>MDTG01251947.1_pt1 | contig 27515 bp, 22 predicted proteins | sample 811421 | NCBI WGS metagenome assembly MDTG01 (sample SAMN05326645, study PRJNA326480) | marine metagenome | isolation source: seawater | place: Pacific Ocean: South East | collected 2011
CGGTTGCACCTCAAGTAAACCCAGAAAATGGACTGCCATACCACGAGTGGTTTATTGAGTTTACTACACCCCCAAAGGACATGGCTCAGTTTTGCTCAGATCTCGACCAGCAGTTGTGTATTCAAAACAGTTATTATCAAGACCTTATTAAAGGAAAAGTCTTACGCCCGTTGGAAATTAAAGCCGTCGAGAAAGGTGGATTTTCTCGTTATATGAAAAGAATCGGTAAATTGGGTGGACAAAACAAAGTTCCTCGTTTGACAAATGACCGTAAAATTGCAGACGATTTAATAGTAGAATGCCAATGACACGACAAGCAACAGTATCATCCTCGATAAGAAAGCGAGCACAAGAATCTTCCAATGCCATTGCTCGAATGTATATTAGTATGCGCCATTTGCTTAACAGGGGGTTTTATAAACCGATGGGAGTTTCGGGGGCTTCATTGCGGAATGCTTTGCTAACACTAAAACCGGAAATTTATGGCTCAATAGCAGAATCTAAAACAGAGTTGAATGGACTACTATATGTAATTGACCGATTACCTGAGGGGATCGCAGAGTGCGTTTCTGTCAATTTAACCGCAGAGGAAGGGCTTTCTTCCTCAAGTTTTCAGCCCATTATTCCAGCCAAAAGAAGGCGAAACTGCTATCGAATTGACAAAGACCAAATGGTCATTGAGGTGACCAGAGGGAGGTCGGAGGTTTATGATATTTTGACCCACCTCACATTTTTATATATCGAAGCAGATAAAATCTGTGATCGTGTTTATATTTCTGCATCTAATCTAACAACTCGCGAGTGGCAAAAAATAGAAACCACAGCAACAGCTACAAAAACTGTGGGAAAAAAAGATTTAGAATCAACCACGGCTTATTTGGCCCAATTACTTGAGTGCACATACAATGAAGCGGTTGAGTTTTACAATCGATTCCAAACCCCTAAATCGCCACATCGCTTTATTAAGCTGATATATCATATGGTGCGTGTTGCGGTCCAAGAACGCAGCAATGGGGAGAAGCGATCAGTGACATTTAGCGCAATGTTGGGAGACCAGATTGGCCACCATGTTCATGGCGAACGTTGGGCAAATAAGCTATATAAAGTCTTGGAACAGCACAATTTGACCGACCGACCAATCCATTTGATTTCTGCAAACCGACATAGTTTTTTAAATTATCTCTACGCGGAAGACGCTTTGGGAACACCCGCAGAGGATATGACGTTTTTCGGACAGTTTATCGCTGATCAAAACAAGCAAAAAAAGGTCCAGCATTTTGCAACGAAGCATGGTTTAATAGATGTTGATGATAACTCTGGCTGTAATGTTCACGCACAAATTATTGATACCGATAAAATAAAGCACAAGAAGCTTGCGTTTAACAAAGGAACAGTGTTGTTGGTTTTTGATTATGCGTTTGGAGAGCAAGCTTATGAGCTAATGGACGAACTGTTAAAGACAAAAATCGGAAAACAGTTAGAATCCATTTCAGTTATGGGAAAGGCAGGAATTATGAAAGGCAAAAAAGGAGACATTATGGTCCCAACAGCCCATATATTTGAGGGCACGTCTGATAATTATCCTTTTTACAACGATTTATCGTCGGAGGACTTCAGGAACACAAAGATTCCAACTCTTAAAGGCACAATGATTACGGTTTTAGGCACATCTCTTCAAAACAGAGATATCTTAACATATTTTTGTCGCTCCTCATGGAATGTAATTGGAATCGAAATGGAAGGCGTTCACTATCAAAAAGCGATACAATCAGCTATGCATATTCGAAAAACGATTCGTCCCAGTATTAAACTACGATATGCATATTATGCTTCTGACAACCCCCTAGAGACAGGAAGCACATTGGCTTCTGGTTCACTTGGACATGTTGGCGTAATTCCAACCTACACGATTACTCAAAAGATTTTAGAAAAAATAAGTTCCGAATAAATGCAAAACCGATTTTTCAGCACCCCAAATAGTTTGGCTTTAGCAATCTGTGTAACAGCACTTTTTTTATTTACGTCGCAATCTGTCGCACAAGAAGCAACCCCGTTCTTGGCGCAGATTCAAAATTCAACCCCCGAACAGCAAATCAATTATGTTATTGAGGCGCGTAAGCGCGGGTATTCCTTACCGCAATTAGAGTCGATAGCTAAAACGCAAGGCGCTAGCCTGGAAGAACTCCTTTTACTTCGAAAAGCATGGTCTGATTCGCAATCATCAGTAGAGGCCGCAGCCAATATACAGATCACACAAAACGAGAAAACCCCTTTGTTTGGGAATGAATCAAATATTTTCTCAAGCTCAGGCGAGAAGTCGGACATTTTCGGAAGTTCTTTTTTTGCAAATAAAAGCATCACGGAAACCCCACAGTATTACGTGGCCACTCCCGCAGGATACCGCTTAGGACCATCTGATGAAATTACTATTGATGTTTGGGGCGCCTCTGAAAACCGTTACGAACTTACGCTGTCTAGACAGGGAGTTGTGCGAATCGACCGACTAAAGCCAATGTATCTATCAGGACTCACATTGGCAGCAGCAGAGCGCAAAATTAGGAATGAATTTTCTTCCATTTATACCGGGCTGTCCCCAGACTCTCCAAATGAATCCAAGGTATACTTAGACTTAAACCTCCAAAAAGCGAGGAGCATTGTAGTAAATATCACAGGGAGTGTAGAGGCCCCAGGAACCTATACAATTTCTGGATTCTCTTCTGTATTAAATGCACTTTATGCTTCAGGAGGACCAACAGAAAACGGAAGCTATCGAGATATTTCGATTTTACGGAACGGAAAAGAGGTTGCCTCCATAGACTTATACGATTATTTTGTTAGAGGAACTTATCCGTCCTTTTTTCTAAACGATCAGGACGTAATCATTGTCGCCCCTCATCACAACCGCATTATAGTTGAGGGCGCTTTTAAGAACCCGGGTCGCTATGAAACTTTAGAAAACGAAACAATTGAAGATTTGTTTTCATACACAGGGGGGTTTTCTTCAGCGGCTTTCAAAAAAGCCGTTTATGTAGATCGGGTGGCGGAACTTCAGCGTGAAATTATTAAAATCGAAAAAAAGGATTATGTCACTTCTCAACTTTTGGATGGAGACATAATAGAAGCAAAAAACGTAATAGAAAAATACACAAACAAGATCAGTGTTTCCGGCGAAGTTTATTTACCTGGAAACTATCCGTTTGATGAAACACCAACTCTTTCAGCGCTTTTGAATAGCTCAAGCGGGCTAACTCGAGAAGCCTATTCAAAGGCCGCAATTTTGTATCGGTCAAAACAAGGCTTTGTAAACGAGATTAAAACGATTAATCTAGAAGAAATTGTCAATAAAAGTCAGGACGTACAATTGCAACCTAATGACAGTTTAGTTGTTATATCAACGGAAAGCATAAACCCAGAAAAAATAGTTACTATTCAGGGTGTGGTTAACGAACCAGGAGAAGTGCCTTTTTTCAAAGGAATGTCCGCAATGGACTTGATTTTGATAGCCGAAGGCTTTAAAGACCGCGCAAATACAGACCAAATCGAATTATATACCAACGTCACAGATCAGCAAACGAACAAAAGAATTGAAGCGCGTTTGTTCTCGTTTGAAGAAGCTAAAGATGTTCTGTTGGCTCCTTCCGACCTCATGGTTGTGCGTTTGAAACCAGGCTATCAGTCAACAACTTTTGTGCGCCTATTGGGACAAGTAAGCAAGCCAGGGACTTATCCTATCATTGAGGAGGATTATACAATTTATGATCTTTTTATTGACGCTGGAGGAGTATTAGATGGAGCAAATTTAAAGGGAGTTTCTATAGAGCGCACAATTTCTAAAGAAGCTATTGAAAATATTGAGGACACAGCAGACACTTTAAATTTCATTACAATTGATAATACAAAGATTAAAATTGGAGTTGATTTTGAAAAAGTACTTTCTAAAAACGGAAACCACACAGGCAACATATTACTTAAAGCAAACGATGTGATTTCATTTCCAAAAGAAGATTCTACCATTTCTGTCTTAGGAGAGGTCCAGCGTGAGACGGCAACCCCGTACAACAAAGGGATTACCCTCCGTGAAGCCGTTAACCGAGCTGGCGGAGCAAAACGATCCTCAGACTATAAAAACTCCTATGTGGTTTATCAAAATGGAGATGTTAGGGGAACCAAGAAATTTTTATTTTTCAGATTTAGACCCAAACTGGAACCAGGAGCCATTGTGATTGTTCCTTTAAAAGAACAAAGAGAGAGAGTTTCTCTACAAGAGACAATAGGGCTAACTTCAGCCATAGCTTCTTTAACCCTTTTAGTAAAAACTTTGACCCAATAAAAGCATTTTAAATGAACGCTCACGAAGACGATGAAATTGATTTGATTTCCCTGTTAAAAACCGTATTTATTGCAAGAGTATTTGTATTTAAAACAACTATGTTGTTTGCTATTTTAGGATTAATTTTGGCGGTCTGTTCCCCCACCAAGTACAAGGCCTACTCTACATTTATGCCTCAGATGTCTGAAGGCCAAACAAGCTCACCCTTTGGGGGGCTGGCGGCCATTGCAGGTATTAACCTTTCATCAATTTTAGGCAGCCAACCCCAAGACCTCTCTCCTTCACTATATCCTAAAATTGCGGAAAGCGCTCCTTACCGACTAGCACTCTTAGATGTAAAAATGGAACCCAACATAACCTTTCGGGACTACATATTAGCGCAAAATACTGGAGTAGGAACTATGCGTTTGCTAAAAAAATATACTTTAGGGCTTCCGGGGATGTTGTTCAACAAGAAAACTGAAAATAACGGAACTCTAAACAATACTTTATTTCAAATTTCAAAAAAAGATAAAGACCTTTTCGAGCTTTTAGAAGAGGCAGTCTTAATTGAAGTGGACGATCCAGAGGGTTTGGTTTTTATCAGTGCTGAGTTAGCAGACCCCATCGCAGCTGCAAAACTGGCAAAAGCCGCTACAGAATTGTTGCAAAGCAACATCATTGCTTTTAAAAGTCAAAGCGCCAGGAACAACCTAGGCTTTGTTAAGAGACAATATGAACTTAAAAAACAAGAATTTGAAGAGATTCAGGATTCTATAGCAATATTTAAAGACCAAAACCTCAATATAACCTCCACTTTATACCAAAATCAACTGACTCGATTAGAGTCACAGTTTACAGTTATTTCGACTGTTTTTCAGGAACTGGCCGGACAAGTTGAGCAAGCCAAAATACAAGTTAACAAAGACACCCCTATTTTTACGATTATTGAACCGGTAAGCATTCCGCTAGAACGATCTAAACCTAAACGGACCATCATGATTATCATTGGGGCATTATTAGGTTGTATGTTCTCTGTCGGATGGGTTCTCATCAAACCCCCAGTACAACAAACTTTAAAGGAGCTACGAAGCTAACGAACCCGTTCTTTTTTTACTTTTCGCCGAACAAAATGAATAATGACATACCAAATAAAGAGGTATATCAAAAAAATAAATATTGTGATTTTGTGGTTTAATGTAAAGGCAAGTTGAGTAAACACCACTAGTGTCGCAACTAAGCATGCAGAAATCACTAACGATGCCTTTACATGACTTTTGGTAAAATGCAAAATTAAATGGTGAGTATGATTGTTGTCTGGCTTAAAGGGGTTTTTTTTATTCCAAACTCGACTAAAAAACACACTTCCAGAATCGATTATAGGGACAATAAAAATGCATAGAGCAGCCAAAATCATAAGAGACTTATCAGCAAGAAAATTTGATAAATTTACAGATTCATTGGTCACAAAGTACATGGTAAATAGAAAAAAAATAAACCCTAAGAATAGAGAGCCGGTATCCCCCATAAACACCTTGTTTTTTTGTGGAATATTGAAGCGTAAAAAAGCGAGTAAGCAACCAATTAAAATAACACAAAAAGACAAGAACAAATAGTCTTTTAAAATATAAAAGATTGCCCCATAGCATATGGATATCACAATACCTAACATCGCTGCTAGCCCGTCTATCCCATCGCAAAGATTAAAGGCGTTGATCATAAATACCCCTATAAAAAAGGTGAGAAAATAATCGGCACCAATGGGAATTTCATAAATGTTTAAAAACCCATGAAGATTGCTAACAACAAGATTATCTCCAAAAGCAAAAAAGGCAATTGCTATTAGCTGAAGCATAAGCTTAACAGTCGGACGCAACTGATATATGTCGTCGCGAATCCCTACATAAACAACAATGGCGCCCGCACCCAAAACGAGAATAAGTCTGGCCACATCAACATAAGGGACAAAAGCAAAAGCCACCAACAATAGAGCAGTATAGAATGAAAGCCCAGTAAGTTTAGGTACAAATCTCCAATGTAAATCCCGTTTGCTTGGTTTACGGAAGATTCTATACTTCTTGACAACCTCTGCAATACGTGGGATGGTAAACCAAGTAAATACAAAACCGTAGGCCAACAGTAACAATAAAGAGCTTATTAACACAGAGTAAAAATACGCATCTTCGCATAAACAAATTATAATAATGAAATTGTTATAACAAATTTTTTTATTTTTTCTATTTGTGGACCTTTACTCAATCATCAAAGTTTTTACTATATATGAAGGCCAACCCGCTAAAGGGCTATTTCTAAACACGAAATAGACACATTTTCCCCTTATCTGGCCTAGATTGATTGTTTTATAATTCAATTTGTCATAGTTATATACTTTATTTGACGATAAAGCCGGGACAGTTAGTTTATAGCGCCGGGCTGGCTCTCTCCCATATAATTCATACTTTTGTACTCAAAATTAATATGGATAATTTGAACCTGTTCCATTGGTCCAGGCTATGTTGAAGGATCGATTATAGCAATAATTGTGTATGGGGCTTTAAAAGCAAACGAAGACTAATATGTGTGGAATTGTAGGATATGTCGGAAATCGAACAGCATACCCCATAATTATTCAGGGTTTAAAACGCTTGGAATATCGCGGTTATGACAGCGCAGGGGTTGCGTTACTAAATAGCGGGCTACAACTTACCAAAACCAAAGGGAAGGTAGCGGATTTGGAAATCAAGGCACAACAAACTAACCGCTCTGGTACGCTTGGGATTGGGCATACACGCTGGGCTACACATGGTGCTCCCAATGATTTGAATGCTCACCCGCACATTTCTAATTCTGGTCGTTTGGTGTTGGTTCATAACGGAATTATTGAAAACTATGAATCATTACGAGCTTATTTAATTAAACAAGGGTTTTCTTTCTTATCTGAAACTGACTCCGAGGTGCTTGTTAACCTTATCGAACACATACAAATCACGCAAGGCTTAAAGACTGGAAAGGCTGTACAAATAGCGCTTAACCAAGTGGTTGGTGCTTTTGCAATTGCGGTTTTTGACAAAGAACGCAAATCGGAAATCGTGGTTGCCAAACTTGGCAGCCCTCTAGCGATTGGCCTCGGAAAAGACGAATACTTTATAGCATCAGACGCATCTCCCTTTATTGAATACACCAATCGTTCAATTTATTTGGAAGACAATGAAATGGCAGTGATAAGTCTTGAGAAGGGCTTAAAAATGTATTCTATCGCTGACAACAGCCGTGTGGACCTAAACGTGCAGGAATTACAGATTAGCTTAGAGAAAATCGAAAAAGGAGGCTATGATCACTTTATGCTCAAAGAGATTTATGAACAGACAAGGGCCATTACTGACACTTTTCGAGGGCGCTTATTAAAAGAGGAACAAAGGATTCAGCTTTCTGGTTTGGAAGAGAATAAAGAGGTGTTTCAAAAGGCAAAACGAATTATTATTATTGCCTGTGGGACCTCATGGCACGCAGGTCTTGTAGGCGAGTATTTGCTTGAAGATGCGGCACGTATTCCAGTCGAGGTAGAGTACGCTTCAGAGTTTCGCTATCGAAACCCCGTTATTGACAAAGATGATGTGGTAGTCGCTATTTCTCAGTCTGGCGAGACTGCAGACACTCTAGCGGCGATTAAACTCGCTAAAGAATCAGGTGCTTTTGTTTTTGGGATTTGTAATGTGGTGGGAAGCTCAATTGCCCGCGCTGCGGATACAGGTGCATACACCCATGCAGGTCCAGAAATTGGGGTGGCGTCGACCAAAGCCTTTACTACACAAATTACCTTGTTGATGTTGATTGGATTGCGTTTGGGCCAATTGCGTGGAGCACTATCAGTTGAAGAGTTTAATCGTGTTGCCCATGAATTGGAAATCCTTCCTAAATCCATACAAACTGTATTGAAAAGCGAAAAGGAAATCAAGAAGATTGCAAAAAACTACAAAGACTCCTCGAACTTTTTGTATTTAGGACGAGGCTATAATTTTCCAGTCGCATTGGAAGGGGCGCTGAAGCTTAAGGAAATCTCCTATATTCACGCCGAGGGATACCCAGCAGCAGAAATGAAACATGGACCAATTGCACTTATCGATAAAAATATGCCCGTCGTGGTTATTGCTACTAACAAAGGACATTATGAAAAGGTCGTAAGTAACATTCAAGAAATTAAATCCAGAAACGGGAAAATTATTGCTGTTGTAACTAAGGGTGACAAATCGGTTAAGTCATTAGCAGATCATTTTATTGAAATTCCCGAAGTCACAGAGTCACTTACACCCATTTTGGCTTCAGTTCCGTTGCAGCTACTTGCTTATCATATCGCTGTGATGCGAGGGTGTAATGTTGATCAACCTAGAAACCTTGCAAAATCCGTAACGGTTGAATAATGAAGAAAACGGCAATTATTTTATCGGGATATTTTAACCCCATTCACAAAGGTCACATTGATTATTTTAACAAAGCCAAAGCCCTTTGCGACACGCTTTTTGTTATTGTCAATAACGATCACCAAAGAGAACTTAAGGGAAGTAAACCTCTTTTTGAGGAGAAGGAGCGCCTGTTGATTGTTAGCAACATCAAAGCTGTTGATAAAGCAATTTTGTCGATTGATAAAGACCGTACGGTCTGCGACAGTATTCGTCAAATAATGATTGAATATGGAGATAAATATAAACTGTCTTTTGCCAATGGCGGAGATCAGAGCAATGACACAATTCCTGAAGCTCAACTATGTGAAGACTTAGGAGTTTCTTTAATTGACAATTTAGGGGAAAAGATTCAGAGCAGTAGCTGGCTTCTTGGACAGTAAAATACGGACATTTATATTTAGAAACGTGAAAACGAGTCTTGGTAAAAAAAACTTGTTATTTGATATCATATTTCCTGTAATTGAAAAGGGATTTAAGATTATAGTTGGGATTATAATTGTCGGGCTTATCGCCAAGCATTTGGGGCCAAATGATTATGGAAAATATGTTTATTACTACTCAATTATTGGCCTTTTGGGCCCCATTTCTAGTTTAGGAATAGAAAGCTATACTGTAAAGTTTTTAGTTGAAAAAAGATATACTGAAAAAGAAATTATAGGCGCCTCTTTTTTTATTAGGATGATTTCTAGTACAGTAATAATTCTTCTTTCCTATATAATATTAAGCTTATTAAACATTGAGAACATTAATTTACATATATTAATTATTTCAATAACATTCTTGTATTCTTTTCACTATGGAAATTACCTTTTCCAAAGCTTAAACAAAAATAAATTTACATCCGCCGTTAATTTTTCGTCATTTATTTTAATAAGCTTAATAAGAGTCCTTTTTGTTATTTACCAATTTGATTTTAAAAGCTTTGTTTATTTAGTGGTATTAGAAAATTTCTTTTTAGCAGCGCTTTTCGTTTTAACTACAAAAATAAAAGGAAGTATTGGGCTGTTTAGTTTAAATTTTGACTGGAACATAATCAAGGATTTAACACTCAATTCTATACCCCTAGGATTAAGCCTTATTTCAATAATGATATATATGAAAATAGATAGGTTTATGATTATAGGAATTCTTGATGACAAATCATTAGCGAACTATGACGCAGCAGCCAGAATTTCTGAAACATCGTATTTTATTGCTGCATTTATATCACAGACCTTTTTTCCGATAATTATTAGGTCACACAATAAATCTAATTCTGAATTTAAAGAAGCCTGCAAATCCCTTTTTTCAATATTGATTTATGTGGGGATAATAATAGGAATGACACTGTTTTTTTTTAGTAAGTTTTTGATATTAATAATTTATGGAGACGACTACTCTGACGCAATAAGTGTTTTAAAAATATTCTCTTTAAACCTTGTTTTTGCATACCTTAATTATGGAAACATTAAGTGGTTTATTGCAACTAATAGACAAATGCACGCTTTTTATAGATCTCTTTTAACAATGATTTTTAATGTCCTAGGAAATTTTATATTAATACCTACTTTTGGGATAGTTGGTGCAGCGTATGCAACATGTATTTCATATACAGCAGGACTTTTTTTAAGTATGTACTTTTCAAAAGCAACAAGAGAAAACTTTAATTATTCTATAGAAAGCTTTAATCCAATAATTGCTATTAGAGGCTTAAAGCGCCTAGCACAAAACAAATAAATCTATAACAAATGCAATCAGCTTTGTTGCTTCGTAAAGCTTTTAAGGTATTCATCTTTACCATACCTTTTGATTCATTTCCGATAATTGGAACGGCTGTTTATAGACCCCTTTCAGTGCTTCCATTAATAGCAATTTTTTTGATTTCTTTATACTCAAAAAAAACAATTAATTTAAAAAAAACTACAGCAATTATTTTTTTAATAGCATTATTAACAACATTCATTAAGTCTTATTTATACAATGATTATGGTGGGGCAATAAAGTTTTCAGCTGAGGTAATTTTTATTCTTATTTCAATTATTTCAATTAATTATACTTTTAGGCACTATCAGAGCAGAGAACTTTTTTTCTCTGATCTTAAAAAAGCATCAACAATTTCAATTATAACAATTTTTATAATCTCTTATATTCAGCTTTTTTCAAGGTTTTCACCATCACTCCAACCTTTTGCCGAGTTTATTAATTCAATAGTTTCTTATAGATATGATATTTCCAGAGTTCAGTTTTTGTCAGGGGAACCGTCAATGGGAGTGCGAATGCTTGTTTTCATGTTATGTTTAAATTTTATCTCAAATAACGGAAGAGTGCCAAAGTTTTTCTTACTAATGTCCTCAATATTAATTTTATTGTCGGGCTCTACATTTGGAATATTTTTTGTCTTTTTGTTTGTAGCGTTTTATCTAATCATTACAATAAACAGCACATATAGGCTCTTTAAAAACATACTGGTCTTTTCATTGTTTTCTATAATTTTAATTTTTATAACTTTAAACATTTCCCCTTATTTATCTCCATATGCACAAAGCAAAATTTCAAAAATATTTGAAATTACAGAAGCATTAAATGTCGCCACAATCATTTCTATATCTAAATCCGACGGCTCATTATTCCTAAGATTATTTAACCCAATTATTGGTTTAATGATTTTTTGTGACAATTTTCTAATTGGAGTGGGGGGCGAGAACTTTTCAATTTTATATATGGATTATGTAAAACAATATTTCCCCTATGCCTCAAAGCACGACACAATTTTTAATCACTACAAGTATGGATTAGACATAACACCTAAATCCTTTTATTCTAAAATATTATCAGAGTTTGGCTTAATTGGATTTCTGGTTTTTTTAAATTATACAATTAGAGCATTCAATGAATCAAAAACAGACTATAGACTTAAACTTCTTTTTGCCTTTCTAGTTACTTTAATGATTAATTATGACAGCTACATTTATCTGCCCTTAATTTTCGGGTATTTACTTTTAGTTAATAATAATAAGATAGGGAAAATGAGCAGAAAAAGTATCACCTAATTTTTGACTAACGGGGCACTACCAACTCAACAATGAAAAACTACTTTTTTAAAGTACTCTCAAAATTTAGAAATCCCAATCTTTGGACTGTTTTTAATGAATTAAAGCAGAACGAAACCCTAACAAAAGAACAGTTATTAAAGCTTCAATTCAATAAGCTTAGAGAAATTTTAATTTTTTCTTATGATTATTCTCCTTATTGGAAAAGTGTTTTTGAAAAGCACAACATATCAGTAAGGAAAGAAGACCCCTTTGATGTCTTAAAAAAAATCCCAATAATTGAAAAGGACACTTTGATTTTGAACAACCCCGATGTTCATACGCAATACAAGTTTAATAAAACTTTCAAAGCAAAAACATCTGGTACTACTGGGGCTTCATTAAGTTTTTATAGGAATGAACTTTGGGACTCATACAATAGGGCATCTATATTTAGAGGATATTCTTGGCACAGTGTTAAGCCATGGGAATTTAATTTTTATTTCTGGGGCTTAAACTTAAGTATAAAAAAAAGATTAATAGTTTGGGCCCAGGACTTACTTCAAAACAGGCGAAGAATTTTTTCTTATAATAAAAAGGACTTCAAATCAATACTAAAATACAATCCCCAACTTAGTTATATTGAAGGATACTCTTCTTCAATATATGAACTTGCAAAGTATGCAGTAGCTAATAATAAGACCTTAATGTTCCCAAATTTGAAGCTAGTAAAGGGTACTTCGGAAACAATTTTACCACATTATAAGAAAACGATTAAAAAAGCTTTTGGGCTTGGTTTCGCAAATGAATACGGTTCAGCAGAAGCCGGCATAATTGCCTTTTCCTGCCCACACGATAATATGCACATAAATTCAGAGAGCGTTATAATCCAAGAAATTAATGGTGAAGCTATTGTAACAAACCTTAACTCAAAATCATTTCCAATCATAAATTACAGGCAGGGTGATATTATTGAAATAGACCTCAAAACGAATTGTCCTTGTGGATTACCCCATCCAATAATTAAGTCGGTAAAAGGAAGAGCAGGAGCTATAATTTACGGGGAAAAATCTACCTACCCCAGTTTATTGTTATATAATGTGTTCAAGAACATTAATGAAAAGCATGATACGACTATAAGTTATCAGGGAGTTCAAAAGTTTCAAGGCCAACTTATTGTCAAAATTGATCAGAAGCCAGATAAATTTTTGAACAAAATAATTAAAAATGAGTTTAAAAAATATACTAATGATGACCTTATTATCGTTATCGAACAACTAAAGCTTAAGGCGAAATCATCAAAATTTAGAGATTTCATAAGTAAAATATGAAGCCAACAGTATCGATAATAACACCTTGCTATAATTCAGAAAAGTTTATTTCCGAAACAATAGTTTCAATACAGAAGCAGACATTAAAAGATTGGGAATTAATTATAACGGACGATTGTTCAACAGACTTTACTGTGGACATAGTTAAAAGCTTTATTAGTACTGACAATAGAATAAAGCTATATTGTCTAGACACGAATATGGGCCCAGGAGCCGCTAGGAACAACTCAATAAATAAGTCTAAAGGTCGATATATTGCATTTTGTGATTCTGACGACCAGTGGAAACCACTTAAGCTCGAAATGCAAGTTGAATTTATGAAAACTCATAAACTTGCTTTCACTTACTCGCCATATGAAATAATTAATGAAGATGGAAAATTAATTGGAAAAGTTGCACCCCCACTAAACCTTAGATTCAAAGACCTGCTTCGAAACAATTATGTAGGGTGTTTAACTGCAATCTATGACAGCAAAATAATTGGGAAACATTTAATGTCAAAGCTTAGAAAACGCCAGGACTGGGTTTTATGGCTAAAGATTTTTAAAAAAATTAAGCAAACTAGAGGAATTAATGAAAATCTTGCTATTTACAGAGAAAGGTCAAACTCAATCTCGAGCAACAAGATTCAAATGATTAAATACAACTGGATTGTTTATAACAAAGAACTTAATTTTAGTAAATTAAAATCTTTTTACCTTATTGTTAATTTTATCTTCTTTTATGTCAAAAAAAAGATTCGAGAATAAAGTTTTATTAATTGGAGGCTCTGGTTTTGTTGGTTCGAATTTAATCTCAGAAATTGGAAAAGAAAACTGCTTAAACCTTGATAAAAACCCCTCACCTTTCTTCAACGGAATAACATCTATTGGAAACATTCAAAAAAAAGAAGAGATTAAAATTGACACTAACTGCAAAACGGTAATTCTTCTAGCTGCAGAGCACCGAGACGATATAGCCCCGACCTCCCTTTACTATGATGTTAATGTTACAGGGACAAAAAATGTACTAGAAAAAATGGATGAAGCAAGAGTAAAAAACCTAATTTTTATTAGCTCAGTAGCCATATTTGGGCTTAATAAAAATAACCCCAATGAAGATCATCATGAAGATCCTTTTAACCATTATGGGAAAAGTAAATGGCAAGCGGAACAATTAATCAAAAAATGGCACCAAAAAAACCCTGCTCAAAAATCTGTGACAATTATCAGGCCTACAGTAATTTTTGGTGAACGAAACAGAGGAAATGTATATAATCTTCTTAAGTTAATTAGTTCAGGAAAGTTTTTAATGATTGGTAAAGGTGAAAACAAAAAGTCCATGGCTTATGTCGGGAATGTCGTTGCTTTTATTATTAATCGATTAAAAAAACAGGAACCAGGTTGCCATATTTTTAATTATGCTGATAAACCTGATTTTAACATGATTGAATTGGTGTCAATAATTGAAAAAAAAGCAAATGTGCGAGTCTTAAAAATGAAAATACCATATTGGTTGGGGATATTAGCTGGCTATAGCTTTGATTTTATAGCAAAAATTTCAGGAAAAAAGTTACCTATATCCTCTGTGCGCGTAAAAAAGTTTTGTGCTACAACACAATTCGATGCAACAAAAGCACACGAATCTTTTAATAAACCGTTTACTTTAGAGCAGGGGCTTAATAAAACAATTGATTATGAGTTTTTAAACCCTAAAAAGGATAGTGTTTTATTTTTCACTGAATAAAGCAAATAAAATGATAACCTATTAATTACTTTGCTTTTTTGGTTTTTGATAGATTTTCCTTGTAAATCCAAACTCCCCACACAATAAATAAAAATGAATCGGCCAACAACGACCCGCTAAACATAGCTACAAGCAATGGTATTGCATGTTTCCAGGAAGGGATCCATTTTAAAAAAAAACAGGAAAAAGCCACAAGTCCAACAATGCCATAAAACACAAAAACATCAAAAGCTAGCATTTCTATTTTCATTTCTTCAAATCGAATTTTGCCCCCAAATAACCAATGAAGAAGGTTATATTCTGTTTGTATAATCTGATAAAAAAGAATTAAGCTCTCATTTCTCAAAGAAAACAATACACCCCAAGCACCATGTTCAATATATACTGCATTCCAAAAATGGCTGAAAGCTATTAATTGGCTTAGCCATTGAGGCAAGGTTCCCAGAAGAACTAGTCCAATTCCAGCAATGTAAAGCCTAATTCTGTACGATTTAATTAAAATTAGATAAAAGATTAATGCTAAAGACAACAACCCTGATTTTGTTCCTAAAAGGAGCAAAGACATTGTTAGTAAAGCAACGGATCTCGTTGAAACCTTGGACTTTGATATCTCTTCAATTAAAATTATAGACGATAAAACCACACTGTGGTCTCTTATTAAAAAGCCAGAATATCCCCACCTACCACTTTTAGGGTAACTCTCAAAAAAGGTTATATCAAAAATTAACCCCACACAAATGCAGACAGCATTAGTTAGCACAATGATTTTAATAAACCTGATAAACTGTTCTGTATGATAAGTTGATATGTTAATTGCTTGCCAGACCCCCAAAAAGAGTATTGGTAACGTAACTCTTGCATTTACGAAAGCTTGCCCTGAAAGCAACGAACTAGTAAAATCATATTTGAGGGATGGGTTTATAAAAGAAAAGAGTTCATTGGATATTGAGATGCACACAATAATTATCCAGAAGCGAAAAAATAGCCTTGGAAATTTATTATTAAGTGAACACATTGAAAAAAAACAGCTTACATAAGTAAGCCCATATAATATGGCAATTAAACCTCTTGAAAACACCCATTCATTATCAACATCAAAGACAAAAATCTTAATAAGGCTATGTCGAAAAACTAGATGAAATGATAGTACAAGCAAAACACCAAAATAAAATCTTCTATTCTCAAAAACATTCACTCTGGAACTATATATTAATCGCTGTATCATCTTTTAGAATGCGAATGTAAATTTAAACGTTACTATCATCAACATAAATTTTATTGGTCAAATTACAAGGGATTTTGAACCCTGAGCCGAACCACTTATTGTAAATCGCCTAGCCAAATAATCGGTATAAGTTAGTGTATATATATATTTATAAATTATAATCCGGATAGTTTTTACAAGATGTTGAATTAAATGAGATTTGATAAAACTCACTACTCACACAACTAATAGGATCAAACCTTTAGCAGCCCAGGTTATAGCAACCTCAAAAGTACAAATCATTTTAGCAGGAGGCATGTAATTTTTTACTTTTGACAAACTTTGATAATTTTATAACACAAACAATATCTTATTTGGACCCTTTATTCAAGCGTATTTTTGATGTGTTTTTCGCCCTTGCACTTATATTTTTGTTCATTTCATGGCTATTGCCATTATTGTGGGCACTCAATCTTTTTGCCGGCTCAAGACCACTGTTTTTTAGCCATCAACGTGAAGGTAAAGACCGCAAATTGTTTTGGTGCTATAAGTTCAGAACATTTCCTAAAAATGCAGTTCACCCAAGGCCGGGTGAGCCGATAACCACCCCAATCTCTTGGCTGGGCAACTTTCTGCGTAGTTCTGGCATCGATGAACTCCCACAAGCTTTTAATATCTTAAAAGGAGAAATGTCTGTTGTTGGACCCCGACCACATTTGCCAGAATACAACGCACATTATCAGAACGTAGTTGGACAAGAGGATATGGATAAGCGCCACAACACACTTCCAGGCTTGACAGGCCTGGCCCAAATTCGTGGATACCGTGGGGATACACCTAACAATGCCTCCATTTACAACCGAATAAATAGTGATATTGAATATATTAACAGAAAATCTCTTCTTTTAGACTCTGAAATTATTTTCATTTCATTTTGGATGCTAATACAAGCCGTAGCTCGGCAAATTTTTAATTAATCAATAGCTAATCTGCTAGCTGCAAATTTCTATTTTTGTCAAAAACATACATGAAGTTACTAATATTGGGAAACGGTGGCCGTGAATACACCTTTTGTCACCAATTGTCAAAAAGTTCACACCAACCACAGTTATTTATTGCACCTGGGAATGCAGGCACTCAACAGTTTGGCACAAACATAGACGTGTCACCTGTAGACTTTGAAGGGATTAAAAAAGCTGTGCTAGGTAACGAGATTGAAATGGTTATAGTTGGCCCTGAACTTCCATTGGTACAAGGGGTAGTTGATTTTTTTACTGCCGATCCAGAACTGAAACATATTCCGGTGATTGGACCACCTAGGCAAGGGGCAAAACTCGAAGGCAGTAAAGAGTTTGCTAAGGCCTTTATGCAACGCCACAACATTCCCACTGGTGCTTATAAAAGCTTTACTAAAGACACCCTTTCGGAAGGGCTTGCTTATCTTGATACCGTAACCCCCCCTTATGTCTTGAAAGCTGATGGATTGGCATCTGGTAAGGGGGTGGTGATTCTCAATGAACTTGCTAACGCTAAAGATGAACTTACCGCTATGCTTGCTGATGCGAAGTTTGGAAAAGCAAGTCAGAAGGTGGTGATTGAAGAGTTTTTGGACGGTATAGAGTTGTCGTGTTTTGTTCTAACCGACGGTAAATCACACAAAATTCTCCCTATGGCTAAGGATTATAAACGAATAGGAGAAGGCGACACAGGACTCAACACGGGAGGCATGGGAGCCGTTTCGCCGGTTACCTTTGCAAATGAGCACTTTGTGCAAAAGATAAAAGAGCAAGTAGTGGCGCCAACTATGAGCGGACTCCAGAAAGATGGAATACCCTATGTAGGTTTTCTTTTTATCGGGTTGATTAAAGTTGGAGAAAACCCCAAAGTGATTGAATATAATGTTCGTATGGGTGACCCCGAAACTCAAGTGGTATTACCACGAATCCAAAATGATTTGTTTCAATTGTTACAAGCCACAGCTTCTGGAACACTTGATAGAATAAAGCTGTCGATAAACAAGCGCTCTGTTTCCACTATAGTTGCTGTTTCAGGGGGCTACCCAGAAAGTTATGAAAAAGGGAAGGTGATTCGTGGGATTGACCAAAGCGACTTTGTTGTCCACGCCGGAACAGCAATGGGGGGTAAGGAATTGGTTACTAGCGGCGGAAGAGTATTATCTGCAACCGGCTTTGGAGATGATCACAACCAAGCAATAGCGCAGAGCTACCAGGCCTTAGCTAAGATTGATTTTGAAGGCATATACTACCGAAAAGATATCGGCTTTGACCTATAAAAAGGAATGGGAAGTGGAATCAGTATCCTCTTCGCCGTTGTCGTTAAATTTCTTAAGCTGTAGAATCCAATAAGACGTTGCGACAAATCCAATTCCCAAAAACATCCAGTTGATGCCATTGGCCAAGAACCAACTTGTGAGTTCCAAATCACGCAATAAATTGAGGGGGATAAATAAAATTTCTTGAAAGATATAAGCAATCGCTTCGAAAAATGCCTTCATTTTTTAATGTTTGGTGACACAAAAATAAGAGATTCAAATATGATAAACAACAACCTGTTGTTTGGAGATCTGGGCGATTACTTTTAGGGTAAAATTTTTTCCTTTTTCTGATTTTAAACTAATGTCAGACATTTTAGCTTGAGGGCTGTACAAAGGTAGTATTTTAAATAGATTGATAAATTAGATTTTACTCAACTATTGGGGAAACAAATGGAGACCTAGTATATTTGATACAAAATCAAACGAAAATGCACAATTTTGAGACTTTAAACGCTGTACTTTATAGTTCACAAACATATTAAATGAGTAAGCCAAAGCGTCTTATGATTTTCCTTTTTTCATCCATGGGAGATGTGGCGATGTTGGTGCCGGTGTTGCGCTGTTTATATGCTCAAAACCAGAAAATACAGGTTACATTAGTTACTCGAAAACAGTTTTCACCTATTTTTAAGGAGTTCATCGAACTACAAATTATTTCACCAGACTTTATCGGAAAACACAAAGGGCTTAAAGGACTTTATCGATTGTATAGAGAGCTCAAACAAATCAAACCTCATCGAATAGCCGATATCCATCAGAACTTGCGCAGTCGCATTCTTGGGTTGTTTTTTAGACTGTCTTTCACACGGATTAAAGTTATTGACAAAGGCTATACCGAACGCAAACGATTGACCCGCCCGACTAAAAAAACAATGAAACCGCTCACCCCACAGCACTTCCGATACGTAGAGGTGTTTTCCCGTTTGGGCTTTGCTCTTGATGTCGATAAGCATGAATTTCCCATCAATCCCGGGCTCCCAAAATCAAGTTTAGAGATTGACCTTCCATCCGACAGAAAATGGATTGGGATTGCCCCCTTTGCTGAACATCCCGGCAAAATATACCCCCTTGATTTGATGCAAAAGGTAGTGGGGTACCTTCAAAAGCAGTACACGGTCTTTTTGTTAGGTCATGGCCCCAAGGAAGCTGCGCAAATCCATGTTTGGGCCAAGGCCTATCCTCATGTTATTCCGCATGCCTTAGAAATGTCTTTTTCAGATCAGCTCAACTTGATCGCTAACCTCGATGTTATGATTTCGATGGATTCAGCTAATGGTCATCTGGCGGCTAATTTTGGGGTGCCAGTCATTACATTGTGGGGCATGACACATCCATTTTTAGGATTTTCTGCATTTGGTCAAAATAACCACCTCCTTGTCGATCGAGACAAATTCCCAAAAGTACCTACATCGCCTTGTGGTAAACTGGTACCCAAAGGCTATAATGATGCCATGCGGACAATTACTCCTGAAGATGTCATTGAAATGGTTTTGGAAAAGATTTAGCTATACATCATCAAAGTCAACTACGACACGCTCAGTTTCACAGCTTGTCTGACAAGTCAATACAAGACCTTCATTTACCTCACTGTCGGAAAGAATCTGATTGCTAGCTATACTGACATTACCTTCTTTTAGGCGGCCAATACAACTTCCGCAAACCCCGCCTTGGCACGAGTATGGGGGATCAACACCTGCTTCTATTGCAGCTTCCAAAATGGTCTTACTTGCATCAGCAGAAAACGTATGTGTTTCATCGTCTAATATCACTTCATACTGGACAAGCCCCACCTTCATACGATCGATTTTACCGTCTCCGGTGAAATGTTCCACATGAATATTTTCATCATTCACTCCGGAGTCGGAGAGAGCTTGTACAGACGCTTCAATCATTCCAGAAGGGCCACAGACATAAAAATCATCAAAGTCCAATTGACTAAACAATGTGTTTCGCACATAGTTGATGTGAGACAAATCGATCCGACCAAAAAGAGCATCAGTTGTTTTCCTTCTACTGTAAATATGCACAATTTCAAAGCGTTGGCGGTATGCGGTTTGCAGCGCTTGTAATTCACCCGCAAACATTTTATCGTCTTCAGATCGATTTCCATACACCAACACCACTTTTCCGTCTGTTTCTTTGAGGGCAGTCTTGGCAATCGACAAAATAGGAGTTATTCCACTTCCTGCAGCCAATAATAAAAGGTTGTTATTTCCGGTGGGCTCATAAACAAATCGCCCTTCAGGAGTACCCACTTCTAGGTTGTCACCAACCTTGATTTGATTATTAGCATAATTGGAAAACAATCCGTTCGGAATGGCTTTAATCCCTACACGTAAAACCCCTTCGTACGGGGCACTACAAAGCGAATAGGATCGCCTAACCCGCTCACCGTCAATGTTATGAGATAAGGTAAGGTATTGTCCCGCTTTGAATGAAAAGGGCCGGTTAAGCTCTTTTGGTATGGAAAACGAAATGGCAACAGCATCATCAGTCAGACGCTGAATCTCCTTGACTTGTAAAGTGTGGAGTCCAGACATAGCGATTTTTTTACAAAAATATAAAAATGATATCTTTGAGCGTCTAAAACTCCCCGATGTTTCTTCGATTTTTGCAACTTCAATGGAAATCATATCGCAGATCTGCTGCATTTACATCGGGAGTGATTACCTCTGTTTTTTACTTTTTTGGGATGCTTTACTTTATCGGCATGTTCATGCTTTTGGGCTATGGGAGCTTTTATATATTGGATGAAGAAATGGGGGTTGACCCCTTGCGCTTTGTCAATCAATACATGATTTATGGGACCTCATTTTGGGTTGTTTGGCGCTATTTTATCCAAAAAATGCCAGTACTAAATATTCAGGCTATGTTGACCTTACCGATAAAAGCGAACACCATCGTCCATTATGCACTTGGTCGAACAATATTTTCGTTTTTTAACGTCTCAAATGCGTTTTTTTTCATACCCTTTTCGGTGGTTTTGGTCAACAATGGTTATTCATTATCTCAAGTTATAAGTTGGCATTTGGCTATAGTAGCGATTGTCTTTTGCACAAACTATATAAATATATTGATCAACGATCGCAACGATGTGTTTTATGCAGTTGCAGTCATTTTGGTTTTGTTTGCCGTTTTACAGCGCTACGATATTTTTGATATTACAGTCTTTATGGGTCCAGTATTTGACACCTTTTACAACGACCCAATCTACACACTGATTCCGTGGCTAGTACTATTATTGCTATATCGATCGACCTTTACTCATTTTAAAAATAGAATGTATCTCGATGTAGGATTGCAAGTCGTCAAAAAAGATGCGCAAAACATTCAATTGGGGTGGCTAAATCGTTTTGGCCGAACGGCAATCTTTGTTAAAAATGATATCAAACTCATTTTGCGAAACAAGCGATCCAAAATGACACTTTGGGTTTCTTTGATGTTTTTATTTTACGGATTTCTGTTTTTTACAGATTCAACAGGGGGATTATATGACAATCCTGTTTGGAAAATTTTTGCTGGAATTTTTGTCTCGGGAGGTTTTTTATTCACTTTCGGACAATATGTACCGAGCTGGGACAGCTCCTATTATCCTCTCATGATGAGCCAAAACATTGCCTATCGAGAATACCTGAACGCTAAGTGGTCTATGATTACAATTGCTACTGCTGTCAGCACCTTATTGGGGAGCTTTTATATGTTGTTTGGTTGGGATGTTTATGCTGCAATACTCACAGGCGCGATATATAATATTGGAGTTAATGGGCATTTAGTTTTGCTCTCAGGCGCCTATATCAAGACCCCAATTGATTTGACATCGACAAAAAAACCTTTTGGTGATAAACAGGCTTTTAACGCTAAGACCCTCTTGCTGACTCTACCAAAGTTAGGGTTGCCCATGATTCTTTATTTCGTCGGGAGTCTTTTTGGAGGGGAATGGGTTGGCTATATAACCGTGGCCTTTACGGGAATTCTTGGATATTTTCTAAAAAACAAGGTCTTTGACTTGATAGAAACGCTGTATAAAACAGAAAAGTATAAAACCCTAAATGCATATAAACAAAGCACATGATTCGAATTGAAAATTTGATAAAACGTTACCAAGACATGACAGTTCTTGATATTGCCGAAATAGACATCCCGAAAGGTCAAGTTTTTGGACTTGTGGGGAACAACGGGGCTGGAAAAACAACGCTATTTAGTCTGTTGCTCGACTTGATTCAAGCTACGGAAGGCAAAGTGATGATTAATCAGGTTGATGTGAGCACATCAGAAGATTGGAAGACAAATACCGCTGCCTTTTTAGATGATAGTTTTTTAATTGGTTATTTAACACCAGAAGAGTATTTTTATTTTATAGGTGAATTACGCAAAGTTTCAAAGGAAGAGGTTGACGAATTGTTGTCTGGATATGCTGATTTTTTTAATGATGAGATTTTAAACAAAAAGAAATATATCCGTGACCTTTCGAAGGGAAATCAAAAAAAGGTCGGTGTGGTTGCAACCTTTATTGGCGCTCCCGAACTCTTGATTCTAGACGAACCTTTTGCTAATTTAGACCCCACAACTCAAATTCGGCTTAAAGAACTTTTGACCGAAAAAGGAAAAGACCCTAACATAACCATTCTGATTTCGAGCCATGACATCCAGCATGTGACAGAGGTTTGTGAACGCATAGCGGTCTTGGAAAAAGGAAAAATTGTCAAAGACTTACAAACCACCGCTAAAACATTAAAAGAACTCGAGGCGTTTTTTACCAAATAAACAAGATGGGTCTCATACCAAACCGCCAAAAAAAGAGTTTTACCTACATGAAACATGTGTTGATTGTAGTGATTGTATTTCTTGTTCTTGCCAGTTGTTCAACCCGCAAGGATCGAGCGGTAAACAGGGTTTATCATCAAACTACTACTAAATTTAATGTTCTTTTCAACGGAGAGGAAGCCATTTCTGCTGGAATCGAGGCTGAAATTGCATCTCACCAACCCAATTTTTGGGAGCAGTTGCCTGTAGAACCCTTTCCCTTAGTGGATTTGTTTGCCCTCAACCCCAAAGAAAATGCCAACTTTTCAAGAGCAGAAGAAAAAGCAGTAATCGCCGTGCAAAAGCACAGTATGCAGTTTGGCAACGAACAACGCAACCAACAAATTGACGAGGCCTATATGTTGCTCGGCAAGGCGCGCTACTACAATGGCAGATACCTCCAAGCCCTGGACGCTTTCAATTATATCATTGACCAGCTGCCAAACACAAACAGTGTAAATAAAGCCCAACTTTGGAAAGCCAAAGTTTTTATTCAGCTTCTACAAGAACAACGAGCCATTGATATTTTTGAGGACCTACTGTCCAAATCCGAACTCACCCTCACCGAATTAGCCGATGCCTCTGCCTATCTGGCAAAAGCACATATTGCTCTCAACCAACCCCAACAAGCAACCCGATCACTTTACAATGCAGGGGCCTTTACAAAAGACAGCGCTAGCCGAGCAAGATATTATTATCTTCTGGGACAATTGCATGATAAACTCGGACACCGCGACTCGGCTTCAGTTGCCTACCAAAGGGTAATTGATCTCAACCGACGAATCCCCAGAGTCTATTGGATACATGCGAAATTAAATCAGTTAAATACTAGCCAATCAGATGAGGAATTGGTGCAGAAACAATACCACAACTTGACCAAAAACGAGGAAAATAAACGTTACTTGGATAAAATTCATTTCAGCCATGCGTTATACAGCTTATCAACCAATGACACTATTTCTGCTAAAGAGTTGATTAATGCAAGTTTACGAACCAACACCAAAGACAAGATTTTAAAAGGTTTGGTTTACGAAACTATGGGGAATGTGCTTTTTGAAGAAAATCAATTTGTCCTCTCTGGAGCTTATCTCGATAGTACTTTACAGGTTGTTCCTCCTAAAACACGTACGTATCGAAAAATCAGACGCAAAAGAGACAAACTCAACGACATTATTGACTATGAAACCACGCGAAAAACAACAGACAGCTTATTAGTTTTAATCGACAAAACAGCGGAGGAGCAAAATGCCATATTTGAATCTTTTATCAAAACCTTAAAAACAGCAGATTCACTTCAACTTGTCCAACAAGAACGACAACAGCAACTATCTGCCAACACTTCATTTTTTGACAGTGATTTCTATTTCTATAATCGATCTGCTCGGACTCGAGGAGAGAGTGAGTTCTATCGCATTTGGGGGAATATCAAAAAAATAGATAATTGGCGTTATTCGAGTTTGCAATATGTTGCATTCACGCCAGACGGGAGTGTGCCTGAAGATGAAGTTGAGAAGGAGGAACCAGTTGACCCCCGTTATATTGTTGAAACTTATACTAGGAAGATTCCTCCACCCGAAGCCAAGGACAGCTTGAGTCAAGTACGCAATACGGCCTATTTTGACGCTGGCCTGGCATACAAGGAACAGTTTGGCGCCTACCCACAAGCAAAAGAGCGATTGCAAACGCTCCTTTCTCTGGACACCAAATACAATTTACCGTCTTTGTACCATCTTTACCAAATTGAGCTGGAAACAGCTGGAGGCCAAGCAGCGGCTTATAAAAACCGTATTATCAAAGAATATCCAGACTCTCAACACGCCATGATTCTTCAAAACCCAGAAGCTATAGAAGATGCCCTGGATCGTTTTAAGAAACGATACAGTGCGCTTGAAGATCGCTTTAAAGCCCAAGCTTTCGAAGAGGTCATCGATGAGTGCCTTTTGGCGATGCTCTCATTACAAGATGAGACCTTGCGCTCGCGTTTTGCCTTGTTACGGGCTCATGCAATAGGCAGGTTGGATGGCATGACGGCCTATCAAACTGCCCTGTCAGAAGTTATACTCTTGTTTCCCAATCAGCAAGGAGGAGAAGAGGCGAGCAAACGACTGCTTGAGATCAAAAATCTCACCCCAACTGATGCTGAAGAAGGGGATCGTTATTTGGTTTATTTTGTGTTTGATCGAAAAGATTACGACGCTACAAAAAGGATACAATCCAAAGTAACAGCGACAATTTCTTCTCAGGGTCTCCAAAGAACGGTAAGCGCAACTATAGATGTGCTTGACAGACAAACCGAGCTCTTGGTGGTTCAACGATTTACAACACAAGAGCAGGCAACAGATTATCGTGATAACTTACTGAGAATTCATCCAGAGTTGCGTAAAATCAAAAATTTTGTAGCTTTGACATCCGCTTTGCGGGACACCCTCATTTTCAAAAATGTAACCAAACAATAATCGAAGTGAGATTTAAAACAAAACAACAAATGGACAACTCTAGGAATAATATCAAAATCAATTTTATTGAGCCTAATACCAAGGTTATTGGTGAAATTCACTCCGAATCCGACTTTCGTATTGATGGAACTCTTGAAGGAACAGTTCAAACCACAGGTCGTGTTGTTGTTGGCCAAGAAGGTAAAATCAAAGGCAAAATCATCTGCACTAATGCAGATATCATGGGAACATTTGAGGGAACAATCGAGGCATCCAACCTCTTATCTATCAAGGACGAAGGGGTGATCGACGGTAAAGTGATTGTCGGAAAATTGGCAGTAGAAGCAGGCGCGATGCTTAATGCACAGTGTTTGATGAAAAAAGCCATCAAATCTCTACAGCCCGTCGATGAAGAAAAATCCGAAAAAACCGCATAAATCCAACGCATTCCGTTGGTTAGCCCTTACTGGCTATGCTGCCCAGCTAGGGATTATAATTTATATATCTGTTCGTTTAGGTCAATGGTTGGACCACATCTATCAAACCGATCGAACTTGGACATTGGTTTGTGTTTTGCTGGGCCTTTTCGTTTCGATAACCATTTTGTTGCAACAACTCAGAACGATCAATAATGACTAAACCATTACTTAAACTTGGTGGCGGGTTGCTTATAACGCTTTCATTGGCTTTTGTAATACACACGTTGTTGATTCCCGAACCCCTTAGGGAACAAATCCGAATCATGTGGCTTTGTTATGGTTTTAATTTTGGATTAGTTGTACTTATTTTTTTGGCAGTTCTCGCTACCCACAAAAAAAATGCAATGCTTGTGGGAATTGTATTTATGGGGGGGAGTATGTTGAAGTTTGGTGTTTTCTTCTTGTTCATTTATCCCGATTTCAAAGCAGATGGACTAGTGGGGAGTGATGAACTCAGCTTGTTTTTTGTTCCGTATTTAATTTCTTTGTTTACGATGACCTATGCTGCATCCCACTTTTTGCAACGTTCATAGTACTTGCATTTTTTGTCGAAATCCATTTCATTTTTAACAGTAAATAATTTACATTTGCAGCCATATTTCGCATGAGAAAAAAACAACTTATTTCGGCGATATTTTTTGTCCTTTCGGGGTTTTTTGCTCAGGCAATAGAAGTAGGACCTAAAGACGAAGAAAAAACAGGCGATTTAAAGTCCGAAATCAAGGCATACATTCGTCATCACTTAGAAGACACCCACGACTTTTCAATAGGATCTTACACCACAGACGAGGGCAAGAAAAAATATATCGGATTTTCGCTTCCTGTGATACTGTGGGATGGTGAATTGGTCAGTTTTTCATCAGGTAAGTTCAAGCATGGCAAATCGATTCACAGAGTGAGATCTAAGTTTTACAAACTCTATCATGGGAAAATTTATCGCACTGACTCGGAGGGAACGATCAATTACGATGCTGATAAAAAAGTAACCAACTACAAACCGCTGGACTTGTCGATGACCAAAAGTGTAGTTACCATGTTGTTTACCGCGGCTTTGATGTTCTTTTTGTTTCGCAGCTTGGCAAACTCCTACAAAACAAATGGCAGTATTGCTGCTGGTGTTGGCCGTTTCTTTGAGCCAATCGTCATCTATATTCGCGATGACATTGCTATCCCCAACATTGGAAAAAAACATTATGGAAGATATATGAGCTATTTGCTCACCATCTTCTTTTTTGTGTGGTTTTTGAATATCCTTGGGCTGTCACCATTAGGAATAAATGTCACTGGAAATATCGCCGTTACATTTGGGCTGGCATTGTTGACATTTTTGATCACCAACCTCACTGCAAATAAAAATTATTGGGCACATATTTTCTGGATGCCAGGGGTGCCTGTTTTGATGAAAATTGTATTAGCACCCATCGAA
>MDTG01183449.1_pt1 | contig 27506 bp, 33 predicted proteins | sample 811421 | NCBI WGS metagenome assembly MDTG01 (sample SAMN05326645, study PRJNA326480) | marine metagenome | isolation source: seawater | place: Pacific Ocean: South East | collected 2011
AAACTTATAGAAAATGAAGCAACTGAATTTGAAGATGTGACTATTGATGAATCACGTCTTAACTTGTATTTAAATGGTGAAAAAACTATATCTATGATGTGTATACCTAAAGATCAAGATGCACATGCAATTGGTTTTTTAATGAGTGAAAATGTAATTACAAGTGTAGATGATATTGAAGAATTAACTATAAGTGAAGATGGACTAAGGGTTGATGTTAAAGCTAGAATTAATGATGGTTCATTAGAAAACTTATACAAAGAGAAAACACTTGTTAGTGGTTGTGGTGGTGGAGTTACTGGAAATATTGAAGGTTCTTTAGAAATTCCATTTAATCAAACTACTTTTAAAGTTAAACCTGAAACTATCTCGACTGAAGTGAAAATATTTTACAAAGAGAGTGAATTATACTATTTAACAGGTTGTGTACATAAAGCAATGATTTATTTACTTGATGGTTCGACTATTACTGCTGAAGATATAGGACGTCACAATGCAATTGATAAAGTTGTTGGTAAATGTAAATTGCAAGGTTTAGATACAACTCAATCTGTTTTATTTGTTTCAGGACGACTTAGTTCTGAAATGGTTACAAAAGCTGTTATGCATAGAATTCCTATTATTGTTTCACGTACTGCACCAACATATTTAGGTGTTCAAGTAGCACATAAACATGGTATTACAATGATAGGTTTCGCAAGAGGAAAGAAAATGAATTTATATACACATCAAGGAAGAATCGATGTCTAGTATTGACGATAATCTAGATTTTAAACTTGATAATATTCAAAAAGAATTAATAATGACGAATTTAGATGAAGATGGGAAACTATCTTGTCTAAAAGCGTTTAAAGTAGCACGTTTAATTGGTAGAAAACCAAAAGAAATGTCTGCAATTACAAAAAGTTTAGGATTAAAAATTACAAATTGTGAATTAGGAGTTTTTGGAAAGCTAAAATTTCAAGACCCAAAAATTGCTGTTTATAATAGACTAAAAGAGAATTATTCCGGTCATAAAAAACTTGAATGTAAAATTTTATGGGATGAAGCACAAAGATCATCTTTAAAAGCAGTGGGTTCTACTGTTAAAAACTCTGATATTGATGTAGTACATTGTCAACTAGGATGTTTTAGAGAGAAAAAAGGACATAAGGTACATCATGAAAGTAAGAGTTAAAATCTGGATTGAAGATGATGAAAAAAATCTTATATTTGGTGGTGGAAAAACAGAAGTTTTAGAACTAATTGATGAAACAGGTTCTATTTCAAAAGCAGCCCAAAGAGTTGGGATGAATTATAAAAAAGCATGGTCTCATATAAAAATATTAGAGAATAATATTGAAGATGATTTAGTAAATACAAATAAAGGACAAGGAGAATTAAGTGGTAGTTCTCTTACTCCAAAAGCAAGAGAAGTTATACAAACTTATAAAATCTTGCAACATGATATTAAAAGATATGCAGATGATAGATTTAAAGAGCTGTTTTTGAAAGATAACAAAGAGATACTAAATATTAAGGATAATGAAAAGTGATTAAATTAAATTCTTTACAATACCCAAATGTGCAAAATTTGCATATATCTAGTGAGCTTTCACTTGATATATTGAAAAACAATGATGATTTCTTAAAAGTTGAAAATGAGCTAAAAAGAAAATACAATTTTCTAGATTTATTAACATTCTCTTTTTCTAAAAGTGGATTTCTAGGTCTATTTTTAGAACTAGAAAAAAAAGGAAAAATAGCTGTAAGTGTTGGTGAATCATATGCAATTATTCAAGCTGCATTAAGTTTTGAAGCTTTAGGTTTTCCTCTTATTTGGATTGATTTAGAAAAAAATGGGAAAGTAAATACAAAACAATTAGAAAATGTAGATGTTGATTTTATATTTATCTCTTCTTATGTTATTGATACTTTTGTAAAAACTAATTTAGAAGATTTAAAAAATTTAACAAATGCTAAAATAATTTCAAATGCGAGTGCAGATTTTTCTACAAATAGCGATGCAATATATTTTGATACTTATAAATTAACTGGTTTTGCTTTATCTTCATGTATATTATTTAAAAACGAGTTATTTGAAGAACAAGTTATTGGTTTTAAAGATGTTGTGGCTGTAAATTCGATAAATGAAGCTTTAAAAACACAAAGTTTTGAAACTAGCCAAAAAGAGATATTTAAAGAAAAGTTAGTAAATGCATTTGGAGAAGATTTATACTTTTTTGTAGATTCAAAACAAACACTTCCTTTTTCTCTTCATTTTGCATTAAAAAACATAAAAGCAAGAGAAATCATAAGAACATTAGCTTTAAACTCTATTCTTATTACAAATGGAGAAGGATGCTCTTTAGGTTTATCAATGCCATCAAGAGTTATTCAAGCTATGGGTTATGAAGAAGTAATCTCAAGAAATGCAATATCTTTAACTTTTACTAAAAAATATGAAGAAGAAGAGATTGAAAAAACAGTAAATGCATTTGCAAAAAAATATAGACAAATAAGGGTTTTAAATGAGCAATAAACTTAACTTTCTAGACTTTGAAGAAGCAGTAAAAATAAGTCTAAATTTAGCAAAAACAACAACATTAAAAGAGATTGTACCTATTTCAAAAGCATTAGGAAGAATCGTATCGAGTGATGTGATTTGTAAAAAAAATCTTCCATCTTTTAACAATTCAGCAATGGATGGTTTTGCTTTTAAAATAGCTGATAGTGGCAAAACACTTAAAATCAAAAAAGTGATATTTGCAGGTGATAAAGGTAGTGATGTTGAAGCTATTTTAAACGAGGGTGAATGCTATAAGATAATGACAGGTGCAAAAGTACCTAGTGATGTTGATACTATTATTCCAATTGAAAACTGTATTGATGCAAATGAAAAAACTGTAACTCTTCCAAATGATTTAAAAGTTGGAAGCAACTTAAGATTAAAAGGTGAAGAGCAAAAAGAGGGCAATGTATTATTTAAAAAAGGTGAGGTGATTAATTCATCTCATATCACTCTTTTAGCTTCTCAAGGTCTTATGATGATTGAAGTTTTTAAACAAATCTCAATTGCTGTTGTATCAACAGGAAATGAACTAAAAGAACCATGGGAAGAAGCAAATGAAGAAGAGATTTATAACTGTAATTCATATGCTTTAGTTTCATTACTTGAAGAAGCAGGGTTTTGTGCAACATATAGTGGTGTAGTTCCTGATAATCTAGAAGAATCTATAAACTTTATTTCAAATTTAAAAACATTTGATGTAATTATTACAACGGGCGGTATTTCTATGGGAGATGCTGACTTTGTTGGTGAAGCATTTGTTCAAAATGGATTGCAAACTGCTTTTCATGGAGTAAATGTAAAACCAGGACGACCTATTATGATGGGAAGTATGGAAAGTGATAAGAAACAAACTTTTGTAATGTGTCTACCTGGTAATCCTCTAACTGCAATGGTTAATATGCAACTTTTTGCAATTCCTGTATTAAATAAAATACAAGGAAATAGTGGTTTTTATCATGATGTAGTAATTGCAAAAAATCAAGAATCTTTTAAAACAAAAAAAGGACGAGTAAATTTAGTTCTTGGAAATTGTGAGAATGGAGGGTTTAACGTAACGAGAAATAATAAATATGGTTCAGGAATGATTACTGCATTGTATGAGAGTAATTGTATTTTAGTAACATCGGAAAATACAGCTGGTGTAGAAGCAGAGCAAATGGTTAAACTTATTAAATTTAATAATAAGTTTTTATCTAAGACAGTAAATATATTTAATTAGAAGGAAAAACATAATGAAATTAAAAAAGTTATCACTATTAGTTGCAAGTGCATCAATGGTATTTGCAACAGGATTAATGGCAAAAGATTCTTTAATGATGGCAACAACTACAAGTACAGATAATACAGGATTATTAGATTATCTAGCACCAAAGTTTGAAAAAGAGACAGGTACAAATTTAAAGTGGGTAGCAACAGGTACTGGAAAAGCTCTTAAAATGGGTGGAAATTGTGATGTTGATATTTTATTTGTACATGCACCTGCATCTGAGAAAAAGTTTATTGCTACTGGTTTTGGTGGAGATAGACAGCAAGTAATGTATAACGATTTTATTATTGTAGGTCCTAAAAAAGACCCTGCAAGCGTATCTGGAATGGCTCCAAGTGCAGCTTTACAAAAAATTAGAGATGAAAAAGCTAACTTCTTTTCAAGAGGTGATAATTCAGGAACGAATAAAAAAGAATTATCTTTATGGAAAAATGCAAATGTTGATGCAAAATCAGCTTCTACATGGTATGTTCAAACTGGTCAAGGAATGTTAAGAACTATTAATATGGCATCTGAAAAGTCTGGATATACAATGACAGATAGAGGTACTTGGATTAAGTATATGTCTCAAAAAGGTGAAGCAAATAAGATGAAAGTTGTAGTTGAAGGTGATAAATCACTATTTAACCAATACTCTGTTGTTTCAATTAATAAAGAAAAATGTTCAAACGTAAAACCAGAACTAGCTAAGAAATTTACTAACTGGGTTGTGTCTGATTCAACACAAAAAACAATTGCTGATTTTAGATTATTAGGTCAAGCACTGTTTATTCCAAATGCTGGAAAATAAGTAAAAATTAAAGAATTAAATTTGAAGGTTAGTATATAGAATGAATCTTTTTACAGATGGTTTTAACGAAGCAATAGAACTACTAATGACAGGGAACGAAAGTGTTTACTCTGCCATTAGTACAACAATAACAGTCTCTTCTTGGTCTTTATTAATTAGTTTAGCTATTGGGCTTCCTTTAGGATTTGCTCTTGGTTATTATAACTTCTTTGGTAAGGCAGTTATTAGAACTATAGTTGATACATTATTAGCACTTCCAACTGTTGTAATTGGGCTTATTGCATATACTATGCTTTCTCAAGCTGGGCCTTTTGGAGAGCATAATTTGCTCTTTACACAAGAAGCAATAATTATAGGTCAAATAGTTTTAGGTTTACCTATTATTATTGCTTTAACAGCAACACAAGTTGAATCTGTTGATAAAAGGTTATATACCTCACTAAAAGGTCTAGGTGCCCATCAGCATCAAATTTTGGTTGCTACTTTAATAGAAGCAAGATTTGGTCTTATGACAGCTGCTATGACTGCTTATGGACGTATAATCACAGAAATTGGTATTTCTATGATGGTTGGTGGAAATATTAAATATCATACTAGAACAGTAACAACTGCAATTGCACTTGAAACTGGAAAAGGTGAGTTTGTTACAGGTATTGCATTAGGATTAGTTTTATTTGCAGTTGCACTTATAGTTAATATTGCATTATCACAGTTAAAAAGGAAATGGACACAGTGAAAAGTTTATATGAATTACATGATATTGAGCAATACTATGATGGAAGAAAAGTACTAAATATAGATACTCTTACTTTAGATGAAAATCAAATAGTAGGTTTCTTTGGTCCAAATGGTAGTGGAAAATCAACTCTTTTTTCATTGCTTTCTTTTATTGATAAACAAAGTCATGGTGAGATTGAGTTTAATGGAATAAGTAATAAAAAGTTAGACCAAGAAATGAGACAAAGCGTTGTTATCGTACCACAAAATCCATACCTTTTAAAAAGAACTGTATATGAAAACATAGCTTATGGTTTGAAACTTAGAAAACAAAGAGATAATCTAAAAGAAAAAGTAATGGAAGCTTTAACTTTAGTAGGACTTGATAGCTCGTTTATAAATAGAAAATGGTCTCAATTATCAGGTGGAGAAGCTCAAAGAGTTGCACTTGCAGCTAGACTAATACTAAAACCAAAGGTTTTAATCTTAGATGAACCAACATCTGGAGTTGATACAAATTCAGCACAACTTATAAAAGAAGCAATTCTTATAGCAAAACAAAAATATAATACTACTATATTTATTTCAAGCCATGACCATAACTGGCTAAATCATATATGCGATAGAAGAATTGCTCTTTTTCAAGGAAACTTAGTAGAAAGTGGTAGTGTAAACTTACTTTTTGCACCATGGGAAAAAGATGCAGAAGGAAATCTTGTAAAAGTATTCTTAGATTCTCAAAGATTAACTATCCCAAGTACAAGTGAGAAAAAAAGAGATTCTGTAATGATGGTAAATAGTGATAATATTACTATTTGTAGAGAAAACTGTGATGATATGAAAACTGAAAATACTCTAATAGGTGAGGTTCAAACAATAAGACAACAAGCAACAACACAATATCTTTTAATAGAATTCACAATAGGTGGAATTAGCTTTAATAGTAAAATTACAAGAGAAGAAATGCAAAAACAAACACTACTTCCTGGTGATAAAATCCTTGTAAATATTGATGTTGATGAGGTTTGTTGGATTTAGAGGGTATTTACTAAAAACCAATGTATATATGTTCTTGCAGTAAAAATACTATATTGTTTAAATCTAATCTTATCTCTATCTACATCTAATAACTTTTTTTTAACTTCCATAATAAAAACCTTTTTCTTAAGGGATATAATGTCCTAATACTAAGATATACGACAAATAATGGAACACTTTGTCCTTTTATCTTGATATATAGAGATAAAAGGACATCTTATATTTAAGGATAATAGTATAAAAGTTAGTATTTTTTTAAATACATTACATTTTATAATAAAAAAAGTTATTAATGGAGCATTTTTTATATCTTTTAATAATATATATAAATATTAATTGGGATATAATGTTCCTTGAATAAATAGTTATACAAAAGGGTTATCATGACAGAAATTTCAGCAATAAGTACAATTTTTTCAAGTGTTAAAACAGCAACTGACATTGCAAAGTTAATTAAAGATAGTACAACATCACTTGAAGAAGCAGAAATAAAACTAAAAATGGCAGATTTAATTAGTGCTTTAGCTGATATTAAAATAGAACTTTCAGAAGTTCAAGTATCGCAAAGAGATAAAGAACAAATAATACAAAATTTAAAAGAAGAACTTAATAAAAAAGATAAAATCTCATTTGATGGAAAAATTTATTGGGCAGAAAATGATGAAACACCATTTTGCACAGTTTGTTTTGAAAAAGATGCTAAATATCATCATTTGGAATATTTTCCCAAAGTAATGTATGAAGGAAGTGTATGGAGTAAAGAAAATTGGACTTGTAAAATTTGTGAAAATAGCTATAATGTATAACAAAATACAGGAAGAAGAACAAGTGTAAACTGCGGTTATTTCGACCTTTTAAATGTCAAATAGATAAAATTTAAAGATCTAAGTGTCAAGTCTTTTCTCCCACTTGTCTTTCAGTTCAGTCGTTATACAAAGGAATATACAAGCAAAATGTCAAATCCAATTAAACATCATTTTGTGTCACAATTTTATTTGAGAAATTTTACAATAAATGGTACAAAAAAAGAAACTTTATTTTCTTATGATAAAGTTAAAAATACTTATTTCGCTGCAAATCCTGAAGATTTATGTTTTATTAAAAATTTCAATACAATATCTTTTCCAGAAAAAGAATTTATAGTTGAAACTGAACAATCAAAAATCGAAGCCATATTAGCTTCAAGTTTTAAAGAAATTATTGAAACAAAAGAGTATCCTAATGATGAACAATTAGTACATATTTTAAACTTTATAGCTTTAGTTAGTTTAAGAAACCCCAAAACTAGAGCTATATTTGATAAATTATATACAGATATTGCAGATAAACTTATGAGTATGACAATGTCATCAGAAAAAATATATAAAGATCAATGTCTACAAGTAGGGATTAAAGAAGAAGATATAATACCCTACGAAAAACAGAAGAAATTTATTGAGGATAAAAGTAGATACACTCTTAAAATAAATCAAGAGGTTCATATTAAATCTGAACTTAAAGCTATTGAAGAGTTAGTAAATATTTTATACCAAAGGAACTGGTATCTAATTGTATCAGATGAAACTATTGGTGAATTCATTACATCAGATTATCCTGTTTCAATTGCCCCACTAAATAAATCTGATAATTTACAACATATTGGATTTGGAATGAACAATACAGAAGTTTGTTTTCCTATTTCTAAGTATTTAGCATTTATTGGCGTATTTGAGGACAATGAACAAAAAAAGTTTATAGCTACAAAAGATATAATTAATAAAATTAATAAAGCAACTTATGACTTTGCAAATAAACAAGTATTTTCAACTAAAAAAATCCGGGGACAGTATACTAAATTAATTAAAAATAGGAAAACAAAACTATGAAAATATTAAAACTTTTTATTTCGTTATTAGTAATTACATCTGCTTTATATATGTATTTATCTGCACAATCTTCAACTACCTCTGATGAGACAAAAGAAGTTAATTCTCCTATTATTACTAATTCTTCTGATACTTTAATATCTCTAGCCAAATCAAAAATTGGAAGTCCATATGTCTATGCTAAAACAGGGCCTGATAGTTTTGATTGTTCTGGATTTGTATATTATGTCTTTAATGAAAATAATATAAGTCTACCTAGAACATCTATTAATCAATCGAAAATTGGCCCCAAGATTACAAGAGCTGAAATTAAAAAAGGTGATTTAGTCTTTTTTGATACAAATTTAAAAGGTCATGTAAATCATAGTGGTATATATTTAGGTGAGGGTAAGTTTATCCATGCTAGTTCTGGTAAAGCTAATGGTGTTACTATTTCAGATATAGATGGATGGTATAAAGATAAATTTAAATGGGGTATTAAAAATACTTATTTAATTAACTCTAAACTATAATAAAGAAAAAAAAGTAAATAAAATGAATAGTGACTATGAAAAAAGAGCTTTAATAGATACTAATACTATCAAATGGCAAGAAACAGAAAATAAAAATGTATTAAAAAAAATATTATCAATAAAAGATAAAGAAGAAACTTCATTTATCAAATTAAATGAAAGTTCGTCATTAAATCAAACAAAGAAAATAAACAGTGTTGAGATTTTTGTATTAGAGGGTACTTATATTAATCAATATGGAGAATATCCAAAAGGAACTTATCTAAGACTGCCGCAAGAAGATGAGTCATTAGTAAAATCAGATAAAGGTTTTGTAATCTTTAGAAAAACTAATTTCTTTACTGATAAAGCACAAGTAATAATCGATACTAATACCTCTCCTTGGCTTCCTGGTCAAGGTAATCTTGAAGTTCAACCCTTACATGAACAAACGGCATTAGTAAAATGGCCAAAAGGTGAAAAGTTTATTCCACACAAACATTGGGGTGGAGAAGAAGTATTAGTTCTTGATGGAGTTTTTATAGATGAATATGGAGAATATCCAAAAGGATCGTGGATAAGAAGCCCTCACTTAAGTGAACACTTTCCTTATGTTAATGAAGAAACTGTAATTTTTGTAAAAACAGGTCATATCTAAAATACAATTCACTAAAAATGTTGCTAATTCTCAAAGTGTTTTTGCTAAAATAAATTATTAATTAAAAAGGTTAATACTTGACTAAACTTCTTTTACTATTAATATTAATTTTTAATTTTAGCTTTGCCTTAGAGAAAAACCCTTTATATCTCTCTTCCAAAACACTTCCTAAATTTAATCAAGAAAATTTTTTAAAATATGTTAATGAAAATAAAGAATGGTTAGAGAGTAATCGTATTTTTTTGACAAAAAATCAGGAGTTAGAACTTTTTTTAAATTCACCATATGAAAGAAAACCTATTAATCAAAAAGCTTCAAAAGGAATTTTACTTGTTCACGGACTTAGTGATTCTCCTGCTTATTTTCATAATTTAACGCAAGAGTTAGTTTCCCAAGGCTTTTTAGTAAGAACTATTTTATTGACAGGTCATGGTAGCAAACCTGCTGATTTAATAAATGTAGAGTTTAAACAATGGGAAAATCTTGTAAAGCATCATATAAAACTATTAGAAAAAGAAGTTGAAAATTTATGGCTTGGTGGATTTTCAACAGGAGCTAATCTTGTAACTTCTTATGCTTTACAAAATGAAGAAGATATTTCAGGTTTATTACTTTTTTCTCCTGGCTTTGCATCAAATCAAAGTACTTTATTACCATTTTCAAAAATTGGCTCTTTTTTTAAAACGTGGTTATTTCAAAATGATAATAGTAAGAATATCTTGCGATATGAATCTTTATCAATGAATGCTTCAAATTTATATTACCAATCATTAAAAAAAGTCGAAGAAGGTTTTGACAATAAGAATTTTTCAAAACCAGTATTTATAACTATTAGTGAAGATGATAGTGTTATAGAATCAAAAGAAATAGTATCAATTTTTACAAGTAAATTTAAAAATTCAAAAAGTCACTTACTTTGGTTTGGAAGAGAAAACAATTTTAAAGATAAAAGAATTATTCACTTACCTAGTTATCTTCCTAATCAAAATATTGCTAACTTCTCTCATTTGAGTGTTTTATTTAAAAAAAATCATTTCTTTTACGGAATAAATAATGAATTTAAAATGTTTAGAAATGGACAAGATAAAATTTACAATAGTAGTAAAGATGAACTTTGGTATTCAGCTTGGGGATTAAAAGAAGAGGGTAAGTATTTTGCTAGACTTACTTGGAATCCATATTTTGAAAAAACTATAGAGCATATGACAGAGGTGATAAATTCCAATAAAATTAATAATTAAGTAAAATGTTCTTTGAATTTTTATCTCATATAGAAGATTTAAAAATGCTAATTAATACTCTATATAAAAATAAATAAACAAATATTTTTGATATACTAGTATTGTTAAAAAAGTAATAGTGAGATATTATATTTCACTTATAAATTGTTATTACTCTATAGTATAAAATTAGAAATTATTTAAAAATAAGGATCAAATATGAATACTTTAAAAACAGATAATATACCTCAAGAAGCTTTTGATTGGTATGATGAATATGCACATGGTATAATAGATAGACGTACTTTTATGAAAAAGCTTGGAGGATTAACAGCTCTTGGTTTTACTATGGCTACTTTAACTTCTGCTTTATTACCAAATTATCTTTTAGCAGAGCAAGTATCTTTTAATGATGAAGGTATAAAAGCAACATATGAAGAGTTTGATTCACCTGAAGGTCATGGTAAAGGAAAGGGTTATTTAGTAGTTCCAAAAAATTTAGATGAAAAAGCTCCTGTTGTTTTAGTAGTACATGAAAATCGTGGCTTAAACCCTTATATCAAAGATGTTGCAAGACGACTTGCAAAAGCTGGGTTTATTGCTTTTGCTCCTGATGCTTTATATCCTTTAGGTGGATATCCAGGGAACGATGATGAAGGTCGCGCTATGCAAAAAACCATGGATAGAGCAAAAATTCAAAATGATTTTGTAGCAGCAGCACAATTTTTAAAATCTCATTCAAATAGTAATGGTAACTTAGGTGCAGTTGGTTTTTGTTTTGGTGGGTATATTGTAAATTATTTAGCTGCAGTTGATTCAAATCTTCTTAGTGCTGGTGTACCATTTTATGGTACGCCTGCAAGTGCAAACTTACGCAAAAATATTAAAGCGCCTTTAATGATTCAACTAGGTGAACTAGATAAACGTGTTAATGCCACATGGCCTGAATATGAGCAGGACTTAAAAGCTAATAATGTTGAATACACAATGCATATGTATAAAAATGCTAATCATGGTTTTCATAATGACTCTACAGGACGATATGATAAAGAAAAGGCAGAACTTGCATGGAAGCGTACTATTGAGTTTTTTAATAAAAAATTAACTTAATATTCTTTCTCAGAGTTGAATAAAAGGGACAGAAAATTTTAAATTACTGTTCCTCTTTATTTATTATTTACAGTAAGGACACTCATAATCTGTATTTTCAGGTTTTTCTGGGTGGCTTTTATTCACTATTTTATTTTTATCAAAAGCATGATAGTTTTTGCACTCTTTTACAAAAGCACTTTTAGGACTTGATGCATAGAAAAATTTAAATCTTTCATATCTATCAATATACTTTTTTATTTCGTGATTTAAATCCGTGTCACTTCGACCAAAATATTCTACTACAAATAATCCACTTTTAGTTTCATATCCTAAAGCAAAGTTTCCAGCTGATATTTTTGTGATTTCATAATCTACACTCTTTTGTGTTAAAACATAAGAACTCTTCATTCCAATAGATCTCTTCATATATTTTCCTTATGTTGATTTTTATAAATTTTAGGACAGTATACTAAACTAATTATAATTTAAAATAAAAGGAATATAATTCAACAACAAAAGTCCATACTCCATACATTCTAAGGAAATGTCTAATGCCAAACACAAATGAAAAGCACCATCACTTCAAGATATTTAAGCCTTATGGTTTTTTAAGTCAGTTTGTACAAGAAGCTAAAAGAAAGAAAAAGTTATTAGGTGATTTAGCTAATTTTCCTAATAAGACGATGGCGATTGGTAGATTAGATCATGATTCTGAGGGCTTATTATTACTTACAACTGATGGTATGAAAAGCTTTCAAGTACGAGATAAAGGTATAGAAAAAGAGTACTACGTGCAAGTGGATGGCGAGATTACTGAAGATGCAGTTCTTAAGCTACAAAATGGTGTTGATATTACTGTTAATTCAACTTCTTATCTAACTCTACCTTGTAAAGCATTTAGCCTTAATGGTGAGCCAAATTTACCATTACGTGGTCGAAATATACGAGATGCAAGACATGGACCAACAAGTTGGATTTCTATCACACTTTGTGAAGGGAAAAAACGTCAGATAAGAAAAATGACAGCAGCTGTTGGCTTTCCTACTTTAAGACTTGTAAGAGTTCGTATTGGAGATATTCATTTAGATAGTATGATTCCAGGGGAGGTTGTTTCTCTCCCTGATTTTAATATAGAAAAAGGAGAGTAAATATGAAAAAGTTAATAGTTTTACTTAGTTTGTTATTTACTATTGCTAGTGGTGCAAGTTTTACAGAAGATTTAAATACAGCTAATGATTTATATAAACAAAATAAGAAATTAGAAGCAAAAGAGTATTATATAAAAGCTTCAAAAAATAATAGTGCACAAGCACATTTTAAATTAGCTTATCAGTATGTTGTTGATAAAGAAACTGCAATTTATCATTACTCAAAAGCAGCTAAACTTGGTCATTCAAAAGCTTTATTTTATACCTTAGAAGAACTATTTTTTAGAGCAAATGATTTACTTTTATCTAATCCAAAAAAAGCACTTGAAGTTTATAATATTGCTAAAAATAATAATAGTGAAATCACTTTTTATGATGAAAAGGATTCTATAAGAATATTAAAAATGGCAGCAGAAGTTCCTTTATTTAAAGCAGAAGAGTTTATAAAACAATATCAATTAGAAAAAGATGAAGACTTTAAAAATGATGGCTATTATATATGGAAGCTAGCTGAAAAAGCTTCACGAGGAGAAATATTTAAAAATTCAAATCCAGAACTTGTTTTACAATTAATTATCAAAGGTGCTTTTGTTCCTGCTGAAGTTAAAAGTGCTGTATCTGATTATTATGATATTTGGAAAAATAATAAAGAATTAGTAGAGTTTGATATTTGTAATTATGTTACAAGTACTTATGGTATGAGTTTATGTGCAAAACGACAAGAAGAAGCAGAGAATAATAAGATTGAAAAAGAGTTATCTTTACTTTTAAAAGATATAAATTTAAATAATAGTAATCTTTTATATAGTGCATATAAAAATACATCTAAATACCTAGATACAAAAGTATGGTATGAAGAAGGACATGATGGTTCAGGTTATGCTCAATGGGCTACAAGTTCTTTACTAAAACAAAAGAATGAATATATAAAGTTTATAAGAAAAATTGCAAATGGCTTTGTTCCTATAGTAAAAGCTAGTCTAAGTGAAAATGACAAAATATTAAATAAACGATATAAAAAAATCAAAGAAAGATTAAGAAAGACTCCTGTTCGTGGTATGCGTATGTCTATTATGGAAAAAGATTTTATAAAAGTTCAAAGATCGTGGATTGATTATCGGGATATAAATGTAGAATTATATACTTCTATTTCAAAACAAAAAGATAAAAAGTTTTGGGAAAATTATATTACAAGCCAAAGAATCAAAGATTATAACTTATTAGAAGATACTATTAATATTTTCAATTAAATTAAAGAATCTCATCTAGATTAGCAAAAGCACCTTCAACACTTGGAATACTTTTATAACGTGTATTTGTTAATCTTACTTTTTTTGTTTTAAGGTCACATATTGCAATTCTAAAACTAGCACCCATAACAGGTTCTACAACACAAACAATTTTATCTTTAATCTGTCTTGTTGTATAAACAGTTCCTTGTAAAGATGAAAAGAAATACTTAGGATAACTCAATGGTGTTATTTCTACAATATCTATAGCTTCTTGATTTTCAAGAGTTTGTACTATATCTTGTGCATCTTCATAATCTTCAAATTGAATACACCAATCATCAAAATATTTATTAAAATGTTCTAAATCTTCATCTAGAAAACCACCTGCTAGGGATTGTAACGCAAATATTGACACAAAAACTACCTTTTAATAAATTTTATTTTTTTTCATCTTTTATAACTTGATATGCTTGATTTATTTCTTGAGTTTTAGCAGTTGCTTCTTCCATATAACTTTCACCCTTATCTTGTGAACTTATAATATCTGGATGGTATTGTCTGATAAGTTTTCGATATGTTTTTTTGATAGTATTCATATCGTCACTTTCTTTAACTCCTAAAATTTCATAAGCTTCTTTAGGAGTCATAGTTTGTTGTTTATTTTTCATTCTATTTTCAAAGTTATTTATAATAGTGTCATATTGAGCATCACTTATATTTAACTCTTTTGTAATCTCTCGTAATACTTTTTCTTCATCAGAACTAATACCATTATCTACAAATGCAAGTTGGATTAAAAAAGTTACAAATTGCTTACGTTTAAGTATGCTACGACCAAGTAGTTTATTTAAAGCTTGAGCTATCTCTTTTGTATCACCATCTTTTTCTTTTTCTTCATTGAAAATCTCTTTCATGATAGCTCTTGTTTTCTCTTTTTCATCAAAAACTTTTGCAATATCATCAAACATCATACCAATAAGTTGTGCTTCTAACTCTTGCACTCTTCCATCAGCTTTAGCAACTTTTGCAACAAGTGCAATAAAAAGTCCTAATTCACTTTCTTGAAATAGTTCTTTTGAAGCTGATAATTTATTTAGCTTTCTTCTAGTGTTAAACTTGTATAGCCTAAATGCTACATATAAAGTAGCTATAATTGAAAGTGTTATAACAAAATTCACTACAAATGTGTAATAAAGTATTGTTAGTAGTATTGCTATAAATATCCATTTTTTTAAATTCATAATTTCACCCATTTATTTATATAGGTGAAATTATATCTATTTAATCTTATATAGAGGAAATTAATAGTGATTTAAAGACTTTGTATCCTCTCCATTATATGAAACGATTTTATCAAGTCTAATTCTTTTTCCTTCTTTAACATCCATAAACTCAGAACCATCAATATTTAAGAACTTTAAAATTTTTGATTTGATACTTACTTTGTCATTACTATTATTAAAATATACTAATTCACACTCTTCTTTTCTTTTATATAATCTATCAAACTCTTTAAATAGTTCATTTGAAACTCTTACGTATTTATCTATACTTTTATAATATGTCATTTATTATCCTTTATTTTATTAAATTAGTTGTATATGCAACTTTAAAATTAAAAAAATATTATAGTTCTAATTTGTCAACAATTTTGAAAAACATTTCAACTTCATGGGCTGTTAGCTTTTTATTTAGGGATTCTCTAAAAGAGGTAACTTCATCAATTGTATCTTCTAAAATTGATTCTCCTGATTTTGTTAGTTCAACTTTATTATGTCTTTTATCCTCTATTGTTTCAGATTTTTTTATTAATCCTTTTTTTTCTAAAGAGTTTAAAGAACGACTAATTGTTGTTTTATCTTTTCCTAAAAGTTTAGCAATTCTGACTTGATTTACATTTGGTTCGAACTTAATAATTTCTAATGTTGCTCTTTGTTCTATAGCTATATTGTATGGATTTAACTTCTTATTTAATGTTTTATTAACACGATTTGCCCCTCGTATAAATCTATAAGCAATAGAATTTTTTAAAGCATGATTCATCAATTTCCTTTTGTTGCATATGCAATTATTGCATATGCAACCTTTTAGACAACTTATATAAATTAAAGAATGTAAGTCAAATTTCATTAGAATACGAAGAATATAAAAGGATTTAAATAGTGGTAATCTTGTATATTCAAAAGAGTACAACTTCATAGTTCATAAAGATGAATTATAATAAAGGAAAATTTTATGAACGAAAATATAATTTATGCGATAATCGCATTTGCAGCTTTTATAGCTTATAAAAAATATAATACATATAAGGTATTAAAACTTGTACCATCACTACTTAAAGATGGTGGACAAATTGTTGATGTTAGAAGTACAGATGAATTTGCTGTAGCTAATAAAAAAGGAAGTGTTAATATTCCGCTAATTTCACTAAAAGAAAGAACTAAAGAGTTAGATAATACTAAACCTATAATTCTTTGTTGTGCCTCAGGAAGTAGAAGTGGCTTAGCAAAACGTATTTTAAAGGCAAAGGGTTTTGAAAATGTTCACAATGCAGGAACATGGAGAGCTCTTACAAAGTTTGACTAATTTAGTTTATTAGTCAGACTTTTTCCAAAAGCTTCTTCAATATATGGAGTTATTTGCCACTCATTTTTAAACTCTTTATACTCTTTAAGTACTTTATTAATATTAGTATTTTCTTCAAAGAATGCTCTTATCATTATATTTTTAGGTGTATGTTCCATATCAATAAATTCTAAGACTTGAGTTCTATAACCCATGATTTCTAAAACATTTGCTCTTACACTATCTGTTAGTAATGATGCTAATTTTTCTTTTATAATTCCAAATTTCATCATAGGAATCATTTTCTCATTTTTAATTTTCTTTAAAAACTCATGTTGACAACAAGGAACTGCAAGAATTACTTTTGCTCCCCAATTAACTGCTTTTGCTAAAGCTTCATCTGTTGCAGTATTACAAGCATGTAATGAGATAACCATATCTACATCACCAAATTGATTAAAACCTTTAATATCACCTTGTTCAAATCTTAAATCATCGTAATTTAATTTTTTTGCTAAGTTTGAACAGAATTTAATTACATTTTCTTTTAAATCTAAACCAACAATTTCTACGTTATATCCCATTTTTAATACAAGATAATCATAAAGTGCAAAAGTTAAGTATGCTTTTCCACATCCAAAATCAATAATTTTAATAGTTTTATCTTTATCTAAATAAGGAATACAATCAGATACAAGTTCTAAATAACGATTTATTTGTTTAAATTTATCATATTTTGAATTTATGATTTTACCTTGCTCTGTCATAATTCCAAGTTCTATTAAAAATGCTGATTTTTCACCTTCATTTAGAATATATTTTTTCTTTCTATTATGAGATGCTTCTTCAAATTTTTTTGTAGGTGCTTTTTTATTTATTTTTACCTCACCTTTTTTACTAATTAAAATATGATAATCTGAATCTTTAGTATTAATAAGTGCTTGTTTAAAATATGTTTCAAGTAATGTTGACATTTCAGCTTTTGTTTCATCATTGTCTAGATTTTTATGCTCTACATTTTTATCATAAAAGTATTCAAATTGATGCTTTATTTCATTTTGAATTGTTACTTTTTTTATAGTAACTTTATTGAAAGTTTTTTCACTTTTATTTCTTATTCCACTAAAAACTGCATAAATTATACTTTCTTGCTTGATTATTTCTTCTATTAATTCACTTATATTTTGCATAATGTTTAAAATTCCTAATATGAGATTACTTTTTTTGTATGATATCTAAACACAGTTCATTTACTTATTAAATAATTATCTATTTATTAGTTCAAAACTTTTCCTGTTCTTAAACTATATGCCCAATCGGGTCTATTGTTTTCTTCTGCTTTTAAAGCTGCTTTTTCATAATCATAAGCAACACGTACAGGCTCAACTGAATAAGTATTGTCTTCAACAGTTAATATAACATAAGAAGCATCAGGTGTATTATTTTCTATGATATGAGAAGGTGGAGTATCACTTTTAAAAGCTTGTAGTCCAACTGAACCTGGATTTATCACAATTTGTCCTGAGCTTAAACTGACACATCGAGGAAGACAAGAGTTTCCACACATTACAAAAGTTGATGTTATATCATCTATTATTTCTAATATTTTTTTATCATCTCTTAGTATTGCTTTTCCACTTGTAATATCTTCTAACATATAAGCAGTATCATCTAAATATGTTCCATGAATCATATAATAATCTGCTCCAATTAGTTTTTCAAATGGTAAGTCTTGAATCCAATATAAAACATCATCACTTAGATTATTATATGTATATCTTAAGGTATCATTCTCTTCTAATTGTGCTAGGCTTGATTCTAAAATCTTTCTATCTTCATCTCCTAAAAGGTTGATAAATTGATTTTGTCTTAGTAAGTCATAGGTAGCTTTAGGCTCAATTGGTCCATAAAAAGAATCACCAAGATTTAACATTACATCTATTTGTTTAGTTTTAATATCAGATAGGACTGCCTCAAGAGCATAAACATTGGATTTAATATCAGATAAAATAGCTATTTTCATTTCTTTCCTTGAATATATATTTAAAAGCAATTATAACAAATATATCTATATTTGATATAATCAAAGTAATAAATAAAAAAGGTATTATTTTATGCAATTAGTTACATCTGTAAATAGTCATTCAATAGCTGTAATGCTTTTGACTGTTTTAGCACTTTTCCTTTTTACTAGAGAAAAAATTCCATTAGAAACTTCAAGTCTTTTTATTATTGTAGCCCTTACTGTTGGTTTTACAATCTTTCCTTATGAGTATGAAAATAAAGAGCTTCATGCAATAGATTTCTTTTCAGGTTTTGGACATGAAGCTTTGATTGCTGTTTGTGCTTTGATGATTGCAGGACAAGGCTTGGTACGAACTGGTGCATTAGAACCAGTTGGAAGAGTCCTCTCAAAACTTTGGGCATCAAGTCCAAAGTTATCACTTCTTCTTACTTTAATTGTGGGTGCTACTTTAAGTGCCTTTGTTAATAATGTTCCAATTGTAATATTATTATTGCCAATTTTAACAGCAGTTTCTATAAAAACAAAAACATCTGCTTCAAAAGTTTTAATGCCAATGGGTTTTGCAACACTAATAGGTGGAATGAGTACAACAATTGGTACATCAACAAACTTACTTGTTGTCTCAGTTGCTGTTGATATGGGAATGAGAGATTTTGGTATGTTTGATTTTATTTTTCCTGTATTAATAGCAGGTTCTTTTGCAATTGTATATTTATGGTTAGTAGTACCATATTTTATAAAAGAAAGACGTGCACCATTAATGGATACTTCTCCTAGAGTATTTACTGCAAAACTAATGATTACAGAAGAATCAGCTTCAAAAGACCAAGCTTTAAATGAACTAATTTTAAAAACAGATGGCATGATGAAAGTCTTAAGAATACATAGAAATAGTAATGATATGTATGTTTTACCAAACTCTAAGACAATTATAAAAGCTGAGGATATGCTAGTAGTTGAAGATACTCCTGAAAATTTAAAGAGTTATGAAAAAATTCTTGATGCAGTTTTATATTCAAGTTTAGGTGCTGTTGATGAGGAACACCCTTTATTAGAAGAAGAACAGCAAATTGCTGAGGTAATAATATCACAAGGTTCAAAACTAAATAATACAACACTTTCACAAAGTAGATTTTTACAAAGACATAACTTAATTGCATTAGCCCTGCATCGTTCTGGTAAAAAAACAGAAACAGTTCTTAAAGATATTGCAGAAATAAGTCTAAAAATTGGAGATGTTTTACTAATTCAAGGAAAAAATGAACATATTTTAGAGTTAAAGCAAAGCAGGGAACTTTTAGTTTTAGATGCAACTTCTGATTTAACACATACAAAACAAGCTCCAATTGCTTTTTTTATTATGTTTGGAATAGTTGCAGTTGCTGCTTTAGGAATACTACCAATTGCAATTAGTGCAACACTTGGAGTGTTTTTAATGTTTTTAACTTCTTGTATAAATTGGAAAGATGCTTCTAATGCTTTAAATACACAAGTTATATTAATAGTAGTGGCTTCCTTAGCTCTTGGAGGAGCACTTTTAAAAACAGGAGCAGCTTCTTATATAGCTCATCTTTTTGTTCTTTCCATGGATGGAATGTCTACTACTTTTATGTTAAGTGGATTAATGCTTTTAATGGCAATTATGACAAATGTTGTATCAAATAACGCAGCAGCAGTAATTGGAACACCAATTGCTATAGGAATTGCACAACAATTAAACTTAGATCCCGAACCTTTTGTATTAGCTGTACTTTTTGGAGCAAATATGAGTTATGCAACTCCAATGGCATATAAAACAAACTTACTAGTTATGACAGCTGGTGGATATACATTTGGAGATTTCTTAAAAGTTGGAATTCCTTTGACTTTTATTATGTGGATTACTTTTTCATGGCTATTACCATTGTTATATAATATTTAAAAGAAAGAGAAAAGTTAAGAGAGTTTTTCTTTCTTTTCCTTCAAGCATTTAAACCAAATCTTTGAAAAAATATTTATTGCATCTTCTAGTTCTTCTTCTTTTATTCCTCCAAATCCCATCATGACTGCTTGATATTTTCCTCCACATCTAGGTTTCGCAAAATATACTTTTATCTTTTCTTTTATTGCTAAAGTTTCTAACTTTTCATAATCAAAATCTGTTTTTGGCTGTATTAAAATAGCTAATCCTCCACCTTGACTTACTATATTCATACTATTGTTTAATTTGGATTCTAGAAGAGATTTTAAAAGATTGTGTTTCTTTTTATTTAGAGTTAATATTTTTCGTAAATGCTTATCCCAATATCCTTCTTTCATAAAACTATGCAGTGTTTTTTGAGTAAGAAGTGATACTCCTGAATCATAATAAGAATACATTTCTTGATAAATTTTAAGTATGTTTGTTGGTAAAACCATATAGCTAACTCTTAAAGCAGGGGAGAGTGCTTTTGAGAAAGTTCCTACATATACAACTCTATTATTTGTATCAAGACCTTGAAGTGAAGGAATAGGTCTGTTTACGTAGTTTAATTCACTTGCATAATCATCTTCAATTATAATGCCATCTTTTTTATTTGCCCAATCCAATAGTTTTAATCTATTTGAAATAGGTATTGCTACTCCTGTTGGGTATTGATGAGAGGGCGTGATATAAACTAGTTTAGCTTTACTTTCTTCTAGTTTTTTTATATCTATACCATTATTATTTATATCAATTTTCTCTATTTTATATTTATGATTTTCATAAACTTTTCTAGCTACATGATATCCTGGTTCTTCAATAGCTAGGGTGTCATGCTCTTTATTTAAAATTAAAGCTAATAAACTAATAGAACTAATAAATCCATTTCCAATTATTATTTGATTTGCACTGCATTTTACTGCACGTGAGGTATTTAGATATTTTGCAATCTGGATTCTTAAGTCAATTTCTCCTTGCTTATTTGGATATTCACCTAAATCTAAAGAGCTATTAGTAACTTTAGAAGAAAGACGTTTCCATATTTTTATAGGAAAATTTTCTTTTTGAAGTCTTGCAGGAAAAAAATCATATAAAAATTCTTCTGTTTTTTTATTCTTCTGTATTTCTATATCTGTATTATTAAAATTTGTAAAATTATTTTCAATTACAATATAACCACTTTTTGGAATACTATCTATATAGCCTTCTGCTACAAGTTGAGAATATGCAGATTCAACTGTGTTTTTACTAAGATTATACATTGTCATCATTTTTCTAATTGATGGAAGTCTTTCATCTATTTTATAGTTATCAATAATATCTTGTTTTATAGCTTCAAAAAGTTGTATACGAAGTGCTATTTTAGTATTTTGTTCTATATGATACACAACTGTCCTTGTATTATTTTTATAAATTGGCACTTGTTACAATGTCAGATATTTGATATATTACTAAAAAAAGATTAAAAGGAAAGATTAATGAATATTGGAATTTATATTTATGATGATGCAGAAGTTTTAGATTTTTCTGGACCTTTTGAAGTTTTTTCTGTGGCTGCAAGATTTTTAAATGATGATGAAAAATTTAATACTTTTTTAATAAGTGAAGAAAAAACTACAATAACAGCTAGAGGCGGATTTAAAGTAAATACTCATTTTACTTTTGCTAATCATCCTTTTTTAGATGTTTTAGTTGTAGTTGGTGGAGTTCATACTAAAGAAGTAAGAAAGCCAAATGTAATAAATTGGATTAAAGAACAATCAAAAAGTGTAAAACTAATATCTTCAGTTTGTACTGGAGCTTTTCTTTTAGCTCAAGCTAAAGTTATTACAACTCAAACAGTTACAACACATTGGGAAGATATCAAAGATTTAAAGATAGATTATCCAACTTTAGATGTTGTAGATAATGTAAGATGGGTTGATGAAGGAGATATTGTTACATCAGCAGGAATCTCAGCTGGAATTGATATGAGCTTACATTTAGTTTCAAAACTTATAAGTTATGAATTAGCAAAGAAAACAGCGAAACAAATGCAATTTGATTGGAGTGAGAATAGTTAATATGAGAAAAATTTATGAAATAAAAGATGAAAGTTTAATAGAAAATATTTTAGAAGATGCAGAATATGGAACCTTAGCAATTTGTAGTGATAGTAAACCATATTCTCTTCCTTTAAACTTTGTAGCAATAAATAAAGAAATCTTTTTTCATGGAGCAAAAAAAGGCAAAAAAATAAATATTATAAAAAATAATAACAGTGCTAGTTTCTCTGTTGTAGAATCATATTCTTTACTTCCATCATATTTTAGTACAGATACAGGGAATGCATCACCTGCAACACATATGTTTAAATCAGTGATAATAGATGGAGAAATAGAGTTTGTTGAAGATTATGAGCAAAAATCAAATGGCTTAGCTTTCTTAATGCAAAAGTATCAAAAAGAGGGTGGATACAAATCTTTAAATGATGCAATATATAAAAAAATTGTAAATGCAACTTGTTTATATAAATTAGTACCAAATGAAATTAGTGCAAAGTTTCATTTAGGACAAGACTATAGTGAAGAAAGGTTTAATCGAGTAAGTGAGCATTTAAAACAAAGAGGAACATCAAAAGATTTAAAAACATTAGCCTTAATCCAAGAGTTTAGAAAGAATTAAATACTATATAATCCTTTTATAATTAAAATTTTTATAGAATACGAGAATCATAAACTAAGGTAAACCATGTCTAGAAAAAATACTTCAAGTGTAGATACAACTGAAGGCGATAAAATCGCAAGAAAATCTCGGGAAATAAAAAATGCTATTCCTGTAAGTTTTGACCATAAGAAAGCAGATGAACAAGTAATCAATGCTAGAAAAGGTGCAAATGTAGCTTTAGCAAAAGCAAAAGCTAAGAAAAAAGCTAAGATGGCAAAAGCCTCTAAAAAGAAAAATAAAAAGTAGTACTTAACTTTTTATTTTTTTTATATACCTGTAAATTGATGGTTCAGACATTTGCAGTTTTGTTGCAACTTCTTGTACTGAACCTCTTATATTAAATATTCCACATTCATTTAAAGCTGAAATTACTTCAGTTTTTTCTTTAGGTGTCATTCTTGTTGGAATAACATTAAATTGATTTATAATCGCATCAATTTTATTAAGTGTCAATTCTTGACCATCTGAACTTAGGTTTTCTTTTATAATATTTAGTGAAGCTATTTTATCATCAACATAATTAGGTAGTAAAGATGTTAGAAAAGATAAAGAATTTTTTACATCTTGATAATCTGAATTTAAACCTAAAGCTCCCACAATCTTGTTTGAATCATCTCTGATAAAATAAGTCGAAGAGTATAAAAGTTTGCCTTCTACGTTTTTTGAATTGTAATTACATATAAATTGTTTATTCCCTTTTGATTCGCTAAGAATAAAGTCTAACATTAAATCTGTTATAGAATCTCCTATTTTTCTACCACTTATATTTCCATTGATAATATAAACAATAGATTTTTGGTAATTTGTTAAATCATGAAGAATGATTTCAGTATTTTTCCCTAATACTTCTCCTAGGAAATCGGCAATTGATATGTATTTTTTTATATATTGATTCAAGAATTAGCCTTAGATAATTTAATAAGAAACATTATAGAAAAATAATAAATTATTGTCAATCAAATAATAAATTATTATCATGATAATAAAAATGTATTAAATTTATACAAAAATTAACACAAATGATAAAAATTTATTATATACTGTCTTTAATGAAAAAAAATTATTACAAATAAGGAATAAAAATGAATTCTAAAAAAGAAATTAACTCAAAAAAAGCACCAGGTGCAATTGGACCATATTCTCAAGCTATAGAAAAAGATGGATTTGTATATGTATCAGGACAATTACCAATTGACCAAGTAACTGGTGAATTTGCTGGAGAGGATATTGCATCACAAGCAAAACAGTCTTTAGAAAATACAAAATATATTTTAGAAGAGTCTGGTTTAGAAATGAATGATATTTTAAAAACTACAATTTTATTAAAAGATATAGAAGATTTTGCAGTGGTAAATGAAATTTATGGAGAATATTTTCAATCGCCATTTCCAGCACGTGCAACATATGAAGTTGCAAGATTACCAAAAGATGCTTTAATTGAAATAGAATCAATTGCAAAAAAATAAAGTAAAATAAATTTATTATATATTAATGGAGAAGTAAGATGAAAAAAGATGTTGTAATTATAGGTGGTGGTTGTATTGGACTTATGTCGGCATATTGCTTACAAAAAAGTGGTAGAAGTGTTACTGTAATAGATAAAAATGATATTACTAATGGAACATCTTTTGGTAATGCAGGTTTATTATCTGCTTTTAAAAAAGCTCCATTAAGTGCTCCAGGAGCAATTACTGATACACTTAAATTAATGTTAAAAGGAGAGTCACCTGCAAGTGTTCATCCTACATTAAATCTACATTTATATAAATGGCTTTTAAAATTTGCAGCAAGTTCAACACAGGCTAGATTAAAAAGAACATTAGCTTTATTTGAAAGATATGGACAAATCAGTTTAGATATGTATGAATCTATGGTTAATGATGATGGAATAGATTTCCATTTTAGAAAAGATGGATTACTAATGATTTATACAGAACAAGAAACATTTGATGCAAAAGCAGCTCATTGTAATGATCCTAAAGCATATGAAATTCTTTCAAAAGAAAGAACAAAAGAGTATATGCCAATTTTAAATGAAAAAGTAATTGGTTCAATTCTTTTAAAAGAAAATGGACATATTGATCCAGGTGAAATGATGTTAGCTTTAAAAAAATATTTAGAAGAAAAAGGTGTGGAGTTTCTTTTAAATGAAGAAGTAGATAGATTAGAATTTGAAGGTTCAAAAGTTAGTAAAATAAGAACTTCTAAAAATGTTTATGAAGCCCAAACATTTATTCTTTCAACAGGAGCTGATGATAAACTTGCACGTCAAGCAAAAAATAAGTTTATGATGACTCCTGCAAAAGGTTATAGTCTTACATTTAAAATGGATGACGAATTAAAACCTAAAACAACATCTTTATTTGCTGATTTATTTATAGCTATGACTCCAAGAAGAGATACAGTTAGAATGACTTCAAAACTTGAATTAGGTACTACAGACCCTTCAATTGTAAAAAAACAAATTGATAGTATTAAGAAAAATTTAGCGCAATATACAAATGACTTTGAAAGAAGAGATGTTGTTGAATGGTCAGGATTTAGACCTCTTACACCAAATGATATTCCTATTTTAGGGTTTGATGAAAATTATAATAATCTTGTTCATGCTACAGGGCTAGGTTGGCTTGGAATTACATTTGCTCCATCAATTGGGAAAATAATAAATGATGTAATTACAGTAGATAAGAAAAATGAAACAAATGAAGATATTTTATTATTCTCTTCTTTTTTTCAAGGATAGATTCTGTTAAAATAAGGAAATGTAAATAGGAGAAAAGATAATTGAAATTATCAAGACCTGTATGGGCTGAAATCAATTTAGATAATTTAGCCCATAATATAAGAGAAGTAAGAAGAGTTGTTAATAAAAACTCAAAAGTAACTGCTGTTATAAAAGCTGATGGATATGGGCATGGTGCAGTCGTTATTGGACAAATTTTACTTAAAAATGGAGCAGATAGATTTGCAGTTGCTACTTTAAGTGAAGCAATACAATTAAGAACTGCCTTTGCTGATACTGAGATAATGGTATTAGGATACACTCCAAATGAATTTGCTAGTGATATAATAAAAAACAATATAATTCAAACAATTTATACAATAGAGCAAGCGCAAGAGTATTCTAAAGTAGCAATTTCTTTAAAAAAACAAGCAAAAGTACATATAAAACTAGATACTGGAATGAGTAGATTAGGGATGGTTTTTTCTGATGAAACTATTGATTCTATTCTAGAAATGTCAAAACTTGAGGGTTTAGATATTGAGGGTATTTTTACACACTTTGCAGTTGCAGATGAAATAGATAAAACATTTACATTTAAACAAGTTGAGAAGTTTAATCATATCGTTTCTAAACTTGAGGAGAGAGGATTAAATATCCCTATTAAACATGTATCAAATAGTGCTGCTATTATTGATTTACCTGAGCTCAATTTTGATATGGTTCGTGCTGGTATTATGTTATATGGTTTATATCCATCAAAAAATGTAAATAAAGATGCAGTAAATTTAAAAGAAGTAATGTGTTTAAAAGCTAAGGTTTCGCAAGTCAAAGAGCTTGAAGCAAATTGTGGTGTTAGTTATGGCTTAAAATATAAAAGTGATAAACAATCTCAAATAGCAACTCTTCCAATTGGTTATGCAGATGGATATACACGAATGTTATCAGGAAAAGCAAAAGTCATGATAAATGGTTTTAAAACAGCTATTATTGGAAATATTTGTATGGATCAATGTATTATTGATGTCACAAATATTAATGCTAAAGTAGGAGATGAAGTAGTTTTATTTGGTGGAAATAATGCCAATGGAATTACAATAGATAGTATTGCAGAGACTTTAAATACAATCAATTATGAAATAGTATGTATGGTGGATAAAAGAGTTCCACGTGTTTATATACAAGATGAAAAGACAATTGATATTAAAGATTATGTGTTAATTTTAAGTAATAAAAAAAGTTAGTTCTTTAAGACTCTTTATACTCTAAAATTACTTCATTAAAAAAAACATTTTTTTGTTCCACAATCCCTCTATGTTTGTTGAACTTTGCAGTTTTTACTTTTTGAACACTTTGTGGAACACGGAAAATTAATATGAGTGCTTCGTGTTCCACATATAAGAGGATGAGGAAGAGACTATTTATAATTTTGTGTCCTATTTTATGTTGATAGATTAGGTATACAAATTTTAAATT
>MDTG01265803.1_pt1 | contig 27498 bp, 25 predicted proteins | sample 811421 | NCBI WGS metagenome assembly MDTG01 (sample SAMN05326645, study PRJNA326480) | marine metagenome | isolation source: seawater | place: Pacific Ocean: South East | collected 2011
ATAGAGCCGTGGTAGACCACCACGTTGATAGGCTGGGTGTGGAAGCGTAGCAATACGTGTAGCTGACCAGTACTAATAGCTCAATTGGCTTAATTTATGCACTGAAAAAAATTTAGTATGGATAATAGTTATTATATACTTTTAAGTTTAAATCTTCGAATAATTTAATAATAATTTTTTTAAAGTAAAATTTTGATTATTTCTTCATTGTAATAGAAATATTACATTTTATTACTTAAATATCTCTTAAATTTCAATCATATTGATATAACACATTATCTCATGACTGAAAAAAATACCAATACACAAAGCAAATATTATTTTTACGTCAGTTACTATTCTAGACGGAAGTCGTTACTATAATTTTAGGTTTAAACCAAAGCAATTTATGATTTTATTCAATGTTTTTAATTATTTTTTATTTTTTACTATACGTTAAATTATTATAAGTTTAGGAAAAATATTTTATGAAAAAAGAAAAAAATAGTTTTGGAAATAATATTTCCTTCGCTCAAGGAGAAACATGGAGATTTAATAACGAAGTTGCTAAAAATTTTGATCAACATGTCGTTTCATCAATACCTCATTATAACGCTCTTCAAAAATACATAGCAAATATTTCTGAATGGTTTTTGACTGAAAATAGCACTATATATGATATTGGTTGTTCAACTTCTAATACATCTTATGAAATAAGCAAAAAAAATGAAAAAATAAAAAAATTAAATTTTTTATGTATTGATTCAAGCAAACAGATGCTCGAAATTTCCAAAAAAAAGTTAAAGTTACTTAAGCATAATTACAAATTTTTGAAGAAAGATATAAACAAAATTAAAACTTTTAATAAACATGATTTGTGTTTGTGTGTTTTATTACTTCCTTTTTTAAAAAACCAAAAAAAATTACCCTTACTAAAAAAAATTCAAAAATCACTAAATAGCGGTGGTGCCTTATTAATTGTAGACAAAATTCACTCTGATTTATCAATATCTGAAAATATATTTAATCAGATTTATCATGATTTTAAATTAAATTTTTTTTCAAAAACTCAAATTTGGAATAAAGCAAAATCCTTAAGATCGTCAATGAAATTGAATACTAATTCACAAAACATAGAATTATTTAAGAAAAGTGGTTTCAAAAGATATGAAGTCTTTTTTAGATGGTTCAATTTTTGCGGATATATTGTTTTTAAATAGTTAAATTTTTAATTTTAATTTTTAAATTTTTTATAAAGTTAGTAGATATTTCTTTTTCAAGAATGTTCTTTTTATTTTCATCAAAAAAATAAATTTTATTTATTCTTATTATTTTATTTGATTTATTTTTTTTAATATTTAGATTTTTTTTAAGGTTCCTTTTTATAATTCTTTTTAATTTTTCAAAACTGCTCTCTTTTTTTTCAACTAAGGATGTAAAATTATCTGTAAAGTTGAATACTATTTCATCGATGTATCTTGATGTTTTAAATTTATAAAATTTTTTTTCATCTAAAAATTTGTTTAATTTTATTTGTCCTTTTTCTATTAATCTTTTTTTGTCAAAAATTTTAAATGTCCATTTCGATGGTGCTCTTAAGGGTGTAAATATTGAAGGATATATCTTATAAAATTTTACTTTAATTTTTTTTTTAAACATAAATTTCACCCCCAAGCTTCTGTTTTTTTCGCTTTCGATAAAACTTGTTTCCTCTGGAATAAATAAATTATGATTCTTTGTACTATCGTGAGTGTTTTGGAAGTAAATATAATTTTTTGGTGACAATTTTTTAAATTTTATATTTCCTTTATTTTTCTTTTTTTGACTTAAATCATGTTGTTTTTTGTTGAATTGCAATAATTTTAGATATTTAGTTTGTTTGGGTTTGTATTTGCCTTTTTCAATAATTATTAATCCATGATGAAACTGAATACTTTTAATTGTATCAAAAATATTCTTATCTTTTAAGTAATTATCAAAAATTATATCAGAATTTACAAAGTGGATCAGGTTTTTAAAAAAATTTAATACATTCTTTTTATTATTTATATTTATACTTGCATAAGTATTGGAATAAGAATACTCAATATCTGTAATTGCATAAAATCCTCCTTCTTTCATATGGGGAAATAATTTCATAAAAGTAAATATCTGATGGTCAGGGATATGCGAACCATCATCAAAAACTATTTTTAAATTATTTGTTAATTTTTTTATTTTATTTAAAACTTGATTGCTTGACTGTGAACCTTTTATAGTCTTTATTCTTTTATTTTCATAGTTGCTTTTATCATTGAGGTCTATTCCATAAATTTTTGCTTTTTCAAAGTATTCTTCCCAAGCATTTAAACCTACTTTTGGAAGACTCACATTATGACCTCCAATTCCTATCTCAAGAAGATCAAAATTTTGAAATTTCAATTTTTTACAATATGGCTCTAAATATTCAGTATACCCAAGATAAGAATTATCTGATCCATATTTTTTAAATAAATAATCTAATGATTTATCCGACATTTCAATAAATTGTTTTTCTTAAACGATATTTATTTTTTTTTATTTTTTTCCAAAGGTGCTTGGATCTAAACTTGTTAATTATCTTAAAAAAATTATCTTTATCGATGCCGATATAATCTAGAAAATCGTTAAAATATCTTTTTGGAAATTCACTATCATATAATTTAACTAACCTTACACCCTCCTCTCTTGTTATTTTTTCAGCTCTTATTTCTTGGCATGCATCATATGTCGCTCTTCCTAATCCAAATTTTATGTAAGTTGTGTAATAATGAAAATCATCTATTTTATCATCTATACTAGAGTACTTGGAATAAGTGCCAGTCGTTCGTTCTTGATTAGGTAAAAAATTCAGATTTTTTGAAGCGTAATAAAAATTTTCTTGTGGATCCCAATTTTTATAAAAGTTCATGTGATGAACTTCAAACTTTTTGTTTTTAATTTCTTTTTTTTCTATTGGTAGATAAGGATTAAAATCTGAAAGTTTATAATTTGTTTTTTTTAGAATTTGATTAATACTTTTTCCTCCAAAATATAATTTATTGTAACTTTGGCTTGTGTAATATTTTTCGTTCATAATTGGTATTTTATTTTCATTTTGGTTTCCACCATATTCTCCTGCTGTTTCACCATACATAATCAATTTGACATTATATTTAATAGCAAATTTAGGGCCGATCATTCTTTGACAAATTATAAATGGTTGAAATGGATGAAGAAGATTTTTGAAAGCCTCTTTAGTAAGATATCTTTGTAATGAGCCATTTGGTGTAAAAAGAACATTGTCCAAACCACCGTGATTTATCCAATTGTAGAAATTAATTTTACCTATATCTGTGTATAGATGAGGTGACCAAGTAACAGTTAAAGGATTCATTCCATACTTATATTTAAGTATATGTGAAACATATCCACTGTCCTTTCCTCCGCTTCCTGGAACAATAACATCATAAGAACCATTATTTTTTCTGTGCTTATCCAAAAGTTTTTTAAGCATTTGCTCCCTTATATTCCAATCTATATTTTTTTTTATTTTTTTATAATTACAAGCTGAACAAACCCCATGTTCAAACTGAATAGTTGGTTTTTTTTGGTTAATTGTGTGTTTAAATTCTACAACAGAAGATGGTCTTTGGTTTGAAATAACACATAATTTACAAAATTCTATATTTTTTGGTAAGTTATAAAATTTACTATTCATTTTATTTTATATGTTTTCAATAATTTCTTTTAGAAAATTTAGTCCAATTTTACCACTTTTTTCTGGATGAAATTGTATACCAAAGACATTTTTTTTTCTAATGCCAGCAATTATTTTATTTCCTCTTTCTTTTGAATAACAAAAATTATCAAATTTATTTTTTGTTAAAACATGATATGAATGATTAAAATAGAATTTTTTGTTATTAAATTTTTTTAAATATTTAATCTTTTTATCAAATTTTACTTTTTTATAGCCTACAATTGGTAGTTTTATGTTATTTTTTTTTTTAATCTGTTTTACTTCTCCCTTTATTAAATTTATTCCTTTTGAAGTTTTGATTTCATATCCTTTTGTCATTAATAATTGCATACCTAGGCATATTCCAAGGATTTTTTTATCTTTGCTGATGCTTGTTATTAGTTTAAAAAGATTTTGTTTTTTAAATATTAATGAAGCTTTATGAAAAGAACCGACTCCCGGGATTAAGAGTAGATCAAAATTTTGATTTTTTCTATCAAAAAAAATAACTCTATAACCTAAATAATTTAATGCATTTTTTAAACTTAATATATTTCCCAATCCGTAATTGAGAATACAAATTTTTTTTGTCATTATATTTTTTGTTTTATTATTTTAAAATTTGTTTTTTTATAGTGAATTATAGATCCTATTGCTAAAGCATCATTTGAATGAAATTTTTTAAATTTTTTTATATCATTTAGATCTTTACATCCACCTGAGTATATAATTGGAACACTAATATATTTTCTAACAGTATTTAATAATTCATAGTTGCATCCTTTTTCAGTTCCATCATTATCTATCGACGAAAGTAAAATTTCACCACATCCATACTTTTGAACTAATTCCAGCCAGTAAAGCAAATCAATATTAGAATTTTCTTTTCCATTATTAAAATAAACTAAAAATTTTTTATTAATTTTCTTAACTTCTATAGAGCTGAGTATAGTTGATGCTCCATACTCTTTAACAGCTTCTAACATAAATTCTGGTCTTTTAACTACGCTTGAATTTATTGCAACTTTATCTGCTCCATTATCTAAAGCCTTTTTTATATCATTTAAATTCCTTAATCCACCACCTACTGTTATGGGTATAAAAATATCTTTTGAAGCGGCATTTGCAATTTTGAAAATATTCGATCTATCGTACAAACTCGCAACACTATCTATTAAAATTATTTCATCTGCTCCATCATTGTAGTATTGTTTTGAAATCTCATTAGGATTTCCAATTTTTCTTAAACCTTCGTAGTTAATTCCTTTAATTACATAATTGTTTTTAATATCTAACCTAGCTATTAATCTCATTTTTTTTCGCGACTAAATGAATCGATGTTCCGTTTAGAATTTTATTATCTATCAAAAATTTATCGAGGCTGTTTATAAAATGAATATTTTTAATATAATTTTTACCCCTTAAACCGCCTAAAATTTTATCTTGAATAGAGTCAGTATAATAAATTTTTTGAATTTTAAATAATTTCTTTATAAGTTTAATTAATTTTTTTGGATCATTTAATGAGTTATCGTAAGGTGATTGAGATTTTGTATGATTAATTGAGTCAATATAATGATATTCATTATATATATTCCTTATGTCTTTTGAGAAATTTTTAGTATTATAATTTTTTTTATTATTTTTCCATGTATGTAAATAACGTCTAATTAGATAAATTATTAGAGCATTCTCTATCTTAAAATTTTTTCTCATTGGTTCAACAACAATAATTTTCCCGTTTTTATTTAAAAGATTAAAACATTTCTTTAAGACTTTTTTGGTATTGATTAAGTGATGAAGAGATTTAAAAAAAATTATTCTATCAAATTTTTTTGCTGTTTTATATTTTCCAAAACTTATATTTTTATATTCAATTTTTTTTTGATTTTTTTTATTTAAATATTTTTTTACAAAACTTTCTGCATGTTTTATTGACTCAGATGAAATATCTATTCCCGTAACTTCGTGATTATTTCTTGCTAATTCGAGTGACATTGTTCCTAAGCCACAGCCTATTTCCAAGCATTTAGAATTTTTTTTGCAATTATCTAAAACAAAATCTGTTTTAGATTTAATCGAAATTTTTTGAGATTCTGGAAATCTCCAAGGATTGTTATATAGAAAGTTATTTTTTAACCTGAGGTGTACAAAAGGTGCAAATTTTTTTTTAATCCTTTGATTGACTATATGATCAAAAGATTCTGCCTCAAGTTGTAGCTTCTTCCGCATTTATATTCTTATTTAATTTTGGAAGATAGAGTAAATCAGCGCTTAATCCTGTAATTGTTTTTTTTATTTTCAAGTCTATTTTAGATTCAATAATATCTTTAGAGAATAAGTTGGCAATCCAATCATTTTTATTTTTATTGATTTTTATATCATTTGCAGAAAAATATATTTTACTTTTTTTAAATTTTTCTAATTGTAGTCCTAAGTCATGAGGTAATCCTACCATATTTCCCCACCTTGGATTTGCAACATAAATTGTTTCATCGTCCCTAAATCTTACTCTTTCTGGCACATAAAAAGTCCCATCATTTTCTATGTAATCATATATTTTTTTGTCTAAAACTAGGTTTATATCATTCGTAATTCCATCTTTACCAACAAACAACGGATCTTTAGAAGCTAGTTGTCCATTTACGGCATTTGCTGTCATCTGACAGCCTGAGTTACATATATTCAGATAGTCACATCCTTTACATTCTTTGTAATGCAAAGATCCATCTCTCCATTTTTTCATTTTATCATTATAAATTTCATTGAGAGGAGTTTTAAAAATATTCCCATAAGTCTCTTCTTCATGAACACATGTATGAATATCTCCATTTGCGTTAATATTAATTACGTGGCCTCTCTGCGATGGACAACCTCTTCCAACAAAATCTCTATACTTTTGTAAATCCCCTAAAAAACAAAGCGGATAACTAATTAAACTTCCTATTGAAATTCCATATTTTTCTTTAACTTTTAAAGCATCATCTAAACTGTTTTTGACTTCTTCTTTAGATAATACAAGTGTATTTTCTTTGTTTTCATTATTTTTTGAAATCTCTGAATAAACTGGAGGAACAGCTCTCGTAACAAAAAATTTACTACAACCTAATTCTGCCATTAATTTACCAGTTTCAAAGACTCTATGTTTGTTATCTTTTGTAACAACCATATTTGCACTAACTCTTACACCATTTCTAATACAGCATTTAATTCCATCAATAATTTTCTTTAATGAGTTTTTTGATTGCATTATTTCATCATTTTCCTTTTCATTAATAGACGGAATACTAGTTAGACAATGATCAAGTCCAAGTGATGCAAGTTTTTTTATTTTTTTATCATCAGCTAATATTAAGTTTGTGTTGCAACTAAAACTTATATTTGCTTCATTTAATTGCTTAAGAGCTTCAGTTAAAACCGCAAAGTTTGAAAATGGTTCCCCGCCGCTTAATATTACATGAAATATTTTATTATTTTTAAGATTTTTAATTACTTTTGTTAATTTTATTTTTGAAAAAAAATTTATACCCATACTTTCATCACGCCAAGGATTATAACAGTGCTTACACTTTACATTACAAATTTCTGTTATTTCTAAATTCACAACTGTAGGATTTTTTATCAATAATGCATTATAATTTATTTTATTATTTTCTATCATTTGATAATTTGAATTGTGGGTTCATGTTTATCAGTTTCATCTACAAATTCAATTTTATGCTTATTGAAAATTTCAATTAATTTCTGACTTTTATCGTTATTTTCTAAAAAATCATCGGATCTTTCAAAAGTTTGAATTCTTGCCCAATTTAATCCGGATTTTTTTGCTAGATCATCCACTCTCCATTTGAGAGAAACTCTAGCCATTCTTAGTTGCTTGCCGTTTATTCTTTTACCCATAATAAAACAATGGTTGACTTTCTTTCCACCAGTGCTCTCCATAAGTATAATAATCTCCGTCATCAACTAGATAATTTTTATTTATCAATGTTTTAGAAAGATTTATTTTTTTAGAAATTTTTTGTTTTTTAATACCATATGGAAAATTTCCTAATTTTTTAAAGTCATTAAATTTTTTAATTGTTCCATATTCAAGAACTAAAGAATATCTGTCATTATTGTTTTTTTCGTAATATCCTTTATGTAATCCATTTGTATCAAAAATAACTATTTCATTGAATTTTGAATATAGTTTATCAACCTTAAACTCATTATTTACATAATTTTCGTCAAATCTACTTGTTTTAGCATTATGTTCTGGCCAAAAATTAATATGTGAACTTCTTGCATAATGGGTTGGTCTATCAGAGAGTGTTTCAATTGAATTAAAATTAAAATAAACTTTTAATCGATGACCTATTGTATCATGATGATATAACCCAGAGCCTTGATTGCTATCAGTAGTTTTGGATAATTTCATCAATTCGCTATTATGTAAGCAAGCTTCGTCGCCAAGATAATTTTTGACTAGTTCATTAATTTCTTTTATTTCATATAATTCTGTCAAACTCTCTAAGAAAATAGTTGGATTAAAAATAAAAAAAATATTTTGTTTTAAAATTTCTTGTGTATGTATTTTAGTATCTAACTGCTTATTAAATAAATTCACTACTTTCTTTACATTATCCTTGTTATTAAAATTAGCAAAATTATTATTTTGTATAATTTGATATCCATCTGAAAACAAACTACCACTATTACTATTATTTAAAAATATTTTTTTCTTAATTTTCAAATCATTTTGCCAGATTACATAATTTACTAGCAAACTAAGATTACCGGTTGGTGTAATTGGATTGTAAGTTTGTTCAAATGGATTAATTTGTATTTTTGAATAATCTGTATATTTCAAATATAGTTTAAATCTTATATTTTGTGAAATTTTAGTTACATTAGCTTTTAACCTATAAATTATTTTTAATATTTTATTTTTTATATTTAAAATTACTGACATTTACTAATTTAATTGTTTTTAAAGACCAATTTACAACCTTTAAAGTATTTATCTCCAATATATAAATATCTATCTATTAAAATAAATTTATTTTGTTTTGACATCTTTTTCTATTAAAAAATTGTTTAAAATTAAATAATTTATTTTGCTATCCACAAATGTTTTAATTGCGTTTTCAGGCGTTTCTACAATGGGTCCTTTTATGTTAAATGAGGTATTGCCAACTATCCCAATACCATTTTGCTTTTTAATATTTTTCAATACATTATGCATAAATATATTATATTTTTCAATTAGCTGTGGTCTTGCTGTGAAGTCATAATGATTTAAGCCACCTAATTTATCATAAAATTTATATTTAATCTTTTGACATTGCGTCATAAAAGGAGAGTCAACTAAAATATTCTCAAAAATCTTTTTTGAACAATCTTTCAACACACTTGGAGCAACAGGTCTAAAGTTCTCTCTATATTTTAGTTTATTTATTTCACTTTTAGTTTTTTTATCAAAAGCGTTGCTCAGTATTGATCTATTACATAGAGCTCTTGGACCAAACTCAGCTCTTCCTCTAAAAACTGCGACTATTTTTTTATTATTGATGTGACGTGCTATGGTTTTAGCTGCATTAATACTGCTTAGTTTTTTAATATTAAAACTTAATTTATTTAATGAGTATCTTTTTAAAATATTATTAATTTCTTTTGAAGTTATATTAAAACTATAACCAATGTAAGGAGTAAACCTTTGATTAATTTTTTTTTTAACAAAAAAATTTTTAATTAAATTTTTTTTATCATTGTTTATTTTTCCCAAGTAAGCTGCACCTACACTTATACCAGAATCACCTGGGAAAGGAGGAACATAAACTCTTTTGTTTACTTTATTTGATGCATAAGAGGTAGCAACGCAATTAAGAGCCAACCCACCTGCGAAAGAAATATTTTTAAATTTATTATATCGAATTTTGTTGTATATAAATTCATTTGTTAAAAATTGTAAAGCTGAAGCAATATTTAATAAATCTTTCGAACCCCAATCAAATTTTTTTTCTTTAATACCAATTTTTTGAAATATTTTTTGTTTTAAATATTTATGATTATTTAATTCAATTTTATACAATTTTTTATCACTAAATAATTCTTTTAAATTTAAAATATATTTTTTTTTTGGATCAGATTTTGCAGCTAGTGCCATTATTTTACCAGGTCCTTTACTAGGAAAGTAACCATTTAATTTTCTACCAACATCTTTTCTGTCTTCATTGAATATTACTCTTGAAATTAATTCCCACATATGAGGATAATTTGGGTAATTTTCCTCTAGTATAACGTTTTTCATCTCACCATTTTCTAAAATCCATTCACTATGATTTATTCCATCACCAAAAGCATCTAATACATAAATATATTTTTTCTTAAAATTAGAAGTATATGCCGCAGATGCAGCGTGGCATGCGTGATGAGAGCAGATATTTAAATCAAAATTACTTGTTATATTTTCAAATTTATTTTGAATATTAATAATTTTTTTTTATTTAAGTTTGTTAGATCTAAAGTTCTGATCTTATTTAATTTTTTTTTATTTATTGCTTCAGGAAATAATTTTCTTTGAGTAAAATCACTAATTTTTTCATCTCTAATCCATACTTGATTAAAGTTGACTGACAAAACATCTTTTTTTTTTATTTTAAGATAATGCAAAGCTCTTTCTATTTGATCCTCATAATAACCATGATCGTAGGAAATTTTTGTATACCTATCGATGTCTGTTGCAAAAATTAGTTTTTGATTATTATCGACAATTGCTATTGAGGAATTATGTCCTAAATTCAAACCTATATGATACTTATTTTTCATGAGATTAATTTATACTAGAAACAGCATTTATTTATATTATAATCTTCTCCAATCAATTAATTTATAAAACTCTAAATGCAAAACTCATTTAAGATTGGAAAAATAAAATTTAATAGATTCGGTAAACCAATAATTATTGCTGAAATAGGCATAAATCATGGTGGTAAATTATCAGAGGCTATAAAGTTATCAAAATCAGCTATAAAAGCTGGAGCAGAAATTATAAAACATCAAACTCATGTTCCAGATGATGAAATGTCATATCATGCAAAAAAAATTGTACCTAAAAATGCTGATTTAAATATTCATAAGTTGATAAGCAAGTGTGCTTTATCAGAGAAAGATGAGTTCAAATTAATGAAATTTATTAAATCAAAAAATGTTGAATATTTAAGCACACCATTTTCTAGAAAGGCTGTTGATAGATTAGTGAAGTTCAAGGTGAAAGCGTTTAAGATTGGTTCAGGCGAGTGCAACAATTATCCACTAATTGAATATATTTGTAAATTTAAAAAACCAATTATAATTAGCACGGGCATGAACAATTTATATGCTATTGATAAAGCTATAAAAATTATTGAAAAAAAAAATATTAATTATGCGATACTACATTGTACTAGTCTTTATCCTACTCCAGATAAATTTGTAAATTTAGCATTTATAAATATTTTAAAAAAAAAATATAAAAATGCAGTTATTGGATTTTCAGACCATTCTAAAGGAATACATAACTCTTTGGCATCTGTTGCTCTAGGCTCTTCTATAATCGAAAAACATTACACAGATACATTTAAAAGAACAGGGCCCGATATAAGAGTTTCAATAAATGAAAAACAGTTAAAAAAATTGATTAAAGAGTCTCAATTAATATATCAATCAATGAAAATTCATAAAAAAAAAGAAATAATTGGAGAAAATTTAACAAAAAAATTCGCTTATGCATCAGTGGTCGCTATTAAAGACGTAGCTAAAAACTCTAAATTTTCTTTGAATAATATATGGGTCAAAAGACCTGGGACAGGGGAGTTTTTAGCCAAAGATTTAAAGACAATATTGGGTAAAATTTCAAAAAGAAATATAAAAGAGGGTGAGCAACTAAGACGTATACATATAAAATAATATAAAATGAAAAAAAAAAATTGTATTCGTAAGTGGGACACGTGCAGATTACGGAAAAATTAAAAACTTAATTTTAAAATCTCAAAAATTAAAACAATTTCAAACTCATGTTTTTGTGACTGGGATGCACAATATGAAAAAATATGGTTCGACTTACTTGCAATTATATAATGATAAAGTTAAAAATATTTCAAGATTTAATAACCAAAAAACAAACGATAGAATTTCAAATGTAGTTGCTAAAGCTGTAATAGGATTTTCTAGTTTTTTAGTAAGGATAAGACCTGATATTGTAGTTATACACGGAGACAGGATAGAAGCGCTAGCTTGTGCGCAAGCTGCAGTGTTTAATAATATTAAAGTCGCTCATATAGAAGGTGGTGAAATTACAGGTTCTTTAGATGAAATAATGAGACATGCAATCACAAAACTCTCACATGTTCATTTTGTATCAAACAATAAAGCAAAAAATAGATTAATTCAAATGGGTGAGAAAAGAGATTCGATTTTTAATATTGGATCAACTCATCTAAGTTTAATTAAAAGTAAAAATTTGCCTGAAATATTAGATGTTAAAAAAAGATACAATATTAATTTTGAAAAATATGGCATAATTATTTTACACCCTATTACTCATGATCATTTTAGTTTTTTTAAAGATGTAAAAAAAATTATAGATGAAATAAAAGAATTAAAAATAAACTTTGTTATAATAAACCCTAATAACGATTTTGGATCTTCGTTTATTTTTGAACAATACAAAAATTTAAAAAAACTTAAAAATTTTAAAATAATTAAATCAATGAGATTTGAATATTATTTAACATTATTAAAAAATTGTAGGTTCATTCTTGGAAATTCTAGCTCAGGAATTATAGAAGCACCATATTTTGGTGTGCCATCAATTAACCTTGGCAATAGGCAAAAAAATAGAAGTTTCACAGACTGTATAAAGAATGTTGATTTTAACAAGGACAAAATTCTATATTATATCAAGTTGTACTATAAATATGAAAAAAGATTTACTAAAAAAAATATTTATGGAAATAATAATAGTGAAGATAAATTCATAAAAGTACTTAAGCAAAAAAAAATATGGAGTTTTAAATTTAATAAACAATTCATTGATGTTAAAAAATGATTTTTATATTAATACCTGCAAAATTAAACTCATCTAGGCTAAAACAAAAAAATTTAAGAAAAATTACTAATAAAACTTTGCTAGAGATTTCAATTAGATTTGCTCACTCTTTGAGCATTAAAAAAAAAATATTTGTATCTTCAGATAGCAAAAAAATTTTAAATATAGCTAGAGAATTAAATTGTGAAACAATAAGAAGGCCAAAAAAATTATCAAAATCTAACACAGACATGAAATTGGTAATAAAACATTTTATTAAATCTCAGAACATAATTAATAATGATGTAATGCTTTTGCAGCCCACTTCACCAATAAGGTTTATCGCAAGTATTATTAAAGCATACAAAATCTTTAAAGAAAAAAAAAATAAGAGGTATTTATAGTGTTAATGAAGTATTAAGTGAAAATTTAAAGTCTGTAACTTTGGATAAATTAAATAGAGTTAAATTGCTAACAAATAAAAATTATCTTTTTCTAAATACTCAAACTCTACCAAAGTTATATAAATTTAATGGAAATTTTTTTATTTTTAAAAGTAAATTTTTTTTAGAAGAAGGTGAAATACCAATAAAAAAATCTATAGGATTTAAAATCAGTAATAATGAGTCTATAGATATAGATGATATATATGATCTAAATAAAGTTAAAAAACTTAAATTTTTTAAAAAATCTAAATAAGCAAATGAGTAATTTAATAGTTAAAATTTCTAAAAATTTAAAAAACTTTAAATTAAATTTATTATTATTCAATTCGCTTAATATATGCTTGAGTCTTCCAACTAAAATATTTGCTACATAAACATTACCTTTTTTTAGATTAAAAAAAATTTTTTTTTTATTTCTCTTTCCTCGTTACCAAGATTAATTGGTTTTTTGTCGATAATCTTATCAAAACTTGAAAAGTCTCCATTTTGTACTGAAGTTAAAGTTATCACATCCTCTAATTCTAATCCTCTATAAAAATTACCACCCCACAACATGTTCCAAGGAAAGTTTTTATGAAAAATATAATGAAAAAAATAAAAAAAGTTATTTGCTATTAATAAATTATTTTTTTTCTTTAATTTATTTTCAAAAAAATCAATTATTATCTGGAAATATTCATCTTTTGATTTTGGGTCATGCGAAAAACCTTTATTACTCCAATAACAATTGGTACAGCAAACTATTTCTTTTCCAATAGTTGATGCCTCTAATCCCGAAGCTGATTGATAAGTTAAAATTAGATCGGCTGTTTTAATTAAATCTAATGTATTCGCATTCACCAAATCATCAGGTCTAATAGGTGTAAATATATTTTCATTTGAATACTTTTCCAAAAAGATTTTGAGTGAATATTCATCAGATTTTTCAAATTTTTCTAAGTCTTCTCCCTTTACTTTTGCACCATCGTATACTGGTATGGGATGAAATCTAATTAATATTTCTGTGTCTTTTAATTTGTTTTTATTTTCAATAAAAAAATCTAGCGTTGAAAATAACCAATCGTTCTGATCATTAAAGCAAAAATGTTTTAACCTATAATGCATTTCATGAACAAAACTTGGTAAAATTAAAATTCTTTTATTTTTTTTTTTTTTAATTTTATTATTTTTTTTATCTGATAATTGTAGAGATTGTATTGATTTTGGGTCATAGATTTTATTTAAACCATCTTTATTTAGATTGACTATTTTATCATAATCAGATTTACGAATTTGATTTTGATAATTAATCCAATCATTTAAAATCATGTGCGAATCTAAGCTTGGAGCAGGATGATTTTTAGTGACTAAAATTTTTTTATCTAAAAAATTAATTGAACCCTCAATTGAGATATAATCTATTTTTAAATATTCGAGTACAATCCTACATATTGCCCATTGATAATTATTTCCCACAGGCACTATATATCTATCATATTTTTTATTTTGAAATATTGTTAAAAATTTAACTGCTAATTTTTGATAGAAAAGAAGTTTTTCTTCAAAAATTTCTTTAAAATTACCTTTGATATCTGGATACAGCACATGATATTTATGACATATATCAATTATTGTTTGATAGTGTAATTCATTATTTAAATTTTTATTGATATTGATTTCTTTATTCTCTAAATCGTCTAAATCTTTAAAATTAATTTTGTCATCCAAAAATTTTTTTTTAAAAGGTGTAATAATTTCACTATAAGTCTTAAATACATAATCTTGAGGGACATTATTAAAATCCCAGGTTTTTTCAAAATATAAGTCAATTAAACAGCCTCTACTCGATAGTATCAAAGAGCTTGATAAACAGAATTTCAACCAATCATAATTTACCGTAAAGATAAAAACCTTTTCATTTTTATGTATATTATAAAATTTAGGTAAATTATCTTTTAATTTTAAATATCTTTCAATATTATTAAACATGTTTAAAGTTATTTTCTAATATCTCTAACAACTTCGCCATTTTTAATTTCGATTATTCTATTCATTCTCTTATAAATAAAATCCATATAATGTGAGGCTATAATTAATATTCCTTTTGAATATTTTTCAAAAATCTTGTCTATCATTTCCTCAAAAAATGATGGATCACTAGTGGTAATGAATTCATCACATAAAAAGATATCTGCTTTTAAACTAAAAACGATTGCAATTGCTAATCTTGCCCTCATACCAGTCGAATATGTTCTTACCTGTCTATGAATATTATCACCTAGTTTTGATATTTTTGTAATTTCATTAATTTTGGAAAGAGCAAACTTTCTGTCATATCCTCTTAAAAACATTTGATAGATTATATTTTGATAACCGGTAAATTCATCTTCAATACCTGCATTTAAAGTAAATACTGACAACATATTACCATTTACATCAATTTCACCATTATCTACTTCATAAATACCAGAAATTGCTTTTAATAGTGTTGTTTTACCTGCACCATTCTCTCCTATTAGACCAACTCTGTCTCCTGCTTCAAAATTTAGACTAATATTTTTTAAACCTGTACTAATTTTTAAATCATCTTTATTTAAATTAATTAATTTATTTTTTTGTTTTATTTTAGGAAACTCTAAAATTACATTTTTTAAGTTTAAATTAATCATTATAAGATAAATAATATTTTCTTTACTTTATATTTGAAAAGTAAATGTAAAATAATAATTTTTATAAAAATCATTATAATTACCATTAAAAAAGATATGTAATTTAATTTTGCATAAAGAATGACATCTCTAGAAACTTCTAGATAGTAAGTGAATGGATTTAAATAAACTAAATTTTCATATTTTCCTAACATTTCCTTTTTCCAATATAAAGGCGTGATCATAGTTGCTATCCCTAAAATAGAATTTATTATATGTCCTGTATCTCTATATAATGAAGAAATAATACCTATTAAAGTAGATAGAAGTGTTACGCTAATAATTAATAAAATTGAGCCTATGAAAAAAAAAGTTACATAAAGAAAGCTTGCATCTATTAAAAAAATATATGTCAAAATAAATATTGGTAAAAATTGTAGAACATTAATTAGTGTCAAAAAAGAAATTCTAAAAAACATTGTAAGAATAGGAAATTGAAAGCAATTCAATAATAGAGCATTTTTGTTTAAAGAATATACAGAGTTTTGGAGTGTTCCTGTAATATAAAACCAAATCAACATTCCAAATAATAGATATGGAAAAAAATCACTAAATTCTTGTTTTAAAATATAAGACCAAAGTAAGGAAATAGCTGTAATTGAAATTAATTTAGATAAAATACTATATAAAGATCCTAGATATGTTCTAGAGTATAATATTTTGAAATCATAATAGGCGGGATAAAACCAAATTTGCCAAAATCTTACTAGATAAATTATTTGTGAAAAAAAATTCGTGTTACTGTATTTTAAGCTCATTAAATAATTTTGTTGTTGAAGATAGATTAATTTAAGATAATTGCAATAAATGTCAAAAAAAATTTATATTTATACTAATAATCATAAGAGCATTTTAGGTATCAAAACACATATAACTATATTAAAAAAAATCCTTAAGCCCTACAAAGTAATAACTACAAACAAAATTAAAAAAAATTCTATCAATATATTTATTGAAAATTTTAAAAAAAAAGATGTGAATAAAATAAATTATTATAAAAAAAAGTTTAATATTACTATAATTCTTGTATTAACTGAATTTGTAAATTCTAATGCAAAAATATTTAATTGTTTTGAATTAAAAAAAAAAATTAACAAATTAATTCCATACCAGTATTTTAGTCTACTAAACTTAATAATTTTAGCTTCAATTATTTATACTATTGTTATGATTTTTATTAAAGGTTATGAAACGAACATTAAAAATTTTTATCCAATAATTCTTGTATATATTTTTTATTTTATTAGGCAATTTTATCTTTTTATGAGACTTAAATTAAGAAATTATATATTAAAAAATACTAGTTTTAATTTAAGAAAATATAGAAAAATAAGAAATAAATTTTTTGGTGCACCAAAAAGAAAAAAATTAATAATAACCCAAATGAAATGGTATAGTAAATTTGTAATTTACAGATACTTTCGTGAAAGATTTATAAATAATGAAAAAGTTGTAAAAAACGCTGATATTATTTTAACAACTCATCCACAAATATATAGATCATATAAAGTTTATAAAAAACCGATATTTTATATGTTTCCTAAAATTAAAAAATTTCTTCCGAATATTAATTCTAATGAAAAATTATTATTTAAATTTAGTGGAGAACTATCAAATTATAGAATACAACTTTTTAAGAAAATTATAGATAATTATAGTACTATTGGTAATCAAATTAGCAAAAAAAATATTTATAATTTTGAACAGTTTTTGCTAAAATACAAAGAAGGATCTTTTGTAGACATTAGTAAAAAAAGAAAATTTAAATATTCTTTCCACCCCAGAAAAAATATAATTTGGAAATACTCAAGCCCAATAAGATATATTGAGGCTATTAGTAGTGGGGAGGTTCCAATCATATTTGATAATTTTAAAGACTTTTTTGCTAAAAATCTGACAGTTAAATTTAAGCAAAATTCAACTCAAAAAATTAATCAATTTAGTTTGAGATATATTTATTTTATTTCTTTATTAAAAAGAGGTATCAAAAAATATAATCACTTTACAGAAAAAAACTTATATAAGTTAAAACTAACAATTTCTTCTATAAGATAATTTTTTATAATTAATTGTGAAAAAAAAATAATATACTAAAGAAAATAAAACCTAGAGTTACAAATTGGAAAATAAAATTAAATTTACTTTATTAGTGCTTGTTTTAAATGAAATCGATGGTTTAAAAAATATAATTCCAAAAATTAATCATGATTTATTTAATAGTATAATTTTTGTAGATGGCGGTTCGACAGACGGATCTAAAGAATGGTTACGTGAAAAAAATTATACTGTGATTGAACAAATTAATCCAGGGCTAGGTAATGCTTATCTAGATGGTTTAAAAAATACAAATGATGAATATATTTTAACTTTCAGTCCAGATGGTAACTCAGATCCTGAAAGATTAGCTGAGATGATAAATTCTATTAATCAAAATCCAAATATCGATATACTTATCTGTTCGAGGTATCTGGAATGGGCAAAAAGTCATGATGATAGTTTCATAACAGGTATTGGTAATTGGATATTTACAAGAACTTTTAACTTTTTATATAAACAGAAAATTTCTGATTATTTAGTTTTGTATAGGGTATTTAAAAAATCTTTAGTGGATGAGTTAAATATAAATGAACTATCAATTGCTTGGCAGAGTCAACTAATTTGCAAAGCTGCTAAAGCAGGAAAAATTATAAGTGAAATCCCTGGAATTGAGCCAAAAAGGATAGGAGGAAAAACAAAAGTTTCTATAATTGGAAATGGTTTTGCTGAACTCTTTATGATCTTTAAAGAATATTTTAGTAAATAAAATTTATTGAACTTATTGTACCTTGTCTAGGATTATAATTTAATAGCATATTCTTTAATTTATTTTTAATTATTAATTTTAAATTACTATTATCAGTTTTCTTAAAATCAATTATTTCAAATACAAATTTATAGGAAGAGTAATTTAGGCTTATATCTTCTTTTTTATATATTATATTGTGATTATTACTTTCTTTTACAGAAAGTAGAACAAACTCACCATTTTTTTTTAATCCGTAAAGGGTTGTCTTGATTTTAAGATGTTTTGATATATCAAATATTTCTATAAATTTAGGATCAATCTCCTCATCAAAATTAAATATTAATTCACTATTTTTTTTTATTTTAAAATTAAATTCTTTTGTCTCTTTAAAACTTTCATTTTCATATTTTTCAAAAACATTTTTGGGTATATACTCAAAGCTTGAATTGTATGAATCTATATTTTGATAAGAATATATTTTATTAATTTTTTTTTCTGATACTATTTCAATAGTATTGATAATTTCTTCTTCAAAAAAAATCTGACTAAAATAATTACTATTCCACGGTCCAATAAATGAAGTAAAATCCTTTTTTTTTCCATTTATTTTTATAATTAATGAATTAATACCTGATTTTAAGTTTATATTTTTAAACTTTATCCCTAGTCCATTATATTCTTCATTATTATTTAAATTAATTTTATAACAAACTTTATTTTGACACATACTTTCTTCATATTGTAATTCACCTTTATTAACACCAATTATTTCAGCTATACTTTCCCATTGTCCATTATAAATTTTTTTGTATAGTAAATTAGGACCTTTTTGTGTTGATAGTGCTTCATTAGAAACTATATTTTTAAATTTATCTTTTCCACTCCAAAAATATACATTGTCATATTTTTTTAATACATCTTTAATACTAATTTTATTATATTTTTGAGTAAAAATATTTTCGGTTTCACTAAAATTATAGTTAAATTCATTATTGGGAATTTTATTTAATATTTCATTTAAATGTAATCTTCTTTCATTAGCATGATAAAATCCTGATCCAATATTAGATGATGGAACAGCACTTATTAACGCTTTTTTACCCTCCTTATTTTTATATATCGATTTAATTGTACCAATGTCTTTTTTTGAGATTTTTATTTGCTCTAATATCGGATTTTTAACAAAAGAATTTAAATTTATTAAATTAACTAATATTATCAATAACGTTAGTATTATGACACTTTTTTTAGAGTTATAAAAAAAGAGTGAAAATTTTGATTTTAAAAAAATATTTAGAGTCTCTATGACGAAAAAAAAATTAAATAATTGAATTATTAAAAAGTAATGAGGTTTGGGTCTTATAGATAAGTAAATATAAAAAATTAATATAACGAATAAGTAGACAAAGATATTTTTGTTTAAATTTATTTTTTTTAATTTCATAAATGTTATTAAAAAAATATTAAAAAAAAATAAGTAAAAACTTATTGAAAAAGACTTAAATATTTGAATTTGTTGAAAATAAATGTTATTTATAATATTAGAAGATATCTCGTACCTTTCAACTTGAGACGACGAAAATATTGTTTGTATACCGTAATATATGCCTATTATTAGATCGTAAAAATATTCGGCATTATTATAGAATAAGATAATTGCAAATATAAAAAAACTAGAAAACAAAAATGAGATAATAATTATTCTAATTCTATTTTTAAAACCGTCGACTAAAAAAAGTGGTAATAAAAAAAACGGTAAAGCAGTAAATTTTGTAAGAACAACCAAACTACATAAAATTGATGATATAAATATAAATTTAGTATTATAATTATTTTCATAAATTTTTATTGATAAAATTAGGCTCATTCCAATTATAAGAATTATACTCTCAGCTGAAATATATAAATTTAGCAGTAGATCAAGAGGAGTAGTGAATAAAAGTGATGATTGATAAAATAATATTAAATAATAAGGAAAATTCTTTTTTCGTAATATCAAACCTGATATAAATATTAAGAAAATTAAAATGCATGATGTTAAAAAACTTAAAATCCTGCATAAAAATTCTATATTTTGAATTGATGAATTAATTATATCTCCACCAAAAAACAAATTATAAAAGTAAATAATGATCAAGTTTATATAATTTAAAGTAATAGCTGGATATAAAAGCATGCCTGGGGGCTCACCATTAATTAGGTTTAATGCGTTGAATATACTTTGATAGGCTAAATCTTGTGGAATTTGGATAAAATGAGGACCTCTCAAATTGTATAAATATGAAATTAATAGACCAAATAAAATTGGAATAATCAGTAAAATGAGATGTTTTTTAAAGTTTTTCAATTTCTGAAATAATTTTGTTTACACTTTTGAGATGAAAATTAAAATTTCTTTGAAGCTTCATATTAGATAGCTTTTTATAGTTTAATTTATAATTTCCAAATAGGATATTTTTATTTTTAAAGTTTTTAAAGTAAAATTTATTTTTTGAAATTAAATTATATGTTCCAAACTTAAAATCTTTACTTTTAATTATCTTTTTTATTAATTCGCATACATCTGAATGACTAGTTAAATATATTGAAGAGCTCTTAGAAAGAGTTATTTCTGTTTTGACCTTTGAATTAATTAACTTAACTAAAGAATTTTTTTTCATATATTTCCCCACTAACATGCCACATCTAAAAATATAATATTTTTTTTTTAAACTTATTTTATTTTCAATTTTTTTTTTTAATTTTACATATAAATTTTTTTTAAATTCATCATTATTAATATCGATTGTTGAAATAAAAATTATTTTTTCAAATTGACACTTTTCAATTTTTTTAAATAAATTCATAGTCTCTAGAACAAGTTTCATATTTTTTTTTGAATTAATTTTTTTTTTAAAAAAAGCGCAGTGGATTAGAATTGATTGTTTGTCTACTTTATTTGTTTTATTTCTATGAAACTTCATCGAACCAATAATATTTTTATATAAATATTTACCTAGCCCTGAGCTTGTTCCAGAGATGAATATATTTTTCATTTACTAGATGTTTTTAACCATTTAATGGTTTTATCAATTCCGAGTTCTAAGGAATACCTAGGGCTCCAATTTAGTGATTTTATTTTCTTATTGCTTATTTTAATTTTATTATCAATTGAAAAACTTTTATTAACAAATTTAATAATTTTTTTTCTTTTAGCAACTTTAAGTATTTTTTTTGCAAGTTGTAAAATAGTTATTGGATTATTGCTTCCCACATTGAATATTTCATAATCTGATTTCTGTTTTGCTATAACAATTTTAATACAATTGATCAAATCATCAATATATAAAAAATCTCTTACAGATTTACCATTACCCCAAATACTAAATGTTTTTTTTTCATTTAAGGCTTTATTTAAAAAATTTGGTAGAACATGCGAAGAATTTTTATCAAATTTATCATAAGGTCCATAAATATTTGAGTGACGTAAAATCGTAAATCTTGTTTTTTTTAATTTTGAATAAAATAAAGCCTGCTTTTCAATATACATTTTCATATTACCAACCCCAAAATAAGGAGAGTCTTCTTTGACTATATTTTTACTTTTTTCATCGTGCTTCACATTTGAAGAATTGTACATAACCGTACAACTAAAAAAAATAAAGTGTTTAATATTATTTTCAAAAGCAGATCTTAATAAAAGAGTATTAATAATTATATTATCAGTTACATGTATGTAGGGCTTGTTAATTACATCTTTAGATGAGGTTGTTACTGCAGCGGCTTGAATAATTATATCTTTGTTTTTTAAAATACTATCTATTTTTTTTTTATTCTTAAGATTTGCTTTTAACCATGTTACATTTTTATAATTAAATTTTTTTCTTTTATGATAACTTGCGAAAACCCTAAAATTTTTATTTTTACTTAATTCTTCAACAATATTTCTTCCAATAAATCCAGTACCACCCAATATCAGGATATTTTTTTTTTTAATTGACATTTAATTAATTTTAAACGGTCAATGGTTGATATTTTTCTTCAGGTACAATTATATTGTTACTCTCTAAACCGCCAGCTGGTGTCACATTTTTATTGTAACTAAAAATTTCTCTATCTAGAGGTTGATTGACCATTTCAACAACGTGATTTAATGTTTCATTACCAAATCTTTTTTCAATCATCTTAAGTATTTTTTCATTATGATAATAGTCATGAAACATCTTATCTCTCTCCATAAGCACTTCTGCTGAAGACAAATATTTTGTGGGTAAAGGATTACACTTTTTACTATATAAGCCATAAATATCCCAGCTTTTTGGTTCTGAAATAATTTTTTTGGAAATATACTCTTTGTATAATGGTGTGCCCGGGTAACCAAATGCTGGATAAACATTCACCCATTCAAACTCATTTTCAATCATAAAATCTCTAGTATGATGAATTGTTTCTTTTGTGTCATCCCACAATCCAGCTATAACATCAGCACAAATATTAATATCTGCATCTTTAGTCCATTTTATTGTTTTAAGTACATCAGCCTTATTTTTCTTTTTTGTGGTTTCTAAAATTGAATTGTTAAAACTTTCAAAACCATAAGCGACCCAATTAACCCCAACTTTTTTTAGTCTTTTTAAAATTTCTGGAGTAACTGTATCTGTTCTAGCAAAGCACCACATATTCAAGTCATAACCTCTTTCATCTAAAAGATCACAAAATTTGTCTAGCCTTGGATTTTTAAATACAAAAAGTTCATCTAGAATTTTTAAATTTCTTATACCAAAATTATTATATAATACGTCTATTTCAGAGACTACATCTTCCATATCTCTTAGTCTGTATCTTCTTTTACCAAATATATTATTAATACTACAAAAATTACAAGGATAAGGACATCCTTGATTAGTCCAAATTATTGCATAAGGCGATCTATTATTTATATCTTTTCCAAAACAATGCCAATTGTGAGCTCTATAGTCTTTAACATTTACTTTTTGCCAATTAATCATTGGTAACTGAGTAATATCAGCTAGCTCATTTATTTCAGTACTATAAAATTTTCCATTATCAAGGTACGCCACACTTGAAATTTCTTTTTTTTTTATTTTGTTTTTAGAATACTCAATTATATCACACATTGCTTGATATCCCTCTCCAAGCACTACAAAATCTGAGCCTAGCTCTCTTAATGTTCTCTCTGGAAGTACAGTAGGATGACCTCCACTTACAAAGGTCAAAAATTCATGGTCAATATCTTTTAAATCTTGAAAAAATTTGATTACACCAACCATTGACATAGTTGATGCTGATGGATTTGATCCTGAACATACTACACCAACTACTTTTGCATCTGATTGATTAATAATTGATATAACATCTCTATTTTTTTTTGGGTAAGTTTCTGTGTCTATAATTTTAACTTTATAACCTTTTGAACTTAAAAAGGCTTCAGTAATCAAGAGGGGAATATTTGGTGGTAGTGCAGCAAATTTAGTTGCAGTTATTGAGTAATTTTCCTGTTTACTATTTGTAGTTAATAAAATTATATCCGCCATATATTTTATTAAGGCGATTTATAGCCTTAAAACTCGTTTCTTTTTAAATTTTTTTGACATTGTGTGCATTATTATATGCATAATTATATGATGTGAGTCCTCAATACGTCCATAATTTTTTTCATTAATATTTATATTTATAGTGGTTAATTTTTTAACTAAACCGCCATTGAAACCCGTAAAACTGATTGTTTTTATTTTTTTAGACCTAGCCCATTTAGACAATTTCACAACATTCTTTGAATTACCTGATGAACTTATAATAATAATTATATCTCCTTTTTCACAAAGACTTTCAGCTTGATATTTAAATATTTCCGAATAATCAATGTCATTTGATATTGCCGTAATAGTTTCAACATTATCAACTAAGCTAATTATTTTTGGTTTTAAATTTGTATTAAATCTTAATAACTTCAAATAGTCACAAATATAATGTTTTGCAATTGCTGCAGAACCACCATTACCACATACAAAAATTTTTTTTTTAATTTGTATTTGCTTTACTAAAATATCTACAATTTTATTTAATTTAGATAAATCTATTTCATTTAAACTTTTGTTTAAACTGTCGATATAATATTTATAAAAATCTTTTATTCTAAATTTTCTGTCCATAATAAGCTCTTGAACCATGCTTCCTATTAAAATGCTTTAATTTTAGTTGATCTGAAATTTTTATGTTTTTATTAATTATCAGAGATTTGAAAGCTAATTCTGCTATGAATTCCAATCTTTGAAAATTTAAAAAAGATTCTCTTGCATTTTTACCCCAACAAAACCCTCCATGATTTGCTACTAAAATGCCAGGGTTCTCATTTATTCTTTTTTTATTTTTCAATATTTTTTTGATCGCAAGTCCTGTATTTTTTTCATAATTTTTCTTAATTTCGTTTTTATTTAATACTTTTGTAATTAAGATATCGTTTTTCCAATAATCACTGTGCGTTGTACCAAGATTTGGAATTTTTTTATTTGCCTGTGCCCAAATTGTTACATATTTTGAGTGTGCGTGAGTTATTCCACCAATTTCATCGCTCATCTTATAAATTTCAGTATGCGTGGGGGTATCACTTGATGGTTTTAATTTATTGTTAATGACAATGTCATTTTTTATATCAATAATTGGGTAATTTTTCCAATTAGTTTTTTTTAAATTTACGCCACTTGGTTTTATGACATATAAATTTTTATTAATTCTTTCACTTACATTTCCAAATGTTTGAAATTGTAATTTTGATTTGCTTAGCTGTAAATTAATTAAATGACAGTTTTTTTTTTTCTTTAGAGAAGTTTTTCATTTCAATCTAAATTTATGATAGTTTTTCTGCCATCAGTAGGTATATCCCCATCTGAATACATAGAGTCTCCTTTAATATAGGTAGTGGCTATTTCTTCAAACACTACACCATTCTTAGTCTTAAATGAATGAACATTATTTTTTTCAATTGTTAAAGTATCACCAGGTTTTAAATTTTTAACCTCATCGTTAATATTTACCGTTAGATCTCCACTTAATATAAAATATGTCTCATTTTTTTTTTTTATGAGAGTGAGATGGATACTCTTGGTTTGGAAACATCATTATAACAATTTTGCTATACTCTTTATTAATAATATGGAATAGAACTGCGCCTCTCTCAAAAAAATTATCAATTCCATAATGATGGCTAATTTCAACTTTCATTTTTTTTGGTAGAACAATATTTGAGGTATTTATCATTTCTTTAATTTTATCCTTTATATAAAATTTTTTTTCCATGATATTTCCAATTTTATATTCAAGTTCTAAATCTTCTAACATTATTGGATCATTTTTATTCACATTTTTTTTTAACTTGTAATTTGCAAATTTGCCTAATTCTTTTGCAACTAATTGACCATCGATATTTGGCATTGCTAAGAAATAATTTTTATTTAATTCGCTATTTTTCTTTAAATCTATTGATGCATAAGCACCTCTATATAAAATTCTTAAATCATCTTTTTCTTTCTGTGTGAAATCTTTTCTTTTATTTATTAATCCACCACATGCAATTGTTGCACGCCTAGCAGCATTAAGCCAATTGTCAATTTCTAAAGGACCAGCTGAATATTTGTTTAAATCATATTTTTCATTTGAAACACCGACATGTTTTTCAAAAACGGTGGCACCTTTTGCTATTGCAATTTGAATATTTTCAAAGTTATTAGGCTCTTCATGAGTAGAATAGCCTATTTGAAAATCTGGATAATTTTTTTTCATAAAATCTATTTGATCTAGATGTAGATTTTCATTAACAGTAGGATACTCACCTACGCAATACATAAAAGTAACAATTTTTTTCTGATTTTTAAAAAAAGAGTAAACTTTATCTATATCAAGTTTAGTTGCACCTGCAGTTGATGCAATAATATGTTTATCATATTTTGAAACTTTTTCTAATAGATCCCAATCGTTAAAAGAACAGCTGGCAATTTTAATTATTTCTATTCCTACATCGATTATGTATTCAACTGCTATCTCATCCCATGGAGTACAAATTGATGTAAAATTATTTTCTTTAATGTGAGAAACAAGTTTTCTAAAATTTTTATCACCTAGTCTTGTTTCGGTAAATCTTTTAATGAGCTTATGGTCTTTTCTATTAATGTGATCAGGATGAAAAAAGCTATCATCTCTATATTGAAGTTTTACAGCAAAATCGAATTCCTTAAAATTACTACTAATTTTCCTTAGCTCATCAATTATTTTAAGACCATGAGTTATGTCCCCCATATGGTTGTTAGCCATTTCAAATATGAATTGAAGTTTTTTCATTTCAAATAATTATCTATACATTAATATTACCATTATAAAAATGGATTTAAATAAAGATGTATAAAGAATTATTAGTTGTAATACCCGCAAGAGCTCAAAGCAAATCAATTAAAAATAAAAATATAATAAAGATTAATAAAACTGCTTTGATAGAATATACCTTTAAACATTCGAAGCAAATAAGAGAAAAATCAAAAATAATACATTGTTCAACTGATTCAATTAAGATTCAGAAAATTGCAAAAAATTATAAAATCAAAACTTTCCCATTGAGACCTAAAAATATATCTGGTGACTTCTCAAGAGATCTTGATTTTATTAATCACACATTAAATGTTTATAGTAAACAAAACATTTATTTTAAATATGGATTAATTTTGAGACCAACAAACCCTATAAGAAAAGTAAAAAATCTTAATAAATCTTATGCTAGATTCAAAAATGATAAATTTTCAGATTCAATGAAATCTATTTTTCCA
>MDTG01103359.1_pt1 | contig 27491 bp, 25 predicted proteins | sample 811421 | NCBI WGS metagenome assembly MDTG01 (sample SAMN05326645, study PRJNA326480) | marine metagenome | isolation source: seawater | place: Pacific Ocean: South East | collected 2011
CAGATCCCAGCTTTGCACGATGCGCGCGCGGGGCCCCGTCTCGCTCTCCTCGGGAAGCCGGTCATAGGGTTTCAGCCACTCGGGACGGACCAGATTGCCGTCCAGCGGGACCGGGCGCTGCAGATACTGGGCGGAAAAATCATACGCGCTCATATTGCGGCGGATTTCCCCAAGGGTGTCCAGCGGCTCGCGATCCGGCTGGAGCGCCTCTCCGGCCTTGCGTTCATGAAAACGACCCGCGCCGATCTCGATGCGTTCATCGCTCTGGGCGATGGCGGGCAGGTCGAGATGATCCCACCCGCCTTGTGCGCAAAGATGGGCGGCCAGATCGTCGTCGTGCAGGCGCTGCATGACAACGATCACGGCGCCGGTGCGTTTGTCATTGAGGCGGGTCAGGGCGGTGTTCGAGAACCAGTCATTGACCCGCTTGCGCTGCGTATCCGACAGCGCATCGCCGGCCTTGATGGGATCGTCGATGATCAGGATATCCCCGCCCCGCCCGGTCATTGCCCCGCCCACCGTGGTCGACAATCGGCCGCCATGGCGCGTGGTCTGAAAATCATGTTCGGCGGCACGGTTGCGCGCGATACGCGTGCTGGAAAACACCCGGCGATACCAGGGCGACTGCATGACTGTGCGGCAATCGCGGGCATGCTTGCCGGACAGATCCTCCCCGTAGGAGGCGGTGATGACGCGGCAGGTCGGGGCGTGGCCGAGCAGATAGGCGGGAAAGGCCACCGAGACCGTCATGGATTTGAGCGAACGTGGCGGCATGGTGATCAAGAGGCGCTTGATCTTGCCCTGGCGAACCTGTTCCAGCTTCCAGGCGATCGCGTCGAGATGCCAGCCCGGCGACAGTTCGCCGCCCGGCTCCAGCTCGCGGAACGTCCTTTGAAGGAAGCTCGCAAAGTCCGTGCGCAATGCCGCGTCGAAGGCGTCGATGTCGTGGATCATGCCGAACTGCGCCGCTTGATGAAGTTGTCCAGGATCGCCGCATCATCCGCGCTCAGGGCCGGCTCGTCCGGGGCGTCCTCCGGCAGGCCGAGATGCTGGCCGATCAGGCGCACCAGCGTGTCCGCCGCCCGCGCATCGCCCTTGAGGGCCTTTGCCGTGATGGATTTGAGCAGCAAGCGCTGCTTGGACAACACCACCGGCTTGCCGTTTTCGCGCACTTCTATCGTTTCGGTGAGTTCTTCCATGAGGTCGGTGCGGAAATTCTTCACGCCTTTCGGCCGCCCCTTCGGGTTGCCCGACTGGCCTTTCTTGAAGCGTGTGTGCCGGGGCGGCTTGCCATAACCGACCTCGTAGTCCTTGTCCTTGCTCATTCCTGATCCTCCTCGATGGCGCGCCGCCAGTGCGCGTCCTCGATTGTCTCCCCGGTGTTTGCCAGCACGGCCTTGTCTCCCGTCGCCTCTTCAAAGCGCCGGACGATCAGATCGGCATAGCGTGGGTCGAGCTCGGCCAGCGCGGCGCGCCGGCCGGTCTCCTCGGCCGCCAGCAGCGTGGCGCCGGATCCACCGAAGGGGTCGAGCACCAGATCGCCATGGGCGGTCACGTCGCGGATCGCATCGGCGACCATGGCGGTCGGCTTCACGGTCGGATGAAGCTTGAGATCCGCCCGGCGCGCATGAACGCCGGGATAGGCCCACACATTGCTGCGATGGCGCCCCTGCCGGCCCAGCTGGACATTGTTGCGATGCGGCGCGTTGCCGTTGCGGAAGACGGCGACCAGTTCGTGCTGGGAGCGATAGAGCGATCCCATGCCGGCGGCCTGCTTGTCCCAGACACACAGATTTTTCACAGGGCCGAGCCCGGCCTCGCCGGATTGAACCAGATCGGCGATGTGACGCCAGTCCATGCATACGAAGGCGATCGCGCCGGGCCGGCTGGCCCCCTTGAGGCGCGCGAACATCGTGTCCAGAAAGCTGCGGAACTCGGCCGCGCTCATCTCGCCAGAGGCCATCACGAACTCGTCGTGCCGGACCGAACCCAGCCCGCAGACATGGCCGGCGATGGGGACGTTGTAGGGCGGGTCGGTGAAGACGGCATCAGCCATCTCCTCGCCGAGCAGGGTGGTATAGGTGTCCGCGTCCAGGGCATCGCCGCAGACAAGCCGGTGGCGGCCCAGCTGCCAGACATCGCCGACACGGCTGACCGGTGGGCCGGGATCCGGCTCGGGCACGGTTTCCGCAGGCGCGTCTTCATCGTCGTCCTGCAGCAGGACATCGATCTCGCCGGTCTCGAACCCGATCGTCTCGATCTGAAAATCCAGCTCCATCTCCAGAAGGGCGCCGATCTCCAGGCGCAGAAGATCCTCATCCCAGCCGGCCGTCTCGGCGAGACGATTATCGGCGATGACATAGGCGCGCTTCTGGGTCTCGCTCATGTCCGCCAGGCGCATCGCCGGCACCTCGGTCAGACCGAGCGTCTTCGCCGCTTCCAGCCGGCCATGGCCGGCGATCACGCCGTAATCGCCATCGACCAGGATGGGATTGGTCCAGCCGAACGTCCTGATGCTCTCGGCGATCTGTTCGATCTGGCGCTTCGAGTGCGTGCGCGGATTGTTGGCATAGGGGCGAAGCGCCGAGACCTTGACGGTCTCGACGCTCAAGTCGCGGATCGGCGCGGTCACAGGCGCCTCCCTTTCCGCATGCCGCGATCATCACAGATCAATTCAAACCACGGCGACATAACGCAGTCCGTGGCGCCCGTTTCGTCATGTTCGTAGAAGAAGGCCCAGCGGATCGCGCCCGGTTCGCGATTGGGATCGAGGATCGCTTGCGTTCGTACGTGCGTCCAACCCTTGGCAATCGGTGCTACGGGTTCGGGAAGTTTGTAGTCCATTTCTGTCTCCTCAAATGTCGAACAAGGAGACAAGAGGCCTCAGACCGCCCGGACGTGCACTCACGCTAATTCAGGGCTTATTGCGTGAGTGGCTGACCCTTTTGAGGATCCTTTTCCATCCATCAGGATGAAGACCGCACCTTCTGGCGGTGAGGCGACAGGCGATCTCGTGTGGCGGGCCTTGCCAGACCTTTTGGTTCTGGGGCCGGACGTGTTGCCTGAAAGTGGGTTCGCGGAGCCCGCAGGCTTGGATGCGATGAAGATATTTTCGGTATAGGCCGCGGTATATGGTGTCGAGATAACGCCTCTCGATGTCCGGTAACTTCTTGGGGCCGCGCCGTTTTTGGATCTTGCCTTCGAGATGCAGCGCTATGTGTTCACAGACGGTGTCATCAAATCCGCGCAGATTTGTTCCTCCGCATGCACGAAGCGCCTGGGCCAGAGTGGCGACGTCGATCTCTTCGCCATTCCTCAGCCGCTCTCCCATGCCAACAAAGGGGTGATATGTGACTTTGAACGTCTTCGATGTGTCCTGGGTCATACACCCATGATGCCAAAGGCCATGCCCGCTTGATATCAACATTTCGACCTGGTGACCTCCTGGCGGGCAATCGTATCGGCCGCACGGGCCAACCGCTCGGCCTCCGCGATCCGCGCCAGTAGCGGGGCAATATCCTCCGGCAGAGCGCCGGCCTGGTTCTGCGCGGCCAAGGCGGCAGCGGCTTCCAGACAGGCGGTGATTTCCGCCATCAGGTGGTGGAAGAGGTCGGCGCGATCCTCTTCCGCCGGCATCAGTGGTCCAGCCGCTCGACAAGGGCCTGCGCGATGGCGCGCATGCTGGAGAGCCGGTAGCGCGCATACTTGTCGTCGCTGGTATGGCGCGGATTGGGCCGCAGGGACATCTTGTCCCTGGCCGGCTGGGCGATGTCGGGCACTTCGGCGGAGGGCACCAGCCAGGCGGTCTCCAGCTGGCCGGTTGTTCCATCGATCGCGACGGCCAGCAGCGCCAGTTCCGGGCTGTCGCGCCAGGTTTTCTGCCGGATATCGAACTGGACCGTGCGGGGCCGGTCGGGGCTCAAAAAGGTCCAGCTCTTGATCTGAAGTCCGATCGTGGTGTGGCTGATCTTGTCGTGGATCATCACATCGATCGCGTCATCATCGACCAGCGGGACATAGCACGAAAACCGGCCGTTTGAGGCGAGCATCAACTGGGTGGCGACCATGATCTCGGCGGCGGCGCCGAGCTGGCCGCCGGTGGGGCGGGGTGGTGTGTGCGTCTGGGTCATCATGGGAACTACACACGCTTGGATAGCGCGGGGAGTCAACCAGAAAAGAGACTCATGGGCTGTAGATTGATCGGATGCGTCACTATCGGATATCCGGATGGATATTCGTCATCGGCTTTCGGCCAACATGAAGCGCCTGCGCAAGGCAAAATCTTGGTCCCAGGAGGAGCTGGCCGATCAGGCCGGCCTGCACCGCACCTATATCTCCGGCGTCGAGCGCTGCGTGCGCAATCCCACCATCACCGTGGTCGAGAAGATCGCGGTTGCGCTGGGTGCGGGGTATGACGAGCTACTGGGGTGAGGTGGTCTGGTTTTCCGGCCTAGTCATCCGGCGTGTGAAAGGCGCACATGCGGTCGCCGTCGCAGGCGGCCAGCCGGGTGCGCATCATCGCATTCATCCGCTCGGAGTGGTCGCGCGCCGTCTCATAGTCCCTGAATCGGCACGGAGGGCCGATGTCGCGCGGATAGCCGGGAACGCCCGTCGGCCAGTCAACGCCGGGCCGATCGGTAAAGTCATCCTCCCAGAAATGGCAGATCAATTCGCCATTGCGATGGGTTTCGATCGCGGCCTCCAGGCTCTGCGCCTGATCAAACTCATTGGCCTGGATGCCATAACCCTCCGGGCGCGGCTGGTCGAACACGGGGCAGGCCTCACGTCCGGCCTCCATCCCGCTGAGCAGCTCCACATCGACAATCTCGACATCCCAGCTTGGAAAGCCTCGCCTATCGAGTCAGCCTATTTATAGTTTACGCGCTCTGCGTCATCGCTTCCAAGAATTACAGCCTACGAATGGTTCAGAACGTTCTGGCGACAGCAACCTCAGCATCTGAATTCCGGTGACGAATGTGTCAGTGCTGCGTCGTGAGAAGACGAGTCGCTGACCCACCCAAGCGTCCAGCTCGCTGACGCGTAAGACGAATAAGCGTCGAATGCTGCGACAGGGCGCGCCCATTCCAAAGCCCGCGAATGTCCGCTATCGGGATGAAGTCGACGCAGGATATCACCCACAGGTAACATTTCGCGCATAAAGGGCGAATACGCGAAAGGCGCTGTCGGGGCCGAGAGTTCGAAATTCGCCTGCCCCCCTGCGTCAAATAACCCATCGCGCGTTATGGAAGTGCCAAGCATCCGCGATGATCGTCTCGATATCCGACCGCACTGGATCGAAACCCAGAGCCGCGCGCGCATGGGACAGGTCCGCTGAAAGTACCGGCGCGTCGCCATCGCGGCGCGGATGGACTTGATAGGGCGGCTTTCGGCCCGTCACTCGCTCTACAGCCTGGAGCACTTCCAGCACCGAGGCGCCGTGACCGGTGCCGAGGTTCGCGATGATTTCACGCTCGCCGGCGATCAACTTGTCGAGCGCGGACAGATGTGCGTCGGCCAGGTCCATCACGTGGACATAGTCGCGGATGCAGGTGCCGTCCCGAGTGTCGTAGTCGGTTCCGAACAGCTTCATCATCTCACCGCCGATCCCCGCGGCGGCCTTCAGCGCGTTGGGGATGAGGTGGGTTTCCGGGTCGTGCTCTTCGCCGATTTCGCCATCCGGGCTGGCCCCGGCGGCATTGAAGTAGCGCAATGCGGCGTATCGTATGCCATTAACCCGGGCTGTATCGGCAAGGAGCTGCTCCACGGCACGCTTGGTGCGTCCGTAGACGCTGACGGGTTTGCAGGTCTCCGCTTCGGTGATCGGAACGATGTCAGGCTCGCCATAAACCGCGCAGGTGGACGAGAAGACCAGCGGCTTCACGCCGGCGCGCTCCATGGCGGCGAGCAGAGTAATGACACCGGCGACATTGTTCTCCCAGAATTTGAGCGGGTAGCGCTGGCCTTCACCGACCTCGATATTGGCGGCGAAATGCATCACCCCGTCCGGGGCGTGCTCTCCGAACGCGGCGTCCAGGTCGGTGCGCGATCGTATATCGCCGCGCACCAGCGGCCCCCACTTCACCGCGTGTTCGTGGCCCGAAGACAGATTGTCGAATACGATCGGCTCATCGCCGCGCTTAGCGAGGGCCTTGCAGATATGTGCGCCGATATAGCCGGCACCACCGACCACGAGAATCTTCATCGCGCCCCCCAAGAGCTCCATCGATGCAATCCTTGGTAGCTGGTTCATTGGGGCAAGGCAAAGGCGATCTTCCGGGTTCTCGCATAATGCCCCCACCACTTTGCAAGGCAAGGAGCGTTCTGGCGCGCCGACACCGTGCGCCAGATATCGCTTTACAAATAGTATGTTGTGAGCCCCAAGTCCCACCATGACGAAGCTGGGTCATAAGGCAGTGAACCGCGTGCTCTCCCGCTGCGAAGGCGCGTTCGCAGACCATACACTGAGAGGCTATCGTGCCGATCTGGCCGTGTTCTCGGCCTGGTGTGAACGACGCGGCGTTTGCGTCTATCCCGTCACCTCCGATGTCGTCGCGGACTTCGTCACAGACGAAATGAAGCGCGTGCGGCCCAGCACGCTCAGGCGCCGCCTGGCAGCGATCCGCTTCGTCCATGTCTACTCTGATCAGCCCGATCCGACGAAGGCGAGCGCCGTCAGGCTCGCCATGCGCCGTGCGGCGATGCTCAAGGCGCGCCGGCCGCAACAATCCGAGGGGCTCACCTTCGATCGGCTGCAACGCATTTTGCACGCCTGCCCGAGGACCCTAGAAGGCTGTCGCGATGCGGCCCTGATTTCGGTAGGCTACGACACTCTCGCGCGATCCTGCGAGCTGGTTGCGATGGAGGTCGGCGATATCGCTCTCGTCGGCGATGCACCGTGTGTCCTTGTTCGGTGGTCCAAGTCCGACCAGGCCGGCGATGGACGCGTGGCGTGGCTGTCCGAGGAGACCGTGCAGCGGACCCGGGACTGGCTTGCGATCTCGGGGATATGTACGGGCCCCGTCTTTCGCGCTGTCCATCGCGGTAGACCTTCAGGGAAGTGCATGCACAACAGTTCGGTCAGGCGTGCCGTGAAGAAGGCCGCGAGGCGGGCGGGACTGGGCGCAGAAGCAGTGCACCTCTCCGGCCACTCCATGCGTATCGGTGGCGCGCAGGACATGCTGGTCACGGGGTTCGACACGCTGGCCATCATGCAGGCTGGCGGCTGGAAGTCGCCCCAGGTCGTGCTGCGCTATGTCGAGCACGCGAAGGCTGCGGATCTGCACAGGCGCCGGTGGGCCAAGCTAAACGCGTACAGCGACACTGGATGACGGGGCTTGCAACGGCTCTGCTCCGCCAAACCCCAAAATTGTCGATGTGGAACGCCAACTATTTGAGATGCCGGCCTCTATCAATGAACCTTAAATAGGCACTCCCTTTCTTGGTTTTCTCTTGGCGGAGGGAGCTATATTCGACAGCACCCCGGATCCGCCGGCGTGGAACGTTCACCTGCCTTCAGAGCAGTGCCAAACTGAACATGGACGCGAAACGCGCTGGGGATTGCTTCGACTATAAGACCCTTTGGCAGCTTGAAGGAGCTCTGGGGAACGAAAAATGTGCGAGCTCAGCACGGACCCCGAGGCTGAATTGCCTTCCATGTTGCAGCTACCGCGTGTATTGGGGTGCGGTCGGGTGTAGGGAGAATTGCGGAGGGGAAACGTGATCAGGCCTGTGATACTCTGCGGCGGAGGTGGAACACGTTTGTGGCCGTTGTCGACGCCGCGACGAGGCGTTGTCAGAGGAAAATTGGTTTGAGCGCGTCGTCGTGATTTCGTAGCGTTTTCTGATGCGTAATCCGTTCCGGTATTTCAAGACTTCGCCCGAAATCATCCGCCTTGCAGTGATGATGTATGTCCGCTTCCCGCTGTCGCTGAGGAACGTGGAAGATCTACTCCACGAGCGCGGCATCGATATCACGCATGAGACGGTGCGCTTCTGGTGGAACCGGTTCGGGCCGCTGTTCGCGAGGTCGATCCGCAAGCCTCGCGTTCTGGACGGGCAATACTCGAACTGGGCCTGGCATCTCGATGAGGTTTTCGTCCGGATCAACGGGGAACTTCACTATCTTTGGCGCGCCGTCGATCATGAGGGCGAAGTGCTCGAGGCGTATGTGACGAAGACACGCAATCGCAAGGCAGCGTTGAAGTTTCTGCGCAAGGCGATGAAGCGGTATGGCCGCCCGGACGTGGTCGTGACCGACAAGTTGCGCAGCTACAAATCGGCGCTTCGTGAGCTCGGAATTGCCGGCCGGCAGGCCACCGGGAGATGGCTCAACAATCGGGCCGAAAGCTCGCATCAGCCGCTAAGGCGGCGAGAGAAAATCATGACGCGATTCAGGTCGATGCAGAGTCTTCAAAAGTTTGCCGCCGTTCAGTCGTCCATCCACAATCACTTCAACCTCGAACGCCATTTTTATCGCCGCGACGACTTCAAGAAGAACCGCACCCAGGCCCTGGCCGAATGGCGCCAACTCGCGGCGTGATGTAGCCTTAATCTCGGACTTTCGAGAGCACTCCGCTTTTGTCTGACAGCACCCATCGGCCGGCTGTCAACGGCGGGACAGAAGCCGCAGCAAGTGACGGTCGATGCAGTCGATCCCGGCGCGTCGCCGGGCACGCTTGTCCGGCGTTACGGGGCGATCCATTCGCGCCCCGGCCTGCCGGCCAGATAACCGCTGACCAGGTCAAATCCCGGCATTTCCTCCCGGACTGCGGCGAGCAGCGTATCCAGGTCCGTCCGCGCATCCAGAAAGTCGCGCCAGGCCCGCGCAATGGCAACCATATCGCCACTATGGGGCGACAAACGCAGCGCATTGACACCACACTGGTGCAACATTGGTGTTGCAAAAGGCGACACATGCAGGGCGTGCGACAGGGTCTGCACACCGTTGTAGGCGAGGAAGGGGAGGCCATCGAGTGTCTCGATCCCGGCCCCGTCCGGATCCCTCTCGCAGACATACTGGCAGCTGTCCTTGGTCAGCCCGTTCTGGCGGGCGTGATAACAGCGGCCGGAATGGGCGAGCGGCAGGCGGCCGAAAGCGAAAAGCTCGACCTCCACGCCCGGATTCCCGGCGGCAATGGCCGAGATTGCGTCGAGCGACAGTTCGACCCGCGGGCACCAGCGCTCGCAGCCCATCGACGCAAGGAGGGCGAGGGCGGCTTCGTTGTAGACGTTGAGGAACGGACCGGCGATGAAGGGGCCGTCCTGCCGGTCTTTCAGGGCGCCGAAATCATTGATCTCGACCAGCCCGTCGCCCTGCATCAGATCCCGCGTCATCCGGCGCTCGCGCTTGTTGACCGGGGAGATGAGGCCGGACCAGACGACCGTCTTGCCGCCGCGTTCCAGGCGCTCCGCTGCGGCTACCACCGTATCGATGGTAAGCGGCGAGCGCTTGCCGCAGACGATCTCGCCGAGATGGACACGCTCGACCGGGGCCTCGTCGGCGATGCGGGCGTAAAAATCGGCCAGCCGGCGGGCGGGCCAGTTGAAATAGAGCGGGCCCAGGGTGAGCCCGATGGATGTGGATGTCAGCGCCATGTCTTGCGGTATGCCCCCGTCGTGCTGCGATGACCCTCGGTGAGAGCGGCCAGTGTGTCCGCCGTGCCGGTGTCCCGGCCGGCGAGGACGGCGTCGATGGCCGTGCGGAATTCGCGGGTGACCTGCTGGACATACGCCTTGCCGCGCTGGCGCCCCTCGATCTTGAGTGCACTCACACCGGCGTGGATAAGGTCGGGCAGGACGTCGATCGTGTTGAGACTGACCGGGTCTTCGAAGATGTGGCCCGCCGCGCCCCTGTCGATGAAACGCCCCTTGCAGATTGTCGGATAACCGACCGGCTGACCGACCGGGCTGCGCTGGATCGTCACGCCGGACAGTTTCGCCGAACGATGCCCGTTCTCGCCGGAATAGCTGACGCATTCGGAGGGGGAACACACCCCGGACAGGTTGGGCGACCGTCCGGTGACGAAGGAGGACAGGTCGCATCGCCCCTCTGTCATCACGCACAGGCCGCCAAAGGCGAAGGCCTCGATCTCGACATCGATCTCCTTCGCCATGGCGGCGATTTCCGGAATGGACAGGATGCGCGGCAGCACCACGCGCTTCACCCCGAACCGGGCGGCATAGAAGTCGATCGCCTCCGGTGTGCCGGCGGCGGCCTGGACGGAGAGATGAAGCCGCAATTGCGGATGCTGCCGGGCGGCATGGTCGAGCACAGTCAGATCCGCCACCACGATGGCGTCCACGCCGCAAGCGGCGGCCGTGTCGACGGCCCGGGTCCAGGGCGCGGTGTCGCCCGCCGTGGCGAATGTGTTGATGGCCAGCAGGACTTTCGCGCCGCGCTTGTGGGCGAAATCGACGGCGGCGGCCAGCTCGTCCGGCGAGAAATTCAGGCCGGGAAAATTCCGTGCATTCGTGGCGTCGCTGAGGCCGCAATAGACGGCATCGGCCCCGCTCTCGACGGCGGCGCGCAGGCTGGCCGGCGTGCCGGCGGGACAGACGAGTTCCAGCATCAAACGAGCCTTTCCAGCAGAGGTTTCAGGCCGGGCGGGAGCGGGAGGGGCAGGATGTCGGTCCAGTCCAGCCCGGCCGCTTCGATGGCGTTGCGCAGGGCGACCAGCGGCGCCATCTCGCCCTCGATCACGAGTTCGGAGGCGAAGAAGGCGGCATCCCCGTCATCCTTACCCTGGAAGATCGTGAGCAGCCGGGAGAGCGGGGCTTCGACACTCACTGCGACGGCGGTTGTATCGGCCCTGGGGACGGCATGAACCCGGCCGCCCCGGTCGGATATGCGGATCAGAAAGGCGACCGGTAGTTCGTTCGGCGCGATGCGGATCGTGGTGTTGCGGGCGGCGTCGAGGCGCGTGTCGAGATCCGGATTGCGGCGCAGGACCCGACGCAGGCTGAGTGTGAGCGCCGCGCCCAGCGGGGCGCAGGCAAGCGGGCCCGGCCGCACGGGTGGCGCGGAGAACGGCGCGCCGCTCCGGCGCCAGGCGGCGGGGCCTGCTGCGTGTGTTGAACCGGTCATGTCTCCCCCTTTTTGTCGCGTGTTGATCCGGTGGTTCCGGCTTGCCCTCTAGCGATCGTCCGGCTTCGTCATGATGGGCGCCTTGCCGTGATGAGCATCGGACCGTAGCGCACGGCGAACAGGCCGAACGCGCCGCTCCAGAAGGCGGCGGCGACACCCATGAGCGGATATTGAAGGCCACCGGCCAGCACGGGAGCGAAGACCCGGATCAGGGCGCCGGCGATCACCAGGATGTAAATCAGGCTCGTCCAGATATCCGCCGTGCGTTCGCGGCCGGTATGGCCGAGGCTGGCGCGGGTCATCACGGCCAGGGTCATTGTGCCCATCGCGCCGGCTGTCAGCGCGTGCAGGGCGGCGGTCGAGGGAACAAGCCCGGGCAGGAGCGCGGCCAGTCCCATCAAGACCAGGGCGAGCGGAACCCAGGCATAGCCGGCATGCAGGACCAGGACGAGCGGCTCGACGCCGGTTCTCCAGCCTTTCCAGCGGGCGAGGCGGGTGCCGTGCAAACCGCCGGCGATCACCAGAAGCGCGCCGGAAAACCAGTCCTGCGGCGCTATGATCCACGCCAGAAGGGCGCTTCCGGCGAACACCAGCGTCGCGCCGTCGAACCGGCTCATCGGGGCCGGCAGGCTCGCGCCGCGGCCACTCTGAACAAGCCAGTTGCGCGTGAAGCTGGGCACGATGCGGCCGCCGATCAGGGCGATCATCATCGTGACGATCGCGATGGCGATGGTCTGGGCCGGACGCCAGCCCGCCCCCGTGGTCATGGCGATGTGGAAGCCGATATTGGCCAGGGCGAACAGGGCGGAAAGGATGCAGACCGGCAGGTTGCGCATATTGCCGCCGGTGATCACCTCGCGCAGCAGGACGGCCGCCAGCACGACGAGAAACGTGCTGTCGATCACGGCGGCGACCGGGCCCAGCGCGTCGTAGGCCAGCATGGCCGCGCGGCCGGCGGCCCACAGGCCGAACAGCGTCATCAGCGGCAGGCCGCGCACAGGCATGCGGCCGGTCCAGTTGGGCACGGCGGTCAGCAGGAAGCCCCCGATGATGGCGGCAATAAACCCGAACAGCATCTCGTGAATGTGCCAGTCGAGCGCAGGCGCGGCGCCGATCATGGTCCGGCCGGTCAGATAGCTCCAGATCCACAGCGGGGCGGACAGGGCCGCCCAGATGGCGCCGAACAGGAAGAAGGGGCGGAAGCCGAAACTGAACAGGGCCGGGCCGGTATAATCGCGGCGGGCGCGGATCGGGTCTTCGGGCCTGGCGCGGCGGAGGGCGGATTTGTCAATTCTGGGCACGGCGAACCTCGAAATCTTGGAACCGGGCGCCGAGTTCGGCCATCAGGGCCGTATCGTCGAGCGCGCATTCTCCCGGCCACGTCCTGCGGTCCGGGGTTCTGCACTCTTGAAGCACAAAGCGGGAGACGCCGATTTGTGTCAGCGCAAACGCGATGGACCGGAGTGCCGCCGCGTCGATCCGTTCGGGCCATACGGTTGTACGCACTTCGTAGGGAGTGCCGGATTTCGCCAGCAATTGCAGCGACTCCCGGGCCTTCGTCCCGGCCGGGGCGACACCGGTGACGCCGTGATAGCCGGCGAACGGGGCTTTCACATCGAACCCTACCCAGTCCAGGTGAGGCAGGATGCGCTCCAGGAGGGCGGGCGAGGTGCCGGCGGTGTGCAGGGCCACAGCAAGCCCCATTGCCCTGACCCGCGAGACAGCGTCCGCCAGGGCCGCCTGACCCAGCGGTTCGCCGCCGGAAAAGACGACCCCGTCAATAAAGCCCTGCCGGGCTGCGAGGGCATCCAGAACCGTCTCGAAATCCAGCATCCGGTCGGCGGTCGCCGGGATCAGGTCCGGATTGTGGCAATAGCCGCAAGCCAGCGGGCAGCCCTGGCAGAAGACCACGGCGGCCAGATGGCCGGGGAAGTCGACCGTCGAGAACGGTTCGACTCCCCCAACGCGGAGCGGTCGGTTCGCCATGTCAGGCGGCGGTCAGGCGGGCCCGCCGCTCCTCGAAATGCGTGCGCTCCTCATGTTCGCCGCGCTTGCCCGGATTGAAGGCGGCGACAGGCCGGTGATAGCCCATCACCCGGGTCCAGACCTCGCAGGGCTGCCGGTCTTCCTCGGCGAGCACGCTGCCCTCCGGCAGGGCGGTCTGTTTCTCGGCATCGCATTTGGGGCAGTGATGATGCTCGCCGGCCAGATAGCCGTGGGTCGGGCAGATCGAGAAGGTCGGCGTGATCGTGATGTAGGGCAGGCGGAAATTCGACAGCGAGCGCTGCACCAGGCGGCGGCAGGCCTCGGCCGAGGAAATCCGCTCGCTCATATAGAGGTGGAGCACGGTGCCGCCGGTATATTTCGTCTGCATCTCGTCCTGGCGGGAAAGCGCCTCGAACGGATCGTCGGTGAAGCCGACCGGCAGCTGTGAGGAATTGGTGTAGTAGGGATTGGTGTCGGTGCCCGCCTGCAGGATGCCGGGGAAGCGTTTGCGGTCTTCCTTGGCGAAGCGGTAGGTCGTGCCTTCCGCCGGCGTGGCTTCCAGATTGTACATGTGTCCGGTGGCGTCCTGGAATTCCAGCATGCGTGCGCGGACATGATCGAGCAGGTCCAGCACCAGGGATGCGCCGTTCTCGGTCGTGATGTCGTCCGTGTCGCCGGTGAAGTTGCGCACCATCTCGTTCAGCCCGTTCACGCCCAGCGTCGAGAAGTGATTGCGCAGCGTGCCCAGATAGCGCTTGGTGTAGGGGAAGAGCCCCTTGTCCATCAGCGCCTGCACGTATTCACGCTTGATCTCCAGGCTGTCGCGGCCCAGCTCCAGCAACCGGTCGAGTTCGGCAATCAGCCCGTCCCAGTCGCCCTGGAAACGATGGCCCAGCCGGGCGCAATTCACCGTCACCACACCGATCGATCCGGTCTGCTCGGCCGAGCCGAACAAGCCGTTGCCGCGCTTGAGGAGCTCGCGCAGATCGAGCTGGAGGCGGCAGCACATCGAGCGGACCTGGCCCGGTTTCATGTCGGAATTGATGAAGTTCTGGAAGTAGGGCAGGCCGTATTTCGCTGTCATCGCAAACAGCGCTTGGGCATTCTCGCTCTCCCAGGGGAAGTCCTCGGTGATGTTGTAGGTGGGGATGGGGAAGGTGAAGACGCGGCCTTTGGCGTCGCCGGCCGTCATCACGTCGATGAAGGCGCGGTTGATCAGGTCCATCTCGACCTGCAGGTCGCCATAGGTGAAATCGGCTTCCTCGCCGCCGATCAGCGGTGTCTGCTCGCGCAGATCCTCCGGGCAGACCCAGTCGAAGGTGAGATTGGTGAAGGGAGTCTGCGTGCCCCACCGTGAGGGCACGTTCAGCGAGTGGACGAATTCCTGCAGGCCCTGGCGCACGGCGTCATAGCCCAGCCCGTCGACGCGCACGAAGGGCGCCATATAGGTGTCGAAAGAGGAGAAGGCCTGGGCGCCGGCCCACTCGTTCTGTAGGGCGCCGAGGAAGTTCACAGCTTGGCCGAGGGCGACGCTGAAATGTTTCGGCGGTCCGGCTTCGGCTTTCTCGGAAACGCCGTTGAGGCCTTCGCTCAGCAGAGTGCGCAGCGACCAGCCGGCGCAATAGCCCGACAGCATGTCGAGATCGTGGACGTGGATATCGGCCTCGCGGTGCGCCCGGCCGATGGCGGCGGGATAGACCTGGTCGAGCCAGTAATTGGCGACCACCTTGCCGGAGACGTTGAGGATCATGCCGCCCAGGGAATAGCCCTGATTGGCATTGGCCTTGATGCGCCAGTCGGCGCCGCCGAGATATTCCTCGACGGCGTGGGCCACATCGATCTGCGTGCCGCGCACGGGCGGTTCGGTATCTTGGGTCGGGGTTGAGTCGAGCATCTGAAACTCCCTTCGCGAATCAATATTTTGTGTTTGCGATGAGATTGAGCTCTATATGTGGTGTTTCGTCGAACTGACAGATGGTCGCAGGGACGCCCTGTCGCACCCTGAGGTGCTGCCCCAAAAAAACGCCCCCCGGCCAGAGGGAGGCCGGGGGGCGGATGGAACTGCCGGAGCTTCTGGGGAGGCCCCGGCAGCCGGTTGGCGGGTTATTCCGCCGGTGTCGCCACCGGTGCGGTATCCTCGCTCTGGCCGCGGAAGCCGGCCCAGACCAGGCGGGCCGCAAAGGCCGCCAGGACGAAGGCGCCGGCGCTGAAGACGATGTCTCCGGGCACCCGCATCCAGACGAGGAAATGGATGATCTCCTGCTGCAGGAACTCGGCCGAGCGGGCGTACCAGAGCCCTTCGGTGATCGAGGCATGGGCCTGCAGCACGCCGACCGGGAAGAGGCTCATGAAGACCATCATCGCCAGGCCGCCATTGAGCAGCCAGAACGACCAGGCGAGCATCTTGTCCGACCAGGCCTGCTTCGCGAACAGTCCGCGGAAGCAGAACAGCATCAGGCCGATGCCCAGGAGGCCGTAGACGCCGAACAGGGCGGCGTGGCCGTGGGTGGCGGTCAGGTTGAGACCCTGCACATAGTACAGCGAGATCGGCGGATTGATCAGGAAGCCCAGCAGGCCTGCGCCCACGAGATTCCAGAAGCACACGCCGACGAAGAAGTAGAGGGGCCATTTATAGTTCTGGACCCACTTGGCCGCCTTCGTCATGCGGTAGTTCTCCAGCGCCTCGTGACCGATCAGGGCCAGCGGCACCACTTCCAGCGCCGAGAAGACGGCACCCACGGCGATGACCGAAGTGGTCGCGCCTGTGAAGTAGAGGTGGTGAAGCGTGCCCAGCACGCCGCCGGTCAGGAAGATGATCGTTGCGAACAGCACGCCATGATTGGCGGTGCGGGCGCGCACGAGACCCAGCTTGACCAGCAGGAGCGCGATCGCGGCCGTTGCGAAGACCTCGAAGAAGCCTTCCACCCACAGGTGGACAACCCACCAGCGCCAGTACTCGATCATCGACAGGTGGGTGTGCTTGCCCCAGGTCAGGCCGGCGCCATAGAACAGGCCGATGGCGATGGTCGACAGGAAGAGGATCACCGTCAGCGGACGGCCTTCACCCGGCTGTTTCAGGGCCGGCCAGAGGGCGCGGCCGACAAGCGACAGCCAGATCATCAGGCCCGCGAACAGCAGCAGCTGCCAGAAACGGCCCAGATCGACATATTCCCAGCCCTGGTGTCCGAACCAGAAATTCATGTCCAGATCGAAGACCTGCTGCACGCCGAGCCATTCGCCGGCCATCGAACCGACCACGACGATCAGCAGGGCGACGTAGAGCACGTTGACGCCCAGCGCCTGGAATTTCGGCTCCTTGCCGCCCAGTACGGGCGCCAGGTAGAGGCCGGTGGCGAGCCAGGCGGTCGCGATCCAGAAGATCGCCAGCTGGGTGTGCCAGGTGCGGGTGACGGCGTAGGGGATGATGTCGGAGATCGGGATGCCGTAGAAGTCATGGCCTTCCACCGCATAGTGCGCGGTAACCGCACCCAGGAAGATCTGCGCCAGGAAGAGGGCGATGACGGTCCAGAAATACTTCCGGGTCGCCTTCATCGAGGCGGTCGGCTTGAGACCCGTGAAGGGATCTTCCTTCGGCGGGACCGGTGCCTCTTCTTCCTTGCGGCCGGCATGCCACCAGACGAGCGCCGCGATGCCCGCGATCAGCAGGATCACCGAGGCGATGGACCACATGATGTTCGGGCCGGACGGCGCATTGCCGACCAGCGGTTCGTGCGGCCAGTTATTCGTGTAGGTGACGTCTTCGTCCGGACGTTGTGTCGTGGTCGCCCAGGCCGCCCAGAAGAAGAAGGCCGTCATAGCTTCCCGGCGCGCGGCATCCGGGATCGCATTGTTCGCGATCGCATAGTCTTCACGCAAGCCTTCCAGCGCGTGCGCATCGCCGAACAGGTCGACATAGTGGCGCGACACCGCGGCAATGGCCGCGGCGCGGTCGTCGCTGATAGTGATATGGCCGGTCGTGGGGTCATAGGTGTTCTCGCGCTGCGCGGCTTGCAGGCGCGTCTGCAGGCGTGCCTGGTCTTCCGCCGCCAGCGCGCCATAGGTCCGGCCGTACTCGGCCTCGGCCCAGCCATCCAGGATCACGAGGGATTCCCGGTGCAGCCAGTCGGCCGACCAGTCCGGTGCGAGATAGCCGCCATGGCCCCAGATCGAGCCGACCTGCTGGCCGCCCATGGACTGGTAGACCTGACGGCCGGTCTGGATATCGTCGCGGGTAAATACGGTTTCGCCCGACCGCGTAACAACGGCGGACGGGACGGGCGGGGCCTGGCGGTGGATCTCGTTGCCCAGCAGGCCAAGCCAGCTGAACGACACGATCAGTATCAACGCCAGGATCGCCCACATCTTTCTCATGGAGCGCTCCTGCATGGTTTTCTCCCTCGGCTTGAGCGTAAGGCCGCGCTCCCGCCTTCCGGGAGCGATGATGCGACCTCGATAGCCGAAAGGATCCGGGCGCGATTTGCGCTCGCGCAATTTGCGGGAATCTCCCGTCAGACGGCGACGGCGTGGCGCGCGGTCGACGTCGGCAGATAGGCGTCGAACGATGCTGCGACGCTGCGCACCAGCGGCCGGTATTCGGGGTTCATCGCCAGCCGGTTGCCCTGGCGCGAGAGGATGCCGGCGTGTTCGAACGCCGACAGGTCGGGCATGTCGAACGCGGTACCGGCTGCCGCCGCGATCGCATCGACATCCACATCGAGATGGCACATCAGGCGCTCGATGATGGCCCGGCGCAGCCGGTCGTCCGCTGTCAGCGCGTAGCCGCGGGCGACAGGCAGATCGCCGGCCTCGACGCGTCTTTCCCACTCGTGATTGTTCGTTGTGTTCTGGATATAGCCCTGCGGCATCCAGCTGATCGCCGAAGCGCCCATGCCGATGATCGCCGTTGCGGCATCGGTGGTGTAGCCCTGGAAATTGCGGTGCAGGTTGCCGGTCTCCAGCGCGATCGCCATCGGATCGGTGCGATAGGCGAAATGGTCCAGCCCGATCTGCACATGCCCGCCCCGCGTCAGGGCTTCGGCGATGGCGTCGGCCTGGGCGAGGCGCTCGGCGGCGCCCGGCAGCGTCTCGTCGCGGATCATCTTCTGGTGCGGTTTCATGTGCGGCACGTGCGCGTACCCGAAGACGGAGAAGCGGTCCGGCGCAAACTCCAGCGCGGTTTCGGCGCTGGCCACACAGTTTTCGACCGTCTGAAACGGCAGGCCGTAGAGCAGGTCGAAATTGAGCCCCTCAACGCCGCTTGCCCGCAGCAGGTTCACACAGGCCTCGATGCAATCGCGGTCCTGGACCCGGTTGACCGCCCGTTGCACCTCTTCGTCGAAAGTCTGCACACCGAGGCTCGCCCGGTTGACGCCGGTCTCGCCAAAGGCTGCGGCCATTTCCGGCGAGAAGATGCGGGGATCGACCTCGACCGCCACTTCCGCATCGCCCAGCACATCGAAACGGTGACGCAGCCGGTCCATCAGCGCGGTAAAATACCGCGCGGGCAGGTAGGTCGGACTGCCCCCGCCCCAGTGGATATGGCTGACCTTCAGCCGTCCGGGGGTGCGGTTGGCGATCGTGTCGATCTCCTTGAGCAGAACCTCGGCATAGGCCTCGACCGGTGCCAGCCGCCGTGTCGCCTTGGTGTGGCAGCCGCAATACCAGCACATGGTCCGGCAGAAGGGGATGTGCAGGTAGAGCGAGACCGGCTCGGCCGGGTCCAGCTCGCCAAGCCAGCGGGCAAAGCTGACGGCACCGATATCGGGCTTGAAGTGGGGCGCAGTCGGATAGCTGGTATAGCGCGGTATCCGCTCGCCGGCGTATTTCAGGATCGTGTCGGTTCTCATGCGTGCTGGATAGCTGTTTGGCGCCGGGCGCGATTTGAGGTAACGCAAACCGTCTGCACACGGGGCTGCATCATGGACAAGACTGCCAGGATCGCCATTGTCGAACGCGCCAAACTGTTTGCCGGCCTGCCGCCGGAAACACTGTCGGAGGCAGCCGAGACCGCCCAGGTGCGTGTGGTCGACAAGGGCGATGTCGTCTTCCGGCAGGGGGATGAAGCCGGTCACCATTTCATCGTCGCCTGGGGCCGGCTGCGCCTGGACCAGACCACACCGGACGGCAAGAATGTCGTGCTGCGCTTCATGGGGCCGGGCGATCTCGTGGGCTCGGTCGCGGTCTGGCGCAAAGTGCCCTATCCGGCCACGCCGCTGGCGGTCGAGGAGACGCGGCTGCTGGTCTGGAGCGATGCGCGGATGATGGAGCTGATGCAGGCGCATCCGCCGCTCGCGATGAAGGCCATGAACATGATGGGCGGGCGGATCGAGGAATTGCAGGAACGCCTGCAGCAGGTCGCGACGCAGCAAGTCGAACGCCGCATCGCAGCGACCATCCTCAAGATCGCCGGCCAGTCGGGCCGCAAGACCGAGGCGGGCGTGGAGATCCCCTTCGCCCTGTCGCGCCAGGATCTCGCCGAGATGACGGGCACGACGCTTCACACGGTCAGCCGGACCCTGTCCGGGTGGATCGAAGAGGGTATTCTGGAAGGCCGCCGGTCCAGCCATCTGGTGATTTGCCGGCCGCACCGGCTGGTGGAGATTTCCGAGCAGGCGTAAGGCCGATTGCGCGCGATTTGCGGTGTGACAAATCGCCTCCGGTCCGGGCCGCCATAGTGATGCCGAGCATCACAGGAGGTCCCCATGACAGATCGGATCGAACACATGGTCGTTGGCGAGCTGATGACCCGGTGGCCGGATGCGGTTCCGGTCTTCATCCGTCACCGCATGGCCTGTCCGGGATGTGTCATGGCGCCCTTCATGACCGTCCGCGAGGCGGCCCACGAATACGGACTCGATCCCGAGGGCCTTGCGGGGGAACTGGCGCAGGCGATCGGGCAGGTTGATCTGTAAGGGATCCGAACCAGGCTCCGGGAAACAGGAAAGCGCGTCATCGGAACGATGGCGCGCTTTTCTTTTCTCAATGCCCTGTGGAGCCGTCCGGTGCGCTTCTCTGCTTTCTCCCCAATCCGGGTGCGGAAATCCCGTTTCTTTTGTTCAAGCGCAAGTCGTGAACCGCCCGGACCGCCTAAACCCCAATCATCACAACGCTGCTCAAACGGAGTGCAAGACATGAAAACCCGCAGCCTGAAAAACGTCCTCATCGCTGGCACCGCGACCGCACTGGTGGCCGCTGCGGCAGCTTTCATCTACCAGCCGCTGGCCTACAGCCAGGACGCTGCTGCCCCGGCCGCCAATATCGTCCGCGACCCGACTGAGGTCCCGGCGCCGATCACCGCCCGCGAGCCGCAGCGCCATCTGGTGGAACTGGAAACGGTGGAACTGGAAGGCCAGCTGGCCGACGGCTCGACCTACACCTACTGGACCTTCAATCATCAGGTCCCCGGACCGATGATCCGCGTCCGCGTCGGTGACACGGTGGAAGTCCGCCTGACCAATCACGAAGACAGCCTGATGCCGCACAATGTGGACTTCCACGCGGTGACGGGCCCCGGCGGCGGCGCTCCGGCGACGCTGGCCGGTCCGGGCGAGACCCGCTCTTTCGTCTTCCAGGCGCTCAACCCCGGCGTCTATGTCTACCACTGCGCCACGCCGATGGTCGCCAGCCACATTGCCAACGGCATGTACGGCCTGATCGTCGTCGAGCCGGAAGACGGCCTGCCGGAAGTCGATCGCGAATTCTACGTCATGCAGGGCGAGATCTACACGGAAGAGGAGTTCGGTACGCCGGGCCACCTGACCGAGAGCATCGACAAACTGCTCGACGAAGAGCCGGAATACTACGTCTTCAACGGCGCGGCCGGCGCCCTGCGGGACAATCCGCTGCAGGCTCGGGTCGGCGAGACCGTCCGCATCTTCTTCGGTGTCGGTGGTCCCAACAAGACGTCGTCCTTCCACGTGATCGGCGAGATCTTTGACGAGATCTATCCCTTCGGTTCCTTCACCTCGGAGACCATCAGCGACGTCCAGACCGTGACGGTCGCACCGGGTGGTGCCGTCGCCGTCGACTTCGCACTGGAAGTGCCGGGCAATTACATCCTGGTCGACCACGCCCTGTCGCGCGTCGAACGCGGCTTGGCCGGCATCCTCCACGTTGAAGGACCGGAAAACCCGGAAATCTTCGAGCCGCTCAGCGGCGTCTCTGAAGACTCGGGCCACTAGGCCCGGTTTCGAGGAAGCGGGGCGGGCCTCCCTCCCCATGCCGCCCCGCTTCATCACCTTGTCCCAAACCAAGAAGGCCTGACCACAATGAAACGCGCTTTCCTCCCCCTCGCCGCCGCCATCTTCGCCGCCGCCCTGCCGGCCGGTACCGCGCTGGCGGAAGACCATGAAATCCTGATGCTCAACCGCGGTGCCGACGGCCAGTCGATGGTTTTTGAACCGGCCTATCTGGAAGTCGCCCCGGGCGACACGGTGACCTTCGTCGCCACGGACCGGGCCCACAATGCCGAGACCATCCCCGGCATGGTGCCTGAAGGCGGTGAAACCTTCCGCGGTCGCATGAACGAAGACGTCTCCGTCACCTTCACGGCCGAAGGCGTCTACGGCGTGAAATGCCTGCCGCACTACGGTCTGGGCATGGTGGCCCTGATCAAGGTCGGCGAGGGCGATGCCCCGAACCTGGACGCGGCTGCCGGTGTGCGCCAGCCGGGCCGTGCCCGCCAGCGCATGGAAGCTCTCTTCCAGCAGATCGGCGACTGATCTTCCGCGGGCGGCGGCGCGTCCTCCTTCCCTCTCTTGCGCCGCCGTCCGCACCCTTCTTCTCCCTGACCTTTCACTGCGTGGAGTCCCGCCATGTCACGCAAATCCCTTTATCTCGCCAGCGCGTCTCTCGCAGCGGCGATCGCCCTGGCAAGTGCCGCCAGTGCTTCCGAACACGTCAATCAACGCCCCGAAGAACCGGCGGTGCCTGCTGTCCAGGACGTCATCGTGGTCACCGGTTTCCGGATCACCACGAACGTGACCATCGAAGAGCATGTCTCGCCGGAACAGGCACCCTTGCTCGGTCCCGATGCCGCCAGCCTCGTTGCGCGCCTGCCAGGCGCAGCGCTCGTCGACAATGGTTCGATCTCCGGCCAGGTGCAGTATCGCGGCCTGTTCGGCCCGCGTGCGCCGGTCGCGATCGACGGTGCTGCCGTCGCTTCGGGCGGTCCCAACCTGATGGATCCCCCGCTTCACTATGCGCCCATGCCGCTGGTCGAGCGCATCGAAGTCGATCGCGGTGTGGCCGCGGTCAGCCGCGGGCCCGGCATGGGCGGCGGCATGAATGTCATCCTCAAGGGCGTCGACTTCGCCTCCGGTCACGAGATCGAGTATGAAGCCGAGACCATGGCCTCCGTGCGCAGTGTCGACGGATCCTATGCCGTGGGCGGCGTGGCGGGCGGCGCCAGCGAAAGCCGCCGCTTCCAGCTTCTGTTTTCCCGGGAAGAAGGCGGCGATATCGCCTTCTCCGGCGGCGATATTCCCAACAGCCATCACGAGCGCACGGTTTACGGCCTGGGCGGCGGACTGGCGAGCGGCGACCACGCCGTGTCGCTGGACTATCGCCGGCTCGACACGGGGCCGACGGGCAATGCGGCCCTGGCGATGGATATCGAGCATGTCGAAACCGATGTTGCGCGTCTGGCCTATGAAGGCATGGCCGGCGACATCGCCATCGACGCCGCCCTTGGCTGGACCGATGTCAGCCATGGCATGGACAATTTCTCCCAGCGTCCCAATCCCGATCCGATGCGGCATCGCTATACGGTGGCAACGGCCAACACGGTCTCTGCCGAGCTGACCGTCGGATTTGCGGCCCTGGGCGGCGATCTGGAACTGGGTATCGACCGGGAAGAGGCCGAACACGATGTCCTGATCTCCAATCCGAACAATGCCGCCTTCTTCCTCGGCTCGCTGCCGGACATCTCCATCGAACGCACCGGCGCCTACGCCCAGTGGGAAGGCGTGATCCTGTCGCTGGAAAGCGAGCTGGGTATCCGCGCCGACTGGCATTCCGACGATGCCGGCCTTGCCCGGACGGGTGCTGCGGTTCCGGCGGGTGCGCAAATGCTGGCCGGCATGTTCAACATGGCCGATCGCGCCCATGACGACACGACAGTCGATGCGGTGGCGCGCTTCTGGCGGCACACGGACGGACCGCTGACCTGGCGTCTCACCCTGGCCCACAAGACGCGCATGCCGTCCTATGTCGAGCGCTATGCCTGGCTGCCCACGGGTGCCAGCGGCGGCCTGGCCGACGGCAATACCTATGTCGGCGACCTGCATCTCGAGCCCGAGACGGCCGACAGTATCGAAGCCGGTTTCGACTGGCGCGGCGAAAGCGGCTATCTCCGCCCGACCGTCTTCTACCGCCGGGTCGACGATTTCATCCAGGGCGTTGCCTATGACGCCACGCCGGGCGTGATCGATACTCCCGTGGAAATGGTCTCGATGATGAATGGCGATGCCACGCCGCTGCGCTTTGCCAATGTCGACGCGGAGTTCTTCGGTGTGGATGCCGATTTCGGCTGGCAGCTGTCCGGCGCCTGGCGCATCGACGGTGTCGCATCCCTGGTCAGGGGCGATCGCCGCGATATCGACGAGCCGCTCTACCGGATGGCGCCGGCGCGTCTGCTGATCGACCTGACCTATGAGCAGGCGGACTGGAGCGTGTCGCTGGAGAGCCAGTTCGTGGCCGAGCAGGACCGCGTTTCGGCGACCAATTCGGAGCAGGCGACTGACGGCTATGCGGTCTTCGGCGCCAATCTCGACTGGTATGCCCGGGACAATGTCCTCGTCACTCTGGGCATCGAGAACCTGTCCGACGAGACCTATGAGAGACACCTGTCCGGCTATAATCGCGTCGCCGGTGGCGACGTGGCCGTGGGTGACCGCCTGCCAGGTCAGGGGCGCGGTGCCTACGCCCGGGTCAGCGCGGCTTTCTGATTGCGCAATCCGGGAAACTGGAAGGGCCGCGATGCGGGACATCGCGGCCCTTTTCTTTTGTGGCTGACCTCAATCGAGCGTGGCCAGCGCCTGCCGGATCGTGACGGCAAATTGCGGCACCATCGCGTCGCGTATGGCGTCGCTCGCCCAGTAGGGGTTCATGAAGACGCAGCGGATCAGCACCAGCCGGGCCTCGTCCGCCTCTCCGTCGAACCTTGCGATGTGGCGGGCGATCTGGCTGCGGTGATTGACGCTGCCGAGCGTCGTTGTGGTGACGACGAAATCGCCGGCTTCGCACAAGGCCCCGTAGAGGGCCCGGGTCCGTCGATTGGCCGCACTCAGTGCTTCACCGGGTGCGCCGAGCGAGAAGCAGACAATATTGGCATCGACCGGTTCGAGCACATGCACGCCGTCGAGACCGCCCAGCACTTCGCTCCGGAAAACATCGCCCGACCGGATCATGCCGGCCAGCAGGGCGCCGAACCGGTCGGGCGCAAAGCCGATCGTGCGGCCGGTCAGCCAGACCGCCGTCGCTCCGGCTGCCGAGCGCGACCCCTCCAGTGTCGATGTCCAGGGATCGTCGGAGATCTGCGGCCGCTCCAGATAGGGCGCGTCGAAGACCGAGACCGTGTAGTGGTCGGCGTCGCGGGCGAGAAAGGCGCCGCAGGCATAGGGCACGAAGCCCAGCTTGTGAGGGTCGATGGTCACCGAATGCGCGCGTGAAACCGCTTTGAGCGCGGCGATGGTCGCGGGCTGCAGGACCGCTTCATGCGGACCGTCCGGAATGGTGCACAGGAAACCGCCATAGGCGGCATCGACATGGTGCCAGATCCGCCAGCCGCGCTCGGTCTGCCACTGATCGAGCCGGTCGGCGATGCGGTCGATCGGATCGATCTCGCCGGTCTCGGTCGTGCCCGCGACCGAAACGACAGCCAGCACCGGCTGTGCCGCAGCCTCCGCCTGGCTCACCCGGCGTTCCAGATCGGCGAGGTCGAAGCGCCCCTCATCGTCCAGGCCGATTTCCCAGAACGCCTCCTCGCCCAGCCCGAACACATTGGCGGCCTTGCGCCAGGAGAAATGCTTGCTGGCTGGGACCAGCACGACGGGGCCGAGATAGTCTTGCCCGGCCGCCCTGGAGAGGCGGCGGAACACGTCGGCCGGATTACCCGCGACCGCACTGCAATTGCGCAGCGCATCGGGGTCCGGGGCGTGCTGTTTCACGAGGCCGGCATAGCGCGTCCAGCCCATGTGGGCGGCCTCGAATACGTTGAGGGGCGCGCCGGTGGTCTCCGCGATCCACAGGGCCAGTGACAGCCAGTGGTCCAGCCGGTAGCGGGCCCGCCAGACCCCTTCGAAATTCGCCACGGTGCCGCCGGAGGTGAAATGCCCCCGGGCCGTGGCCGGGTCATAGCCGACCATCTCCGCCAGCATGCCGATGGCTTCGGCTTCGATGACGATGCCGACGCGCGAGACTTCCTTGGATGTGTTGTTCGGATTGTGCAGCAGGGCGGTCAGCTGGCCGAACAGGGCCGGCAGGGTGAGCTCCGACACCATGTGACCGGCATAGCGCGGCGAGTAGGTCGCCGTTTCCCGCCGCATCAGTGTCTTGAGCGTATCGAGCTCCTGGCTCAGCCGCTCGCGTTCGGCAAGAAAGTCGGCGGACAGGCGATCGTCCCGGCTGATCGCGGCGGGATCGCCGGTGCGGTCGCTTTTACGCCAGTCGAACCAGTCATCGAGAATGGCCTGGAATTCGGCCCGGACCCAGGCCTCATTCTCCGACTTGGGGCCCGGGAAGTAGGCTTTTGCGCCCACGGCGTTGTCGCGTGAAGTCATGGATCGTCCTTTTCCGGCGGTGCAGGCTGCGCTTTTTTGCACGGCCGGACATCCGGCCTTTTGACGCAGGTCAAACCAGGGCTTTGCGCCGCTCGCTTGCGCTGGCGCAAGTGGGCGGGGCGGCAACGGGCCTATCGAGGACGGGTCACAATCCCGGGAGTTCCCATCATGAAAGCCCTGCTTCTTGCCACCGCCGTGCTCGCCGTTCCGGCGATGGCGCCGGCATCCGCCCTCGCAGACGACGGACTGGCCGACAATCTCATTCTCAACATGCGCCTGCGCTATGAAAACGTCGACCAGGACGGTCTGGCCGAGACCGCTTCTGCTTTGACCCTGCGTACCCGTTTCGGGTTCGAAGCACCGCGCCGGAACGGGTTTTCCGTTCTGCTGGAAGGTGAAAACACGACGCATCTGATCGACGATTTCGCCGATACCATCACCCCGAATCCCGGTTATCCGGTCGTCGCCGATCCGGAAGTCACCGAGCTGAACCGGGCGCAAATTTCCTGGCGCGGCGAAACCGGTGCCGGCGTCACGCTGGGGCGGCAATGGTTCGTGCTGGGCGATCAGCGTTTTGCGGGGCCGGTCGGCTTCCGTCAGAACAGCCAGTCGGTCGACGCGATACGGATCACCAGCGGCGACACCTGGCCGGTGACGCTGGACTACACCTATATCGACCGCGTCCACCGCATCTTCGGCGGCGATCACCCGCTGGGCGAGCTGGACAGTGCCTCCCACGCCGGCGAGGCGCGTGTGGACACGCCGCTGGGCGAGGTCGCCGCCTTCGCGCTTCTGCTCGATTTCGACAATGCACCGGCCCTGTCCTCGCAGACGCTGGGGCTGCGCCTGACCGGCACACACGAGGCGATCGCCTACCGGTTCGAACTGGCCAATCAGTCCGACTATGGTGCCAGTACCGGCGATTTCGATCTGACCTATCTGCGGGCTGAGGCGGACTACCGGTCCGGAAATCTTTCCGTCGGCGGCGGGGTCGAGGTGCTGGGCGGCGACGGGGTGCAGGGCTTTCAGACACCGCTCGCCACGCTGCACAAATTCCAGGGCGCGGCGGATGTCTTCCTGTCGACCCCGGCTGACGGGTTGCGCGATCTTTATGTGCGCGGCAGCTGGCGCTTCCCGGACGCCGCGCCGGGACCGGTCAGCCTGAGCCTTGCCTGGCACGATTTCGCGTCCGATGACGGCGATATCGATTATGGCTCCGAAATCGACTTCGTGGCCGGCCTGGCGCTGACCGAGCGCTTGTCGGCGGAAGCGAAAGCGGTGGTCTTTGACGGCGATGCAGGCGGACCGGCGGACCGGACCAAGATCTGGTTGAGTCTGGTTTTCGATTATTGAGGCGCGCTGTCAGAGAAAATGTGTTTGAGCGCGTCGGCGAGAAGCCCGTTCCGGTAATTCAAGACTTCGCCCGAAATCATCCGCCTGGCCGTGATGATGTATGTCCGGTTTCCGCTGTCGTTGCGGAAAACGGGTACACACCACTTCCGAGACCGCTCCGCGTTAGTCTCCCGCCACCGCCATATTTCCCTCTGTCCGCTCCGGATACATAGGTAACAGTTTGTACCTAAGACATGGGTGACAACCTCGTGCCGAACGGGTTGTCGATGGTTTGCAACGTTTTCTGCTCC
>MDTG01235254.1_pt1 | contig 27488 bp, 26 predicted proteins | sample 811421 | NCBI WGS metagenome assembly MDTG01 (sample SAMN05326645, study PRJNA326480) | marine metagenome | isolation source: seawater | place: Pacific Ocean: South East | collected 2011
GAACGGTGAAAACTGGAAAACTCGAAGAAGGCAGCTCCGCCGAGCAGCCACCGCGCTTTCCAGTTCTCCAGTTTTCCCCGTTCCATCTCAGGAACGCGGTGGAGCTTTCGCTGGTTGCGACAGCTCCTTCTGCTCTTCCTTTCGGCACGGGCACGGGCACGGGAGTCCGGCGTCGCTACCGGTCGGGATCCCCTAGCCCCACACCTCGGCGAACACGTCCTCCTTGAAGCCGATCGTGAAGGACTCGCCGTCGGTCACGATCGGGCGCTTGATCAGGCGCCCGTTCTTGGCCAGGGCGTCGAGCTGCTTGGCCTCGCTGAGGGTCTTGCGCTTCTCGGTCCAGCCGCCCTCGCGGTAGGCCTTGCCCGAGGTGTTGTAGAGGTGCTTGACCTCGTAGCGCTCGCCCTCGATCGCCTGCTTCAGCACGCTCCGCTGGGGGGGGTCGGTCGTGATATCCACGAAGGTGTAGTCGACCCCCTGCTCGCCGAGCCACTTCTCGGCCTTCTTGCAGGTGCCGCACTTCTTGTAGCCATAGAGCGTCAGCTTGCTCACGCGTCTCTCTCCTCCCGGCTCTCCGACCCGGTCTCGAGTCTCATTCATAAGATCGTCGAGGCGCTCGGGCTCTCGACACCCCTTCGAGCCACCTCGACCCTTCGCGCGACCTCCCCGTCGCCGCCACCTGAGCGGGAGCCGGGGGCATGGCCGAAGCCGCGAGGACCTCTCGGACCAGAGCCCACCCGCCATGCCTCCGGCTCCCGCTCAGAGGGGGTCCTTCTGGGGGGCCGGGAGCTTCAGGCCCGGCTCGCGGACGACCTCCGCCTTCTGGACGAGGTCGCCCTCCTTGAGCTGCGCGACGTGCTCGACCCCGCTCACGATCCGGCCGATCACGAGCGAGCGCCCGTCCAGCTCGGGGTCGGGGCGGAGCAGGAGGTAGAGCTGGCTGCCGCCGCGCCCGCGGGGGCCGCGCGGGAGCCAGCCCACGCTGCCGCGGAAGTGGTGCCGGCTGGCCTCGCCCAGCTCGGAGGGGGTCGCGAAGCCCGGACCGGCGGCGTCGCCCCGGATCGGCTTGGTCGGCTTGCCGGTCACGGCCAGGCGCAGGGGCTGGACCCGGTGCCAGGCCAGCTGGTCGTAGAAGCCCTGGCGGACCAGGTCGAGGAAGGTCGCCACGGTCTTGGGCGCCTGGCGGGCGTAGAGCTCGAGCACGACCTCGCCGCGGGTGGTCTGGAAGCGGACCTGGGGCAGGCCGCCCTGCTGCTCGTCCTGGTGGCGCAAGGTCAGCTCGCGCTGCCAGCGCTTCTCGGCCTCGCTCAGCTTGGGCCGCGCCAGATACCAGCCGTGGTCGAGCTGGAGCTGGGCCGGGAGCTTGCTCAGGTCGCCGACCGCGTCGCGCAGCTTGCGCGCCTCGACGAAGCGGTTGAGCCAGTAGCAGGCGACCGCGGTCCGCAGCCGGCGCTCGTCGCTGGGCTGGGCCGCGAGCGCCGCGCGGTAGTCGTCGAGGGCGGCTTCGGTCCGGCCGGTCGCCTCGCGGCAGCGCCCGCGCAGGGTCAGGGCCACCGCGTCCTGGGGGTCGGCCTGCAGCGCCGGCTCCAGGTCGCGCTCGGCCAGGTCGAAGCGGCCCTTGTCGACGAGGAGCTGGGCCCGCATCCGTCGCAGGCGGGGGTCGTCCTCGCCGGCGAGCGCCTCGCCCAGGGCGCGGGCCAGGGCCTTGAGCTCGCTGTCGACCGCGCCCTTGAGGCGCCGATAGGCCTGACCCGCTTCACCCTGGAGCAGCTGACCGTAGGCGTCGCGCGCGGCCAGATACTTGGACTCGAGGGCGTCGATCGCCTTGCGCTCCTCGTCGCTCAGCTGGCGCGGGTTGGCCAGCCCGCGCCGGTAGGCGTGCAGGGCTTGTTTGGCCTGGATCAGGTGCTCCTGGCCGCGCCGCAGCTCGAGGGCCCGCAGGCCGAGCTCGTGCTCGCGGGCCCGGTAGCGCGCGAAGCGCTCGGGCAGCTCGTCACCGGCCCAGACCGGGAGCGCGAGGAGCAGGAAGAGGGGCAAGGACCACGCGAAGAGCCGGATCACGGCGGGAGTCTATCGCAGAGCGGGTTAGATCCCTCAAGCCGCCTCCAGATCGAGCCGAAAGAGTCGGTTGGAGGCTGCCATGGCTCGCGTGACCGTGATCACCCACGACCTCGACACCCGTCTGGAGACGCTCGCTGCGCTGGAGGGGGGGCACGACGTGTGCGCCTACCTGCCGGGCGCGCCGCTCCAGCAGCTGCGCGCCCACCAACCCGACGTGGTGATCGTGGACGCGCCCGTGCTCGACGAGCCCGGCGGGACGAGCCTGCTCGACGCCACGACCCTGGTCGACCAGGACGCGCCAGGCCGCCAGCGGCCGCCGGCGGTGCTGGTGCTGCTGGCCGAGGGCGAGGAGGCGCAGATCGTGGCCTACTTCGAGGCCGGCGCCGACGACTACCTGGTCAAGCCCTTCGGGCGCCGCCACCTGCGGGCCAAGATCGAGGGTCTGCAGGCGGTCCGCCTCGGTCTGCTCGACACCGCCGCGCACGACCCGATCGCGATCAGCGACGAGGGCGTGATCATGAACCCCGAGTTCGACGAGGACGGCGGCCACACCCAGCTCGGGCGCTACTCGATCCGCGGCATGCTGGGCCGCGGCGGCTACGGGGTCGTCTACCGGGCCTGGGACGTGGCCATGGGCCGCGAAGTCGCCCTCAAGGTGCTCCCCAAGGAGATGCACCACGACAACGAGGCGGTGGCCCGCTTCTTCCGCGAGGCCAGCGCGATCTCGCGCCTGCACCACCCCAACATCGTGCAGTTCTACGAGGTCGGGAACTACCAGGGCCGCTATTACTTCACGATGGAGCTGCTCGAGGGCGAGACGCTCAAGAAGATCGCCGAGCGCGAGGCGCCCCTCGACCCGCGCCGCGCGGCCCGCTACGTGGCCGAGATCGCCAAGGCCCTGGGCGCGATCAACTCGATCGGGCTCGTGCACCGCGACATCAAGCCCGAGAACGTGATGATCACCGCCGACGACGAGCTGAAGCTGATCGACTTCGGCCTGGTGCGGATCCGCGACACGGCCGCGATCACGAGCGAGGAGGACGTGCTCGGCACGCCCTACTTCATGTGCCCCGAGTACATCCGCGCGCCGGGCGTGCCCGACATTCGCTACGACCTCTACGCCCTGGGCGTGACCTTCTTCAACCTGCTCACCGGCGAGTATCCCTTCGACGGCAAGAACGCCGCCCACGTGATGGAGAAGCACCTCCGCTGCCCGGCGCCCCGCGTGAGCAGCTACACGCCCGGGATCCCCTACGTGGCCGACCGCGTGATCGAGCGCCTGCTGCGCAAGGACCCCGACCACCGCCCGCAGACCCCCGAGGAGGTGCTGATCCTGCTGCGCCCCCTGCTGCGGACCGTCACCCAGGCGGCCTAGTCCGCTCTCAGGCGGCGCGGGCGCGGGCGGGCACCAGGCGCCCGCTGCAGCCGGCGCTGGTGCAGCTGCCGTGCTCCGCCGCGCACTCGGCGTGGAGCTCGGTCCCGCAGCGCTCGCAGACCACCTCGACCCGCTGCAGCTCGTCGCGGCAGAAGGGGCAGCTCAGGGCGCGCGTGCGCCGGCGCGAGAGGTGGAGCAGGGGCTGGAGGCGCGATCCTGGGGCGAAGAAGTCCCGCAGGAGGCGCTGGTCATGGCGCGCCGCCTCGGGGCTGCGGCGCGTGGGACCGACCCGCAGCTCGCCCGCGAACACGGCGAAGGACTGCCCGCCCAGGCGGCGCGCCCGCAGGGACTCGGGGTCCAGGCGCACCTCGTCGCCGCCTTCGACCGCGCACGCCGGGTCGGCGTAGAGGTCGGCACGACGGCGTCGCACCCCGAAGGGCAAGAGCGCCAGGCCCGCCAGAAAGCAGCCGGCTGCGAGCAGGGGGTTGCCGCCCGTCGCAGACGCGTGGCCGACGGAGACCATGAACAGGTAGCCGACCCCGAGGACGACCAGCGCGGTCTGCCAGCCCAGCTCGGTCCAACGAACCCGGATCACTCCTGACTGGAGGCGGTGGAGATCGTTGTGTTCGACCCAAGAGCTGAAGCGGCGCATGAAGGTCGCTGGTGCAAGTCCACGACCGGGCGGTGGCCTGCGTAACTCATTGCGAGCCAGGGGTTGGGCCCGCATTCGTCCCGGCGGACTCAGGGGGCGTCGCCGCCGTTTACGCCACGAGGCGCTCCCCGCAGCCGGCGCTGGTGCAGGTCGGGTGCTCGGCGGCGCAGGCGACGTGGAGCGAGGTCGCGCAGGCGGGGCAGCTGAGCGCCTCGCTCAGGGCCAGCTCGTCCCGGCAATAGGGGCAGCGCAGGGCGTGACTGGCGACGAGCGGCGCCGAGAGGATCACGCCCTGGGGCGGGTGCGACACCGCGCGGATCCCCGGCGCAGGCGGCGTGGCGACCTGCTGCCGCCGCTCCTGGGTCCTCAGCGGCCGGCTCGCTGCGCGCTGCGGATCGCCCAGCCAGGCCAGCACGCTGGCGCGGTCGCTCTCGGCCAGCTCCCGGCTCGGCCGCGGGGGTCCGACCTGGAGCGCTCCGTGGCAGAGGGCCCACGCTCCGCTTCGCCGCTGGACCCTCAGGCGCGAGAGCTCGAGGGGAGCGTAGGTCCGGAGCGAGCGCGGGGACCCATGGCGGATCGGGCGCCCGGGGTAGAGCTCGCAGACGATCCCGTCGACCTGCTCCAGGCGCAACCTCGCCCGGATCCCCAGCGCGGCGAACACCGCCAGACCCGCCAGCGTCGCGTTGGCCCCGAGCCAGGCGGCCCCCGCCAACGTCATGAACCACAGGGCCCCCCACAGCGCGCACTCGAGGACCCAGCGCACGTAGGTCGCGGGCGACGCGCAGGGCTGGACCCACACGCGCATGCCGCCGCGCCGGGGGAGCCGCTGGAAGGTGGTGTCGGGAGTCCACGTCATGAAGGATCGACCGCGCAGACGTCCTGCCAATCGCTGCGAGCGGCCCCAGCGCGCAAGCCGCGCAGGCACGGTCCAAGCGACCAGCTTGGACGCGGGAGCGTTTCGTCCCATGGAGGGCTGCTGGAGCGAGTGCCTTCGGGGTCGACAGGGGCCCTAAGTCGCGGCACCTCGTGGCACGAGCGGGTGAACTGACGACCTCCAGCCGGGTAGAACGAGGGCGTGGCAGATCACGAACACGGCGAGAGCTGCGCGCACGACCACGACCACGCGGGGCACGCGCACGACCACGCGGGGCACGCGCACGACCACGCGGGGCACGCGCACGACCACGCGGCCCATGATCACGCCGGCCACGATCACGGAGCTTGCGGTCACGCCGGACACGACCACGCGGGCCACGAGCACCACGGCCACAGCCACGCGCACGGCCACGAGCACGCGCACGTCGGACCGATCGCCAAGGCGCTGATGGGCCCGGCCACGGTGCTGCTCGTGATCGGCGGCGTGATCCAGTTCACGGGGATCTACGACCCCCTGATCGGAGAGCTCTGCGCGGGGATCGCGGCCTTCGTGCTGGGCGTCCCGGTCGTGATCGGCGCGCTGAAGAACCTCCGCACCGGACGCCCCGACCTGCACGAGCTGGTCGCGCTCTCGATCGCGGCCGGGCTCGGCTTCGGGCACTACGTCGCGGCGGGGATCCTGGCCCTGTTCCACCACCTGGACGAGGTGGTCAACCACGGCGTAGCCCACGGGGCCAAGACGGCGCTCGAGGACCTCGTCCGCTCGACGCCGACCCTCGCGGTCGTGATCGGCGCCGACGGCGAGGAGCGCGAGGTCGCCGCGACCCAGCTCGCCCCCGGGCAGCGGCTCCGGCTCCGCCCGGGCGACCAGGTCCCCGCCGACGGCACGATCCTGACGGGGCGCTCGGCGCTCGAGGAGAAGCTGATCACGGGCGAGGCGCTCCCGGTCGAGAAGGCGCCGGGCGACGAGGTCTACGCGGGCACGATCAACCTCTCGGGCGGGCTGGTGGTCGAGGTCCGCCGGGCCGGCGCCGAGACGACCCTGGCCAAGGTCCGCGACCTGATCGCGCTGGCCGAGGCCAACCGCCCGCCCCTGGCGCGCATGATCGACACGATCGTGGCCAGCTACCTGCCGATCACGGTCGGGCTGGCGACGGTCGTGCTCTTCTTCACCCAGGACACGACCCGCTTCATGGCGCTGCTGGTGACGCTGACCCCGAGCGCGTTGGTGCTCGCGACGCCCGGCGCCACGATCGCGGCGCTCTCGGCGGCGGCGCGGCTGGGGATCCTGGTCAAGGACGCGCGTGACCTCGAGGCCGGCGCCAAGCTGACCCACGTGATCCTCGACAAGACCGGCACCGTCACGCGCGGCGAGCTGGCCGTGACGCGGCTCGCGATCGCCGAGGAGGCCGACCCCGGCCAGGCCTTGCTGCTGGCGGTCAGCCTGGCGGCCGGCTCGCGCCACCCGGCCTCGCGCGCGATCGTGGCGGTCGGCGGGGAGGCCGAGCTCGCGCCCCTCGAGACCGAGGACCTGGTCGAGGTCCCCGGCATGGGGCTCCTGGGCCGAGTCGCCGGGCACGAGCTGGTGCTCGGGCGGGCGGCCTTGCTCGAGCAGGAGGACGTCCCCCGCGGCGAGTTCGACGCTGACCTGCACGAGGAGGCGGCCTCCCTCCTCTTCCTGGCCGTGGACGGCAAGGCCACCGCGACCTTCGCCCTGACCGACGAGCCGCGCCCCGAGGCCGCGGCCGCGATCGCCGAGCTGCGCGAGCGCGGGATCCGCGGCGTGGCCCTCGTGACCGGCGACCGCTGGGCGGTGGCCCGCGACGTCGCGGCGCGCGTCGGCTGCGACGACGTGGCGGCTGAGGTGCTCCCGGCCGAGAAGCTGGAGATCGTGGAGCGAATCCGCGCCAGCGGCGCGCGGGTGGCCATGGTCGGGGACGGCGTCAACGACGCGCCCGCGCTGGCCGCGGCCGACCTGGGGATCGCCATGGGCGCCGCCGGCAGCGACGTGGCCCTCGAGAGCGCGCGCGTCGCGCTGCTCAACGACGACCTCAGCCGGGTGGCCTTCCTGGTGCGCCTCTCGCGCAGCCTGCGCCGCAACGTCCTGCTCAGCCTCGGCGTCGCGATCGGGTTCATCGTGCTCGGCGCGGGCCTCTCGGCGCTGGGCGTGATCGGGCCGGTCACGGCCATGGTCCTGCACAGCGCGAGCGACCTGTTCGTGGTCCTCAACGCCGCGCGGCTCTTCCGCGAGGGCGAGGACCTGCTCGAGGCCGTCGAGCAGCCGCCCCTCGCGCCCGCCCCCGCCGAGGCGAGCTCCATCGCGGTCCCGCTCGGTGCCTAGGGCGCTGGCGCAGCCGCGGAGGATCGGCCACAACGCCTCGAGCCACTCCGGCCAAGGAGCCCCATGACCCAGCCCCGTCAGCCGCGCGTCCTGCGCTTCCTCGTCTCGAGCGCCCTCGCGACGCCCGCGATCATGAGCCTCGGCTGCCCGAGCGAGACCGAGGCCCACAAGACGACCGTCAATCCGGGACCCGAGCCGATCGAGGAGCCCGCGGAGCCCGCCAAGACCGGCGACCAACCCGAGGACCCCCCGGCCAAGACCGGCGACCAACCCGAGGACCCCCCGGCCAAGACCAACCCCGGCCCCGAGCCGCGCGAGGAGCCCGCCGCCGCCGACGACGGGGAATGAGCCAACGCCCTGCGCTGGACGACATGCTGGGGCCCGCGCAGGGGAGCCTGGGCGCCATGCACCGGGCCCAGGTCCGGCGCGACCCTTGGCCCGACTTCGCCGCCTTCGAGCGTGAGCGCTACCCCGCAGCGCTGCGCCGCGCGGCGGCCGTGCAGTGGGCTGGGCGCGCCCGCGCCGAGTACGGGAGCGTGCACCAGTTCAGCCAGGTCACGCACGCGCTGGCCAGCGCGCGGGTCGCGCTCCCGCTGCTGGGCGGGCTCTCCCGCCTGATCACCGACGAGGTCCGCCACGCCGAGCTCTGCGCGGCCATGGCCCTGGCCTGCGACCCCAAGGCCAGCGAGCACACGCGCCGCTTCCCGCCGCCGACCACGCCCTGGCAGGACCCGCCCCCAGGCGACGAGCGCGAGCCCCTCCTGGCCTGGGCAGCCGGCGCGCTCCTCGTCGCCTGCTGCCTGGGCGAGACCCTCTCGCGGCCCATGCTGGAGGCGATCGCGCTCCAGGCGAGCGACCCGCTCGCCGAGGCCGTCGCGCGCCAGATCCTCCGCGACGAGCACCTGCACGCGACCTTCGGCTGGGAGGCCCTCGAGGCGCTGCTGCCCGAGCTGAGCGGCGCGTCCCGCGCCCGGCTCCAGGCGCAGCTCACCCAGGCCCTGGGCTCCTTCGAACGGAGCACCGCCTGCGGGATCCCGGTCGAAGACCTGGTCGGACGCGAGATCAACGTCGGCCCCGGCGAAGAGGATCAGCCCAACCTGGGCACCCTCAGCGACGAGCACTACGCGGCGATCTTCTTCGCCACGATCGAGCACGAGATCCTGCCCGGCTTGGCGGAGCTCGGCTTCGACGCTCAGGCCGCCTGGGCGGCGCGCCCGCGCTAGCGCACGCGCCCGCGTCCGCTCCCCCAGGCTCAGATCGGCCCGCCGTGTGATCGGTTGCTTGAGCAAGCCGACCCGAAAGGACTTGAGGTCCCTTGGGCGAGCGTGCGCGGGGCTGTCGGGGCCGCAATGCAGGTTTGGGTTTCGCTCGCAAGATTCATGAGGGGCGTCATGCAAGTCAAGTGCGAGGACATTCCAATCCCGCTCCACGTTCGCGAGGAGGCGGATGCGCTCACGCCAGAGCAGCGGGACGAGCTCCGAGAGCGCTTCCTGACCCTCACGTCACTCGAGACGGTCACGCTCCAGCAGCGGCTGACCCTGCTCCGGCTGCTCGACGCGGCGAAGGTCTGGGAGGGCTGGCCGTCGTGCGCCGAGTGGTTGTCCTTCCAGACCAGCCTGAGCCTGGTTGGTGACCGCTCGCACCCACGTGCGCGTCGCTCGGCAGCTGGCCTACCTGCCCGTCGTCGACGAGGCCTTCGCGCGGGGCGAGCTGAGCGAGCTGAGCGCCGAGGGGCTGGTGTTCCGAGACCCAAGCGGCAAGGCGCTCTCGCTGCCCGAGCTGCCGATCGTCCACGACCCACGGCGTGAGCTCGACGCGCTCCTGCGCGAGTCGCGCCTCACGCCGGGCGGACTGAAGTGCCTCGACGGAAATCGGGAGGACAGGCCGGGGGAGGTCGTGCAGGAGCGTCGAGGGCTCGTGCAGGCCTGTCCGAGCGATTTCATGTCGCCGCAGGCGACGAGGCCCGCGAAGCGGGCCACCGAAAAGCGGAACTATGAGTTCCATAGCGCCGCCAACGGGTTCATACATGGCGTGGAGCGCGGCCAGATGAAGGGGCCGCTCGCGCCGGCCGCTCACTTCTCCCAGGTCTCCTCTCCGCCCTGGTGGCTGATGCCGGACGGGACCTACGCCCTCTCGCCTTCGTCCCGTGAGCCCGCGCCCAGCTAGCTCGACCTCAACGCCCGTCACAAGGGACGAACCACCACGCCCCACCGACCCTGCGACCCGCCCTGAGAGCCGTCCTGCGGGACGCGTGGTTGCGCCCGTCGATCGTGCCCCACAGCGTGGGGCCGAGCTCGTCCGGCAGGCGCGTCAGGGCCGCGCGCTGGAGCGCGATCCCGAGCCCCTGGCCCCAGCAGCGCGGGGCGATCAGCTCCTCGACGACCTCGGCGCCGCGGTGGCCCAGGCAGGAGCCCGCGCGGGCCGCGAAGAGCCCGACCCGCTCGCCGGCGCGCCGCGCGACGAAGAGCGCGCCGGCCTCGGCGCACTCGCCGAGGTCCTCGGCGTCGGCGGGGGTCACGCGCGCGGCCAGCTCGGGGCGCGCGGCGTGGACCTCGGCGTAGCGCTCGGCCAGCCAGGCGGCGAGCTCGGCGGGGTCCTCCCCGGCCGCGAGCTCCAGCGCCTCGCTCGCCGGAGCGCTCGCGCGCAGCTCGCTCAGCTCGCCGACGAGGAGGTGCTGGTCCACGACGGCCTCCGGCGTGGGCGCCTCGTCGGCGCCGAGGAAGAGCTGGATCCGCTGCGGGCGGAAGAGCGCGAACTCGCGCGCCAGCTCGGCCGCCAGCGCGGCGACCTCGCCGCCCGTCCAGGCGCGCACGCCGACGAAGGGCTGGCTGGGGTCGAGCCCGAAGAAGTGGATCCCCGCCAGCGCGCGCGCGCCGGTGGGCAAGGCGAGGTCACGCAGGGCGTAGTCGACGGGCGTGGCGCCCGACGCGGGGCAGCCTGCGGCGTAGCGCTCGAGGTGCTTGGGGGCCGTGCGCCAGGCCCACTCCTCGCGCAGCTCGGCGAGGAGGTCGGCGGGCGCGGTCCCCGCCTCGTGGGCGAGGGCCTCCGCGTAGCGCGCGAAGTCGGGCTCGCTCACGAGGACACGCGGCGAGCGCGGACGCGCCGGAAGCTGCCCCCGCAGCCGAGGGTCGTGCAGCGGGAGAGCTCGGCCGCGCACTCGGCGTGCACGAGCGTCCCGCACTCGTGGCAGGCCGAGAGGCCGCCCTGGCTCAGCCCGTCGTGGCAGTAGGGGCAGGTCGTCTCCGGCTCGACCTCGACCTCGGGGCCCTCTTCTGCGGGCTCCGCCTCCCGGACCGAGATCTGGAGGGGCTCGCGACACTCGGCCTGGAGGAAGGCGAGGTCCTCCTCCGCCTCGGCCTCGGTCCAGCGCGCTGGCCCGACCGGGACCTCGTGGTGCAGGACCGCGTAGCGATCGAGCACGTCGCAGATCTGGGCGACGCGCAGCTGCTCGGGCCGGAAGGGCTGGGGCTCCGCCTCGCCCGTGCAGGAGAAGCGACGCTCGAGCGGCGAGATCCAGTAGCGGTTCTGCTCAGCGCTGCGGATCCCCTCCTTGGCGCGGATCCCGCCGAACATCAGCCCGATCGCGCCGAGCACGTAGAGCAGGATCAAGAGGGCGCCCCAGGCGCTGCCGCGCTGGCTGCGCAGCACGTCCATGTTCCCCAGCAGGCACACCACCGGCAGCGAGGAGAGGAAGGCCACCATCAGCGAGCGGGTCGCCGGGGTGATCCGGGTCGGCAGCTCGCAGACTCCGTAGAGCCAGCCCTTCTCGTCGGGGGTGTAGCCGTCGCGCGTGCTCACCTCAGGACTCTACGCGGACCCGCGTCAGGGGAGTCAGGAAGTGGCCGCCGCAGCCGACCGTGGTGCAGGCCGGCTGCTCCTCGGCGCACTCGGAGTGGACCGCTGCGCTGCAGGTGCCGCAGCGCAGCGGCGGGCCCTCGATCGTGTCCCTGCAGTAGGTGCACTGGAGCGCGCCCTCGCGGTCCTTCAGGCGCAGCGGCTTTGGCTCGGGGTCCTCGCAGCCGAAGTGGTCCAGCACGAAGGCGCGGTCTCGCGCTGCCTCAGGGCGAGTGGACCGTTGCGGACCGAGGGGGCGCCCCAGGTGGTGGACGCTCCACCCCAGCGAAGTGCGCTCGATCTCCAGCTGGGCGGGGTCGAAGCGCTCCTCGCTCGTCTTGCCGCCGGAGTAGCGCAGGACGCTCTCCTCGCTCAGCGCGAACTCCCGCCAGCGAGCCGGGGGGGCAGGCGCCAGAAAGCTCGCGCCCGCGAAGGCGCCCACGACCACGACCGCGACGAGCAAATAGGGCTTCAGCGAGACGAGCGCGCCCACCAGGACCAGGAGGAAGAAGCACGAGCTGTGGACCTTCGAGAACTTGTGCTGCCAGCGCGCGCGAGCCAGGTCTGCCCTGCGGTCCTCGTGGAAGCCCTCGACAGAGCCGTCTGGGAGCCGGGTGTAGCCCCAAGGCGGCTCCACTACTCGCCTCCGCGCCCGTGCTCGTGCTCGTGCTCGTGGCTGTGCGGCGCCGTCTCGGGCGCCGCGGGCGCGGGCGGCGCCGGCTCGCTGGCGCAGGTCGCGATTCCGCTACAGCAGCCGCCGGCCTTGGGTTCGGGCTCGCGGGCGTGGGCGTGGTCGTGCCCGCCCTCGTGGGCGTGGTCGTGGGCGTGACCGCCCGCGCGGTCGCCGTGGTCGTGCTCGGCGTGGGTGTGACCGATCCCGAGCCGCTGCAGGCAGCCGCGGGGACCCTGGCGGAAGAGGGAGTAGACGAGGAAGGCCACGAAGAGCGAGGCCGAGGCGAGCTGGAGCGCGTGGGGCTGGTGCTCGGCGCCGACCTTCAGCGCGGGCAAGGGCAGCACGACCAGGTTCAGCACCAGGCCGAGCGCGATCGTCGCGCTCAGGATCACCCCCAGCAGCAGCAAGGTCGTCTTGCGCCCGTGGAAGCCGCGCAGGGCGCCGTAGGTCGTGATGTTGGTCGCGGGGCCGGTCAACAAGAACGTGATCACGGCGCCGAGCGCCACGCCCTTGGCCAGGAGCACGCTCGCGACGGGCGTGGCCGAGGCCGCGCAGAGGTAGATCGGGGCCGAGATCAGCGAGAAGAGCGGGACCTGGGCCGCGCTCGGGACGCCGGCCACGGTCGCCTCGTCGAGGAGGGGATAGATCGCGGCGGCGACCGCGATCCCGGCGACCATCCAGGGGCCGAGCTCGTCGAGGGACTCGACGAAGGTCCGCCACACGCGCACCCGGGCCGGCGTCGCGCTCGCGGCGAGGAAGCGGCCGCTCTCGACCGGATCGGGCGGGACCGGCGCGTCCTTGCGGGTCAGCCAGGCGACCGCGCTACCGGCGACCAGGGCCAGGACCACGGCGCTGGCGAAGCGCAGGGCGGTGATCTTCCAGCCCAGCAGCGGGAAGGAGAGGAAGATCGAGTCGAGGCCCAGCTCGGGGGTCGCGATCAGGAAGGCCACCGCGGCGGCGGCGGGGACGCCGCGCAGCATCAGCCCGCGGTAGAGCGGGACCACGCCGCAGGAGCAGATCGGGATCGGCAGGCCGAACACCACGCCGCGCGCGGCGCTGCCGAGCGCCGTCTTGCCGGTCATGAAGGAGGCCAGCTTGTGCTGGCTGACCAGCGAGAGCAGGCCCGCGCCGAGGAAGCCGAGCAGGATCGCCGGCGCGCTCTCGCAGAACAGGTGGTAGGCCGTGACCAGGCTGACGCGCAGGGGCTGGGGCAGCTCGAGGGGCACCACCAGGAACAGGGCGGCGGCGAGCAGCGCGCCCAAGGCCGAGCTCTGGCGGGCGGCGGCCTGGTGCTTGGGGGAGTCGGCCCCGTGTCCGACCACCACGTGGAGCAGGCCGCCGGCGAGGAGCGCGTTGAGCACGCCCGCGCTGGTGGCCTGAGCCCAGGCCTCGAGCACCTCGTGCAGGACGTGTCCGCCGACCGTCGAGCCGAGGACCACGGCCAGGGCGACCAGGCCCCAGCGCTTGCCCGCGAGCTGGCGCACGGTGCTGCCGAGGAAGAGCCCGACCGGGAGGCGGTGGACCAGGATCGCGAGCATGGCGGCCATTTCGTTGGCCTCGTGCCCGTGCGCGTGGTCGTGCGCGCCGTGGGCGTGGGCCCCGCTCTCGGCCAGGACCGCGCCGTCGAGGGCGCAGTGCGCGCCGAGCGCGAAGAGCGCGACCGTGAGGAACACCGGCGGCCCCTCGCCCTCGTGGCGATGCAGGAAGCGCTCGCTGAGGGTCGGGACGAGGAAGCCCAGGGCCATCAGCCCCACCGCCCAACCGCCCAGCGCTGAGAACGCGTGCGGCAGGATGAAGAGCAGGCACAGCCCCGCGACCATCACGAGCACGAAGCCGTCCAGGAAGCTGCGCAGGCGCTCGCGCTGCTCGAGGTGCTGGGCCAGCACGTAGCCGCCGATCACCAGGGCCAGCGAGAGCCCGAGCCCGACGAGGGGGCTCACGAGGCGCGGCTCCGAGCGGCTTCCTGGGAACGAGACATGGCGTCACGATACCCGCGCAGCGGGCCTTTGTTCGCAACGCTTTACGAGCTCGGCGCAACCCCAGCCGCCGAACACCCTTCAAACACTTCAACGATCAATCAAGCGTAAAACATTGTTCCAGAAGGACTTCCGCCTTGACTCGTTCGCAAGGCGCGGTCACTCTATGGGCGTGTCGAACCACCGCCACGAGCACTTGCGCGAGCTGATGGCGCGCCCCACGCGGGCGCTGCTCTTGCTCTTCCTCGCGCTCCTCCTGGCGGGCTCGTGGACCCTGCGAGCCGCCCACGCCCTCGAGCACGACCTCGCCTGCGCGTCGGTCGAGTGGGGCGGCGAGCTCGGCCCAAGCCTGAGCGACGAAGACGCTGAGAGCGAAGAGGGGCCCTGCGCGGTCTGCCTCTTCGCCAGCGACGACCGTCAGCTCAGCGTCGACCCGGCGCCGCGGCTCCTCGCCGTCGCTCCCGCGCGCACCCTGCGCGCAGCCCCGCGTCGCCAGACGCCGGCCCGCGCTCCCCCGCGCGAGTCGGCGCCCCGCGCGCCCCCCGTCCTCTGAGCTGATCTCCCCGAGCCCGCTTCCGCGCGGGCTCTCCGGCGTGGGTGTGTGCCCAGGCCGGTGATCGCTCACGAGGACCCTTTGACTATCGACTCGAACACTCTGTCTTTCACTCCGCTCGGCCTGCGCCGAGCCCACCGAAACCCCAACTCCCACTGGAGCACTCCCATGACCCTGACCCGCATTCGTCGCAGCTTGACCCTGATCGAGCTGACCATCGTCCTGCTCGTCCTCGCCGCCGTGGCGGGGATCCTCGTCCCGCGCCTGACGGGCTACACCGGCAAGGCCCACGGCTCGGCCGGCGCCGCCAACGTGCAGGAGATCAGCAAGTCCATCGCCCTCTTCGAGGCCAACAACGGCTCCATGCCGAGCGGTTGGGACAACCTGATCAACGACGGCGACAACACCGTCGCCAACTTCCTCGTCGACGCCGCTGCGACGAACCCCTTCGCCCCGACCGCGCTGACCGCGACCACGGCGGCCTCCCTGGTCGAGGCCGGGATCACCACGATCCACAACCTGGACAACGCCGCGGACAACAAGACCTTCAACCCCTACGCCGCTGCGGGCACGATCAACCTGACCGCCGCGAGCACGGACGAGGTCGCCACCCTGACCGCGGCGGCGCAGACCAGCCTCGGCCTGCCGACCGCGACCTATGCGGTGTTCGGCCTCGGCGCCCGCAGCACCATGATCAACAACGTGATCACCGACGCCCCCGTCCACTTCCCCGAGGGCGGCGAGAACCCGGAGAACGTCTACCTCCGCTTCGTCGTGATCTACAACGTCGACGGCGAGAAGGCCCGCTACGTGGGCGTCTACGCCCTCGAGCCGGACAGCGGCGAGCTGAAGAGCGTCGGTGCCCACCTGGCCGAGTTCTACGAGAACCGCCAGGGGTAATGCTGCCCTCCGGCCAGCACTCGACTCGGCTCAGCCGCGGCGCCTCGGCGCCGCGGCTGCGCCCGTATGATCGGCCTCCCCACGAGGAGGCGCGACGTGTCGGAGCTGGTCCGGGTGAGCATTTCCCTCGAGCAGGCGCTGCTCGAGAAGCTGGAGGCCTTGGTCGAGCAGAGCGGCTACGGCAACCGCTCCGAGTTCATCCGCGACTTGATCCGGGCCCGACTCGTCGAGGAGGCCTGGGAGGCGGACGAGGAGGCGATCGGCACGATCTCGCTCGTCTACGACCACCACGCGCGGCAGCTGGGCGAGAAGCTGACCGACCTCCAGCACGACCACCACGAGCAGGTGCTCGCGACCACGCACGTGCACCTCAGCCACGACCTCTGCGCCGAGGTGATCATCGTGAAGGGCCGGGCCAGCGAGATCCGCGGCCTGGCCGACTCGATCCGCAAGCAGAAGGGCGTCCTGCACGCCGAGCTCTCGATGGGCTCGACGGGCCAAGACTTAGCGTAGTCGCGATCTCCCCCTGGCCTTGGCCGCGGGGTTCCTCTAGAACGTGCGGGCGCCAGTACTACGATCTCCAGGATCGTATTACTGGCCCTCAACACTCCGGAGGAATCCATGACCCTGCGTCGTATCCAGCGTTCGCTGACCCTGATCGAGCTCACGATCGTCCTGCTCGTCCTCGCCGCCGTGGCGGGGATCATCGTCCCGCGCCTGAGCGGCTACGGCGAGCGCGCCCACGGGGCGACGACGGCGTCCTCGATGCAAGAGACCGCCAAGGCCCTGGCGCTCTTCGAGGCCAACAAGGGCCGGATGCCCAACAACTGGGACAACCTGATCGACGTCGTAGGCGGCGCCGGGACCGGCCTGCCGGCCTCGCTGACCGACACCGGTGTGACCCCGGCCCTGACCCCCGGCACCCTGGCCAGCGCTGCCGAGGCGCAGGTCCTGACCGACGCGGGGATCACGACGGTCTACAACTTCGACTCGAGCGCGGGCACCTTCGACGCGACCTTCCTGCCCTACGCAGGCGGCGCGACTCCGACGCCGACGACCGTGGCCAACAACATGCCGATCGCGGTCGTCCCGAACAGCGTCTTCGGCTTCTCGGGCTCCGAGAAGGTCGTGGCGCTCGGGATCGGGCGCCTGAACGAAATGGTCAACGAGGTGATCACCGACGCCCCGGTCGTGTTCGAGGGCGAGCTGCAGCCGGCCGCCGCCTACCTGCGCTTGTTCGTGGCCTTCCAGATCCTCGACGCGAGCGGCAACCCGCTGGCCAAGGCGCGCCCGCTGGGCGTGTTCAAGGTCGAGCCCGCCGACGGCTCGATCGCCGGCGCGGGCACCCACCTGCAGGTCTACTACGAGTCGCGAAACCAGTAGCCGACCCGTCGGGGAGGGCGCCCGCTCGTCAAGCTCCTCAGGCTTTGAGGAGCGCGGGCGCCCTGCGCCACACTGGGGGCTTGGTCTGCGGGCACGTCGCGCCCGCGGGAGGAACCCCGTCGTGAGCCGTCGCGCCTTCACCCTGGTCGAGCTCCTGGTCGTGCTGCTGATCCTGGCCGCGGTGGCCGGGGTCGCGGTCACCATGACCGCCGGCCAGGGGCAGGACGCCGCGCAGAAGGCGACCGACGTCAGCCTGGTGCGGATCCGCGAGGCGATCCTCGGGGGCGCGGAGGGCCCCGGCTACAAGAGCGACCGCCCCGACGGGCGACTCCCCGCGACGATCGCCGACCTGCTGCGAATGCCCGCCATGGACCAGGCCTTCGACCCGGTGGCGAAGGTTGGCTGGCGCGGCCCCTACCTGCGCCAGCAGGGCGCGACCTACACGGTCCAAGGCACCTTCACGGTCGCCTACGGCACCACCGGAGACCCCGCGGTCCTCGACGGCTGGGCCCGTCCGATCGTGCTTCAGATCCCGACCTCCGGCGCGAACGCCGACGAGAATGAGCTCAACGCGCGCCTCGTCTCGGCCGGCCCCAACGGCGTGATCGATTGCTCGCCCACCGCCCTCACGCCCGCCGACCTCGACGCGAGCGGTCGCGGCGATGACCGGGTGCTCTTCCTCAGCACAGCGGACACGCCATGAGCCGGCGCGGGCTAACCCTGGTGGAGCTCGTGGTCGTGCTCCTGATCCTGGTGGCCGTAGCCTCCGTTGCCCTGCGCAGCACCGAGGGCCTCGTGCAGCAAGGGCGCTTCGACGCCACGCAGCGGACCGTACGCAATCTCGAAGACGCCATCATTGGGCCAGATTCCCTCCGGTCCCCTAGTGGGGAAGTCCTAGTTACAGGGTTCGTTTCCGACGTTGGCAGATTGCCAAACGCAATCGGCACTGACCCAGCGACGCAATTGAGCGAACTGTGGAGGCCAGAGGCAATTCCGGCCTATGCGCTACGACAAGCCACCGAGGACTCGGAGGTAGAGCTCGGGACAGGCTGGCGTGGTCCCTACCTTCGGCTAGCGCCGGGGTCGTCGCGCCTCTTGGACGGTTGGGGCAGAGCACTGAACCTGCTACAGGCTGATCGGGTGACGTTGGTCACAGCAGGGCAGCCTGTCGAGGCGATCTTCAGCTACGGACAGAACAACACTCGTGACCTGACTCCGCCGGGCACCTACGACAATGACCTGGGCGTTGACCTACGAGTCACCGCCACTCCCGCCAGCAACCGTGTTGATTCCTCCGTTGGCGGAACGGTGACTCTCGATCCCGCCAACGGAGACACGGTCATAGTCGTGCTGTATGTCCCCAGTGCCGGTGTAGTCACCGCAATCAATTCCGGTCCGATCTCGGTAAGCACGAGTTCGACGACCTTCAGCAGCCTCGCTTGCACGATTGGAGCGCGCGCAATCCGCGCTTACCAAGGCAATGGGCTGACCATGGCAACTCTGGGATCGGCTACGAACCGAAGCGAAGTCAAACGAATCGTGGTGCTTCCCGGTGGGCACTCCGAGACTCTGGACATCCCCTAAGCCATGGCCCGTCGCCCCGCACAGACCCTGGTGCTGATCACCGGCGATCGCCTGGTGCGGGCGGACCGTGCCTCCTCGGGCGAGCTCCTCGAGCTCCTCGACCAGGAGCGGCCCGAGGTCGACGACCTGGCCGTGCTCGTCGACGCCGCGCTCCGCGCCGGCGACGCCAAGCCGGCCAAGGACGTCTACGTGCTCGCCAGCGACCTCTGGTCGCAGACCGTCGAGCTCCCCGCCGCCGCCGCGCTGAACGCCTCCCCCGCCGAGCTCTCGACCGCGCTGACCTTCGAGGTCGAGGCCCTGACCGGGACCAGCGCGGGCGAGAGCGCGCTCGGTTTCCAGCCCCTCCCCGGCGGCGGAGCCGAGCGGCGCTATTGGGTGACCCTCGCCCCGGCCTTCCAGGTCCGCGCGGTCGAGGACGTCGTGACCCGCGCCGGGGCGCGCCTGGGCGGCCTGCTCCACCCGGGCGGCCTGCCGCGCCCGCTCAACGGGGCGCCCGCGGGCGCGCCCTGGGCGCGGCTCGAGCTGTGGGAGGAGCTGACCTTCGACCTCCACGGGGCCGGCGCCGAGCTGGACCTCGAGATCGACCCCGGGCGCCCGCCCGCGCCCACGCTCCCCGCCGAGGAAGGGCGTCACCGCGAGGTCCTGGCCTTGCACGGACGCGACCTGGGCGAGGCCGAGCCCGAGGTCTCGCGCTTCGAGCTGGACGACGTCGCCAAGCGCCAAACCTGGCTGCGCGGCTGGGGCGACGTGCTCCGCGCGCCCCAGGCCAGCGTGCCCCTGGTGCGCCCCGTCGCCCAGCCCATGTCCAGCGGCGCGCGGCTCGCGCTGGCCCTGGTTCTGGCGGCCCTCGCGATCGCGGCCTGCGCGGGGCACAGCGAATGGCTCGCGGGCCGGCTCGACGCGGTTCAGGCCGAGCTGAAGGCGCGCGAGGCCCCCGCCGCCGAGGCGGCCCGCTTGCAGAAGCGCCAGCGGGAGCTCCGCGCGGAGCGCGCCGAGATCGGGCAAGAGGTCGAGACCCTCCGCGTGGCGCTCTCCAGCTATCGCGGCGTGTGCGGCCAGCACACCGACCGCCACGTGAACCTGCTGCGGCTCCTCGCGCGGGCGCCCGAGTCGCTCGTGGTCGAGCGGATCCGCGACACGGGCGCAGTGTGCTCGGTCGAGGGTCTGGCCGACGACCCCGGCGCGCCCGCCGAGCTGGCGCGCAGCCTGGCCGAGGGGCTCGCTGGCAGCTACTGGCGCGTCTCGCCGCCCAACACCCAGGCGCTCTACCAGCGCCAGGACGGCGGCCCCTGGTCCTTCGTGCTCCGGCTCGAGGACACGCCGCCCCTCCCCCAGACGACGCCCGGCGGCAAGCGGTGAGCGGGGCCAACGAGCGCGAGCGCGTGCTGCAGCTCTTGATCCCCTCGCTGGTGATCGTGGTCGGCTACGTGTGGTTCTTCGTCCCCGAGCCCCAGGGCAAGCTCGACAAGGCGATTGGCCAGCTCGAACACGCGCGCTCCCACGTCACGATCCCGCTCCAGGGCCAGCGCCAGAGCCTGGCCCGCGTCGAGCGCGAGGTGGCCGCGCTGCGCGGCGAGCGCGACGCGCTCCGCCGCCAGGCGCGCGACGCCCACGCCCACGCCGCCGAGCACACCACCGTCGAGTCCGAGCTGACCCGGCTCCTGCGCCGCCACGGGCTGCAGCTCGAGGCCAGCCAGCTGCCCGAGGGCAAGCAGCTGCCCCCCTCGCTGCGCGACTCGCGCCACCGCTGCCTGACCCTGGGTCAGGCGCCGACCCAGCCCACGGGCCCGCGCCGCGCGCGTCGCCCCTCGCCGCGGGTCAGTCAGCCTCAGCCGCCGAAGAACGCGGCCGCGACCAAGGGCCTGCGCGCGATCCGCTTCCGCGGGCCCTACCTGGTGACCCTGGCCGCCCTCGAGGAGATCGCCGCGCGCCGCGAGGCGGTGTGCGCCGTCCCCGTCGCCCTCGACCTGGAGGCGACCCCCGCCGACGGCGGTCCGGCGCGCTGGACGCTGGTCGTGCTGCCGGAGGAGGCGCCCGAGTGACGCTCGAGGAGCTGCTCAGCCTCTGCGTCGAACAGGACGCCTCGGACCTGCACCTCGTGCCCGGGGTCGCGCCCTACCTGCGCGTCCACGGAGACCTCGCGCCCGTCGCCGGCGCGGAGCCCCTGAGCGGGGAGGAGGTCGCGGCCCTCGCCGAGGCCCTCGTGGGCGACCACGGCCGCTCGGCGCTGGCCAAGACCGGGATCGCCGACGGCGCGCTCAGCAGCGCCGGGGCCCGCTTCCGCTACAACGTCGCCCGCCGCCAGGGCGAGCTCTCGGTCGCGCTCCGCCGCCTGGAGGACTCCTTCCAGAGCCTCGAGCAGCTCGGCCTGCCCGAGCGGCTGAGCGAGCTCTGCGAGCTGGAGAGCGGGCTGGTGATGGTCGCGGGGCCGACCGGCTCGGGGAAGTCGACGACGCTCGCGACCCTGCTCGACCGGATCAACCGCGAGCGCGGCGGGCACCTGATCACGATCGAGGACCCGATCGAGTATCTGCACACGCCCCAGCGCTGCCTGATCAACCAGCGCCAGGTCGGGACCGACGTGCCCGACTTCCACACCGCGCTGGTGGCCGCCCTGCGCCAGGACCCCGACGTGATCCTGGTGGGCGAGGTGCGCGAGCTGGACACGATCCGGACCGCGATCGTGGCCGCCGAGACGGGGCACCTCGTGTTCACGACGGTCCACGCCAGCGACTGCGTGAGCGCCGTCGAACGCCTGGTGGCGGTGTTCCCCGCCGACGAGCAGGCGGGGATCCGCGGCCAGCTCGCCCTGACCCTGCGCGCGGTCGTGGCCCAGCGCCTGCTCCCCGCCGACGGCCCGCGCGGCCAGGCCGGCGAGCGGCGGCGCGTGGTCGTGAGCGAGGTCCTGCGGGTCAACAGCGGCGTCGCGAACCTGATCGCGCAGGGCAAGCCGGCCCAGGTCTACTCGCTGATGGAGACCGGCGCCGCCGCCGGCAACCAGACCTTCGACCAGGACCTGGCCCGCCTGCTCGGCGAGGGCCTGATCAGCGAGCAAGCCGCCAAGGTCCTCGCCCGCAGCCCCCAGAGCCTGGCCGACCAGGTCAAGCACGGCGCCAAGCGCCGGCTGGTCGGGCGGAGGGGCCGCCCGTGAGCGAGGCCCTCGACCTGAGCGAGGTCAAGATCGACCCCGCGGTGGCCCTGGCCCTCCCGGCCCAGCTGGCCAAGCGGCGCAAGGTGCTGCCCTTCGCGCGCCTCGGGGGCGAGGTCGCGGCGGCCTGCGTCGACCCCAGCGACCCCAACGTGCTGCGGGCGATCCAGCGCTACTACGACGAGCCGGTCAAGCTGCACCGCGCCGACAAGGCCTCGCTCGAGGACGCCCTGGCCCGGACCTACACCGGCGCGTCGACCACGGGGCGGCTGCGGCGCAACACCACCGGCCTGATGCGTCGCAGCGCGGTCGAGAGCAAGCCGAGCGAAGACGCCGCCGCTGACGACGCGGTCGCGCTCTGCGAGGAGCTCCTGCACGCGGCCGTGCTGCGGCGGGCCTCCGACCTCCACGTCGACCCCGAGCGCGACGACGTGCGCGTGCGGATGCGCGTCGACGGCGTGCTCGAGGACTACGCCCGCCTGCCCAGCTCGGCGCTGCCCGGGCTGCTGAGCCGCTTCAAGGTCCTGGCGAAAATGGATATCGCCGAGAAGCGCGCGCCCCAGGACGGGCGCTTCAGCTACCTCTACGGCGGCGAGCACCACGTCGAGCTGCGCGCGGCCAGCCTGCCGACCAAGTACGGCGAGCGGCTGACCCTGCGCCTGCTGGCGCTCGACACCTCGGGGCTGACGCTCAGCAAGCTCGGCCTCGACGAGGACCAGCGCCGCCGCGTGGACGACGTGCTCGGACGCCCGCACGGGCTCTTCCTCGTGACGGGCCCGACCGGCAGCGGCAAGTCCACGACCCTCTACGCGGGGATCCGGCGCCTGATCGACCAGCGGCCCCTGAACGTGATCACGGTCGAGGACCCGATCGAGTTCGACATCGACGGGGTGGCTCAGGTCGAGGTCGACGCCCAGGACAAGGTCGGCTTCGGCAAGGCGCTGCGGAGCATCCTCCGCCACGACCCGGACGTGATCATGATCGGCGAGATCCGCGACGGCGACTCGGCCGACGTCGCGATCAAGGCCGCCCTGACCGGCCACCTCGTGCTCAGCACGCTCCACACCAACACCGCGCCGGGCGCGATCACGCGCCTGGTCGACATGGGCGTCGAGCGCTACCTGGTCGCGGCGACCCTCCGCCTGGCGGTCGCCCAGCGCCTGGTCCGCCGCCTCTGCCCCCACTGCCGCCGGCCCCGCGAGCTGAGCCAGGCCGAGGCCGAGACCTTGGGCTCGCCCGAGGCCGCGGGCGTCCAGGTCTACGAGCCCGAGGGCTGCCTGCGCTGCGCGGGCCGCGGCTTCTCGGGCCGGCTGGGTCTGTTCGAGCTGCTCGAGGTCGAGCGTGATTGGGCGGCGCGGATCAACGCCGGCGCCGACGAGACCGCGCTGATCACGGCCATGCACGAGGCCGGCATTCCGACCCTCACCGAGGCCGCCCTGCGGCGCCTGCGCGAGGGCGAGACCACCTTCACCGAGGCGGCCGCCGCCGTGACGGCCTGGTAGCCATGGCCAGCTTCAGCTACGTCGCGCGCGACTCCGCCGGCAGCCTGCGCCAGGGCACTCAGGAGGCCCCCAGCTCCGCCGAGCTGGCCGCTCAGCTGCGCCAGCAGGGCCTGCTGGTGGTCAAGGTCGAGGCCGAGCGCCAGCCCAGCGCGGGCGGCGGCTTCGGCCTGGGCCGCGTGATGCCGGTCCGCTCGGTGGATATCGAGATCGGCCTCAAGCAGCTGGCGGTGATGCTCCGCGCGGGGATCACCCTGCTGGAGGCCCTGCGCGTCCTGCCGCGCCAGCACCCGCGCGCCCGCGTGCGCCGGCTGTGGAGCGAGGTCGCCGAGCGGATCCAGAGCGGCTCCAGCTTCGCCGACGCCCTGGCCGGCCAGCGGGCGATCTCGCCCCTGATCGTGCAGCTGGTGCGAGTCGGCGAGCAGACCGGTGAGCTCGAGCGCGTGCTCGTGCGCGGCGCCGAGGCCCTGGAGCGGCGCCGCCGCCTCCGCGCCAGCGTCCTGAGCGCCTTCCTCTACCCCACGATCGTGTTCGTAATGACCCTGGGCGTGACCGCCTTCCTGGTGCTCAACGTCCTGCCCAAGATCCGCACCTTCCTCTCCGGCCTGGGCCGTCAGCTCCCGCCCCTGACCCAGGCCCTGCTGGACGTGTCCGACTTCGTGCAGGCCCACCTGGTCACCGGCGCCGTCGGCCTGCCCCTGGTGTTGGCCGGGATCTTCGCGATCTACCTCTATCCGCCCGGGCGCCTGGCGATCGATCGCCTGATCCTCTTCGTCCCCCTGGCCGGCCGCGTCTCGCGCCTGAGCGGGACCGTGTCCCTGGCTCGCGGGCTGGGCGACCTGCTCGCGAGCGGGATCACGCTGCTGGAGTCGCTCAGCACGACCGAGCGCCTGATCGGCAACCGCTACCTGGCCGAGCGCCTGGCCCGCGCCCGCGAGCGCGTGCTCGTCGGCGCCCCCCTCCACGAGCAGCTGACCGACCCGCGCGCCTTCACGCCGATGCTCTCCGCCATGGTCGCGGTCGGCGAGACCTCGGGCTCCCTGGACGAGGTCCTGGCCGAGGTCGCCGACTTCCACGAGGAGGAGCTCCAGGGCCTGGTCCAGACCCTGAGCGTCCTGATCGAGCCCGCCGTGATCGTCGCCGTGGGCGCGGTGGTCGGCTTCGTCTACCTGGCCGTGTTCATGGCGCTCTACGCCGCGCAAGGAGGCTAGCGAGTGACGCTCTCGCCTCAGCCCCCTCGTGCCCCTGCCCGTGCCCGATTCGTTTCCGCCTTCCCGCGACCGAGAGCAGGACGAAGCGCAGGCGCATCGCGCGCAGCGATTCACCGCAGAGGCGCAGAGGACGCAGAGTTTCCGCAGAGAGGCGAGGCTCGCCCTCACCCTGCCCTTGACCTAGCGCTCGTCCCACAGACCACGTTCGCTGTCGCCAGCGTCGCTTCCGCGAGTCCACCGCTCCTCTGCGAAGACTCTGCGTTCTCTGCGTCTCTGCGGTTGATTCGAGCTAGCGCAACCCGACTTCGCTGCGCCCAATCCCCCAGCCGGAGGTCCCCATGAAGGTCCCCGCCGCCCTCGCCCTGACCCTGTGCCTCGCCGGCGCCGCCAGCCTGCTCGCCCAGGACCAGCCCCCCAGCGCGCCGGCTCGTCCGGCGGAGCCGCGCGGGGACGTGGCGCCGGTGCCCAGCCGGACCCCCCTGCGCGACCCGACCCAGGGCGCGCGTCGCTTCGGGCCGGTCCGCGCCGGCGGCGCGCAGCAGAAGCTGCCGCAGCTGGCGCTCAAAGGGCGGATCGTGCGCGGCGGCGAGGCCGCCGCGCTGCTCGAGGTCGAAGGCCGGCTGCAGCTGGTCCGGGTCGGCGACGAGCTGACCCTGGCCGCTGGGCCGCGAACCCAGCCCCAGCCCGCGCGGGGCGCGAGCGGCGCTCCCGCGCGCGCGCTGCCCACGACCCGCACCCTGCGCGTCGTGGCGATCGACGGGCGCGGCGTGCGCCTGACCCTCGACGGCCTCGCGCTGGCGCTGCGCTAAGGAGCACGACGTGGACCGCACCTTCCCACCCTTGCTCCTCGCCGCCTCGCTGGCCCTCTTCGGGTCGGCGGCCGCGCAGGAGCCCGCCCCCGCGCCGGCAGCCTCCGCTCGACTCGAGCTGCTCGAGCTGCGCGACGTGCCCCTCGACGACGCCCTGCGCCTGATCGCGGCGGAGTCCGACCTGAACGTGGTCGCCTCGCGCGCGGCGGCCCGGACCCGCGTCACGCTCCTGCTGCGCGACGTCGAGCCGGTCGCGGCGCTCTCGACCCTCTGCTCCAGCCACGACCTGTGGTTCGAGCGCGACGCCGCCACCGCCGTCTACCGGATCCGCACCGCAAGCGAGTATCAGCGCGGGGTCCAGAACCTGGCCTCGGCCAAGCTGGAGGTGTTCACGCTCCTCTACCCGAACGCGCTCGACGTGGCCTACTCGATCCGCGACCTCTTCGGGCAGCGGGTCCGCTTCGGGCGAGGGATCAACCCGCAGGACCGGCTGCAGGAGCTCTCCAACCGCTTCCAGCGCTTCGACCTCGTGGACGGACGCAGCCAGGGCTTCGGCCAGCTCCAGGGTCAGCAGACCAACACCCAGCTCAATCAGGCCGGTCAGCTAGGCAACCTGTTCAACCAGAACGGTCAGTTTGGCAACCAGCTGGGCAACCAGAACCTCTTCAACCAGCAGAACCAGCAGGGCGGCCGCACGCAGGTCGACCAGGCGGACCTCGGCCGCGACCGGCTCCAGGGCCTGACCGCCCAGCAGATCCAGGCGCTGGTCAGCGCCAGCGACAGCGAGGCGGGCCGGGCGCTGGTCGACCGGATCCTCAGCCAGGCCTCGATCTACGTCTCGGTCAACCAGCGCACCAACCAGGTCCTGGTCCGCACCGGCGACGAGCAGGCCATGAGCCAGATCCGCGACCTGATCAAGCGCATGGACGTGCCCACCCCCCTGGTCCTGCTCGAGGTCAAGGTGCTCTCGATCGAGCTGACCGACGGCTTCAACTCGGTGTTCGACTACCAGTTCAGCGACGGCTCGAGCTCGGCCGCGGGCTTCACGACCGGCGACGTGCTCCCGCCCCCCAGCGACGTGGTCGGCGGCCCCGACTCGCTCCGGCGGACCCTGCCCCTCTCGCCCGCGGGCGGCGGGCTGATCCCCGACAACCTGATCTATCAGTTCGTGCACGACCACTTCCGCGCGCGGGTCCAGCTGCTCGAGAGCCAGGGGCGGGTCACGACGCTCGCGACGCCCTTGCTGCTGACGGCCAACAACGAGGTCAGCCGGCTCTTCGCGGGCGAGGAGCGGCCGATCAACCGCTCCTTCATTGGCGGCCAGACCGTGGTCAACGCGGGCGGGACCACCGTCACGCCCTCGACCACGGGGATCGAGTTCCGCCCCGTCGGGACCACGCTCCTGATCACGCCCAACATCAACGCCGACCGGACCGTGACCCTGCGGATCCTCCAGGAGACGAGCAACGTGAACGTCAACGGGGCCAGCGTGCTGGTCCCCAACGGGACCGGCTTCATTCGCCAGAACGTGGACACGGTCCAGTCCCGCGCCGTGAGCGGGACGGTCGTCGCCAAGCACGGCGCGACCCTCGCCCTGGGCGGCCTGATCGAGGAGGAGCTGCGCGACGCGCGCGACGGCGTGCCCTGGCTGCAGCGGATCCCGCTCCTGGGCTTCTTCTTCCGCCGCCAGGACTACCAGAAGGTCCGCCGCGAGCTCGTGATCACGATCCGGCCCTTCGTGCTCACGACCCCGGGCGAGGGCGACACCCTCAGCCGGCGCCTGATGAAGGAGCTCTCGATCCACCCCAACGCGCCCGACGCGCGCGGGACGCTCTCGACCTTCGACGAGAGCGACGTGATCGTGCCCGGCGACCCCAACACCGTCGGCGAGCTGCTCGAGGTGTTCGACCTGCACGGGATCGGCAAGGAGGAGAAGAAGTGAAGCGCCGCTCTGCCCTGGCTTCCCTCCTCCTCCTGGCGGGCTGCGCGAGCGAGCCCGCCCTGGAGCCGCGCCCGAGCAAGACCGAGGTCCAGGTCAGCGGCGGCGGCGACCTGCTCCAGACCGAGTCGGCGCCCGAGACGCGCGAGCTGCTCGAGGGCCTGCGCTCGCGCCTGAGCAGCGAGGGCCGCCTCGCGGCGGGCAACTGGGCTGCCCGCTGGCCGGCGGAGGCCCTGCGCGCTCTGCGCACGGCGCCGGCCGGCGCCGCCCAGGACCCCGCCTACGCGCTGCTGGCCTGGGTCCGCGACGCGCTCTGTCCGGCGCGGCCGCCCGAGCAGGGCTGGCAGGCGCTGCTGGCCCGCGGCGAGCCGGCCGAGCTGGCCCGCGCCCGGCGCGAGCTCTACGCCGCCCTCGGCTCGGGGCGCCTGGCCGAGGCCCGCGAGCTGGCCGAGGACCTCGAGCTGGACGGCTACGCCGAGCCGACGCTCGCGACCCTCGCCCTGCGCGAGCTGGTCGCGCGCGCGGCCCTGGTCGCCGAGGAGGACGAGGACGACGAGGAGCGCGCCGAGCGGCTGACCCTGGCGAGCGCCCGCTGGTCCGAGGCCGGCGCCCTGGCGCGCAAGCTGGGCTGCCTCGACCGGGCGGCGGAGGCCGAGCTGGCCCGGGCCGCGATC
>MDTG01077365.1_pt1 | contig 27487 bp, 26 predicted proteins | sample 811421 | NCBI WGS metagenome assembly MDTG01 (sample SAMN05326645, study PRJNA326480) | marine metagenome | isolation source: seawater | place: Pacific Ocean: South East | collected 2011
CCCCCACACCCCCAGTGTGATGCGCTACCAGGCTGCGCTACTTCCCGAGACCAGTGGAGAGCGGCCCTATAGTTGGGCATTTGCGGTATGGCAACCACCTCGATTGCCACAATTTGCCAATGCTGCTAGGCGCGCGGCCATTGTGTCGGAGAGGGGCGCATCTTGAACCCCGCTGCGGCCTCCCCACTCTAGTGTTTCCAATGTTCGGGATGGACCTCGATTGATGCTTGATATTCTCTCCGCCGCTGCTGCCGGCGATGCCCCTCCGGGATGGCTGCAGTTCCTGCCCATCGTCGGCATGATCCTGATCTTCTGGTTCCTGCTTTTCCGTCCGCAGATGAAGCGCGCGAAAGAACACCAGCAGAAGGTCGAGGCCCTGAAGAAGAACGACCAGGTGGTTACCGCCGGCGGGATCGTGGGGAAGATCACCAAGGTGGACGATACCTATGCCGAGGTGGAGATCGCGCAGGGCACGCGCATCAAGGTGGTGAAGAGCACCATCGGCGACATTATCCAGCCGGGCGGCAAGCCCGCAAACGACTAATCATTTCCGGCGGATAACCATGCTCGATTTTCCCATCTGGAAGCGCCTTTCGTTCTGGGCCATCACGCTGGTGCTGGCCCTGCTGGCGATTCCCTCGATTGCGATGCTTTCCGGCTCCGACGTGCCGGAGGCTTTCGAGGGCTACGAAGTCAATCTCGGGCTCGACCTTGCAGGCGGCAGTCACATCCTGCTGGAAGGCGAGACGGAAGCCGTCCAGCGTGAACGCCTGGAAACGATGGAAGAATCGGTCCGCGATGCTCTTGGCGATGCGGAACCTCCCATTCGAATCGGCGATGTTTCGACCGCCAACGGTCGTCTCTCTTTCATGCTGGCGAACCCGGCCGACGTTGACCGGGCGCGCGAACTTCTCACCCCGCTGATGAACGGGCAGGGCCTGGTGCGCGAATGGGACCTCTCGGTGCTGGACGGCAACCGGATGGTGCTGACGCCGACCGAGGAAGGGCTGGAAACCGCTGTCGACGATGCGATGGAAGCGACGGTCGATGTTATCCGCCGCCGTATCGACGAACTCGGCACTCGTGAGCCTACCATCCTGCGCCAGGGGGACGATCGTATCGTTGTCCAGGTGCCGGGTCTGGAAGATCCGGAGCAGCTGAAGAATCTGCTGGGCGAGACGGCGCAGCTGGAATTCAAGCTGGTCGATGCCAATGCGCTGCCGAGCGACGTGGCGCAGGGCATCGCCAACCCTGGCAGCGAGATCGTGCCCTATTCGGAAGACAGCGATTTCGCCGGACAGTTCGAAGCGGTCCGCCGGCTCGGCGGTATTCGCGGCGACAGCCTGACAGGCGCGCAGCAGAGCTTCGACGCGCAGACCAACGAGCCGGTCGTCACCATCCAGTTCGACCAGGAAGGCGGCCAGCGCTTCGCCGTGCTCTCTACAGAGAACGTGGGACGGCGTTTCGCCATCATCCTAGACGGCGCGGTGATTTCGGCGCCGAACTTCAATGAACCGATCCTGTCGGGCAGCGCCCAGATTTCGGGCGGCTTCACGACGGAAACGGCCAACAATCTGGCAATCCAGTTGCGGTCAGGCGCCCTGCAGGTGCCGCTCACCATCATCGAGGAACGCACCGTCGGGCCTGACCTGGGTCGCGATTCCATCGTGGCGGGCGCGATTGCCATGGGCATCGGCTCGCTGCTGGTTATCGGACTGATGATCGCCTCCTACGGCCGTTTCGGCGTCTATGCCACGATCGCACTGGGTCTCAACGTGCTGATGGTGCTGGGCATCATGGCATTCATGAACACCACGCTGACCCTGCCCGGTATTGCCGGTTTCGTGCTGACGGTGGGCGCGGCGGTGGACGCCAACGTGCTGATCAACGAGCGCATCCGCGAGGAACGAAGGCGAGGGCGGCGCGTGGTTGCCGCGGTGGAAAACGGCTACAAGGAAGCCAGCCGCGCCATTTATGATGCCAACGTCACCAACTTCATCGCCGGTGTGCTGCTGTTCCTGTTCGGCTCCGGCCCGGTTCGCGGTTTTGCCGTGGTGTTGATAATCGGCCTGTTCACCAGCGTCTTCACCGCCGTTACGCTCACCCGCATGTGGGTGGCCGGCTGGCTGCGGGGCAAACGCCCCAGCGACATCAACATTTGAGGGGCGGGGATTAGATCATGAAACTGCTCAAGCTCGTACCCGAGAATACCAACATCCAGTTCCTGAAATGGCGGGTGCCCTTCTACGTCGTCAGCCTGCTGCTCATTGCAGCGAGCTGGGGCTTGGTGATGACCAAGGGCCTCAATTACGGCGTGGATTTCGCCGGCGGACAGGAAATCACCGGCACGTTCCAGGAAGAGGCCGAAGCGCCCATCGGCGAGCTTCGCGAAACCGTCGGCACGCTGGGTCTGGGCGATCCCGTCATCCAGCGCTTCGGTGAGGCAAACCAGGTTTCCATCCGCGTGCGCCTTCCGGAAAGCGCCGAGGGCGATCCGGCCGCGGCCAATCGCATTTCGGGTCAGATCATCAATACCGTGACTGCGGAGCACCCGGACTTCCGCGTCGATTCGAACAACACCGTGTCGGGCAAGGTCTCCGGCGAATTCCGCGAAACGGCGCTCTATGCCCTGCTGTTCGCGATGCTGGCGATTGCCGCCTACATCTGGATTCGTTTCGAGTGGCAGTTCGGCGTCGGCGCCCTTTTCGCGCTGTTCCATGACGTGTCGCTGACGCTGGGCATGTTCGCGCTGTTCCAGTTGGAATTCAGTTTGCAGATCATCGCCGCCATCCTGGCGATCATCGGTTATTCGCTGAACGACACCATCGTGGTCTACGACCGCATCCGCGAGAACCTGAAGAAATATCGCAAGATGCAGCTTCCCGAACTGCTGGATCTGTCGGTGAACGAAACACTGGCACGTACGGTGATGACTTCGCTCACCCTGCTGATCGCGCTTCTGCCGCTGCTGTTCTTCGGCCCGGCCAGCCTCTTCGGCATGGTCGCCGCGATCGTGCTGGGCGTGTTCGTCGGCACCTATTCGTCCGTTTACATGGCCGCGCCGATCCTGGTGTGGCTTGGTGTGACGAGCGACAGCTTCGTGCCGGAGGAAACAGTGGCGGAAAAGCAGGAAAAGAAGGCGCGCGGGGAAATCTAGGCGATAAGCCTCGCGTAGTATTCCGCCAGTGCCGCGGCGTTCGCGTCCCAGCTGAATTGCGCGACCGTCTTCGCGACGTCCTGCGGCGCGTAATCGGCGGCCAGGACTTCGCGCACACCTTCAGCCACGTCTTGCGGATTTCGTGCCACGATCCGGCCAGCCTCCGGCGTTCTCACCAGTTCGCGGGCACCGCCTGCGTCGGTGATCACCAGAGGTGTCCCGCAAGCCAGCGCCTCGACCCAGGCATTCGCCAGCCCCTCGCTGGCGGATGGCAACACCATCGCATCCGCGGCTGACAGCACCACAGGCAATTGCCCGTGATCGAGGCTGCCGAGGAAATGCACGCGGTTCGGCACTCCTAATTCGATTGCCAGTTGCCGCAGCGCTCCCTCGTCGCCACCCATGCCGATCAGGGCCAATTGCGTATCGGGAAGCTGTGTGAGCGCACGGATGACGAAATGCTGGCCCTTGCGGGGAATGAGCGCGCCTACGCTGGCGAGAAGACGCTCACCGTCTTTTAGCCGGACGTTGAAATCCTCGGCCATCTTGCGCCGGCTCTGTTCGCGCCCAAGCGGACGGAACAGGTCTCGATCCAGTCCGGTGTAATGCACTGTGATCTTGCTTTCGGGCAGACCGAGCGCAGTCATGTCGCGCTTCAGCGCCTCGCTCACGGCCAGGAGGCCCGCAGCATGGTTGCTGGCTTCCTGCATCTGCTCCAGCGCATATCCCTTGTGTCCCCAGTGCGAGATATCCGCCCCGCGCGCCTTGATGCTCAGCGGCAGGTCCAGCGCCTTTGCGATGGCGGCCGCCGCCGGGCCGTCGGGATAGAAGAATTGGGCATCGACCACGTCGAAAGGGGTTTCTTCATGCAGGCGTTGGGCGATCGGCAACACGGCCTTCGCGATCATGCGCGGATTGAATGGCCCCCCCACCGCCGGCAGCAGCGTGAAGCGCGGACGGCGCACGTCCACGCCGCCTTCCTCGCCCGATACCGTAGCAGCCGCCAGCGCCTTGTAACGGCCCAGTGGCACGGGCGGCACGCCGATGGGATTGATGACCGTCACCTCCCAATCGCCGCGTGCCGCGAGTGCCTCCATCTGCCGCGCTACGAATGTGCCGAAGCGCGGTTTGTGGATGTTAGGGTAGAGCGTGGCGATGGACAGGACGCGGGGCATCGTGTGCGCGGGCCTCTACAGCTTCCTCACCAGCATCTCGGCAACGGCAAGCCACGCCGGGCTGTCGATCACGATCTGGCGTTGTCCGATGCCGGGCGGAAGCAGCCCCACCAATGTTCCCTGGCGGTCGATCAGGCGGCCAAAAGCAAAGCGGCCGCCCGAGCGCGGGGCCAGCACGTCGCGATTGATGAGGCTCGCAGTCTCATCGGGTGAGACCTGCCGCATCCACAACTGGTCTCCGCTGCGATATTCGCCCTGGCTGGTTTCGATGGAGAGGCACACCAAGGCGCCTCCGTCGACAAGTTCCGTAGGTAGGATAGCGTCACGCGGCGTGGAAAGGCTCTCTGCCCCTGCTTCTGTCAGCCGGGCGATCACCTGGGTCTGCTCTTGTGCCTCACCTTTAACCAGGGTTTGCGGATCGACCCCCAATGCCTCACCGATGCGGTTCATCCAGGTAAGGGAGAGGTTGCGCATTCCGGTTTCGAGCCGACCGATAGTCTGCGCAGTCGTCGGCGGAGCGCAGGCAGCAGCCACCTCCGCCAGCGTCATGCCTTTTTGTTTGCGGATGTCGCGGATGCGGTTGATCATTCTCTTGCGCCTCAAATAACCATATCGGTTGCAAGTTTCTCTTTCCTACACCTGATTCGCTTTTGCAAGGGGTCTTCCGCTGCAATCGAAGGGAAAGCGCATGAACCATCGCAAGCTTGTGGAACGCGAACTGACATCCGAAGGCCCGCGCCGCCGTGCCGGGGTGGGGCGCAAGCGTCGCAGCGTGACGGTGAACGTCGCCGAAAGTCCGCTTAGCTGGCTACACGCACACGGGCATCTCGATGACAGGCTATACGATGCAGGCGAGCGGCTGCGCGCCGATTACGAGCGGGCGCAACTTGGCGCGAACGTCACCATGCGCTGGGATCCGGTGCGGGTCAAAGGCACTGGCGATCAGGGGCTGACACAGACTGAGCGTCAGATTGCGGCGCGCAGCCGCTTCGACGCCGCGCTGCGCGAGGCCGGGCGCGGGCTGGAAGATATCCTGTGGCGCGTCGTCTGTGCCGGGGAGACTTTGCCCATGGCGGAAAAGGCACTGGCATGGCCGGCGCGCAGCGGCAAACTTGTCTTGAAACTGGCGCTGGACCGCGTGGCGGACTTCTACCGGATCACCTAGCGAAAGAGGCCGCGCAGCCAGGTTGCCAGGCGTGAGAAAACCGAAGGGCGGGACGCGTCGTCTTGCTCTGCCACGGCATCGGCGCGTTCCTGCAGCAGCTTGGCCCGCAGCGAGTTGCTCTCACCATCGGCAAGCGCCTGGAGAGTACGCCCGCGCGGGTTGTGCGCATACATGAAGGCGTAGCCGTCAACGGGCTCGTCCTCGATATCGGTGTAGTTACCGCTTTGGTTATCGGTGTTACCCGCAGCGGCGTCTGTCGCAGGCGATTCCTCGATTTCAGGTTCGAGTCCCAGCGGGGCGTTTTCTTCCCAATCGTCGTCGGCATCGAAGGCCACCGGCATCGGCGGCTGCGCCCCCTCATCGTTGAGCGGCGCCGGATCGGGCTGCCGCGCCTTTACCGGGCCGACTTCAGCTTCGAAGCGCAGCGGCTGCGTGGGAAAGTCGAGGAACGGTTTGTCGCCAAAGACACTCGTGGAAATCGCATTTTGCCCGAGTAGGTCGGACGATGGCTCCGGCTCCGGAAGTGCGTCGGGTTCGATCATCGCAGGTTCGACGGACTCGACTTCGGGCTCGGGCAGCGGATTGACCGGGAAGGCACCGAGGTGCGGAGCGGGCTCAAGATCCTGCGATTCCACAGCGCCCGGATCATAGGCAATCTCGATGCTAGCCTTGGGCAGCGTTGCATCGTCCAGATGTTCGGCCGACGCCGCGCGCGCTTCCATCGCGATACGCTCCGCCTCTTCCTCGGCGGCGATTTCCTCTTCGGAACGCAGCGGCAGGCTGGGGAAGATACGATGATCGACGTCAAGGGATTCAAGCTGCTGTGCGATGAAATCGTCCTCGGACGCCTGCATTTCCGGGGCCAAGCCTGCATCCATAGGTTCGCGCGCTGCCGTCATGCGCAGCACTTCCTCGGCGCTGGGAATGGCGTCGTTATCGTCGCCTGCCTCGGTGTCGTCGCTTTCGCCCATGTCTTCGGGCGCGGCTTCCTCGTCGTCGATCGGGGCGAGGCCGAGAACCGCCTTTGGACGTTCGGGACGTTCCATCTGTTCGCCCAGCATTTCTGCGCTGGCTTCCTGGAACATCATGTGGGCCTTTTCCAGTTCCTCCGGATCGAGGACCAGGACCGGCTTTTTCTTGAATTTGCGGGGGCCGCCAAGATTGGCGAGGCTGCCGAAGGCAGGGCCATCGTCACCCGCGCCTGGCGCAGGCATTACCGGCTGATCGGCACGCATAGCGGAGCTTGTCGCATTCCCCATGAAACACGTTTTGCGCCGCTTTGGTGCAAACGCCGTAAGCAAGCGTGGTTAATGTGGATTAACCTTCACAGGCGCCGTCAATCCTCGACCAGAGAGGCAAGGTCGAGCCAGCGTTCCTCGGCTTCGTCCTTTTCCGTACGGGCCATTTCCAGCGACTTCGAGATACGTGCGAATTTGTCCGGATCGCGGGCGAAGAGATCGGGATCGGCAAGCGCCGCTTCCCCCTTGGCGATCAGCGCTTCCAGTTCCTCGATGCGCGTCGGCAGCTGCTCGTAATCGCGCTGGTCCTTGTAGCTCAGTTTGGCCGGATCCTTCGGTGGCGGCGGAGGGGGCGGCGAGGCGGCGTTGTCGCTGCCGCTTGCCTTGCTGTCCTTCTTGCCCGGACGTTCCTTGCGCTTCGCCTGCCAGTCCTCGTAGCCGCCCGCGACGATATCCACCGTGCCGCTGCCGTCGAGGCCGAGCGTCACCGTTACCGTGCGATCAAGAAAGTCACGGTCGTGGCTGACGATCAGCACCGTGCCTTCGTAATCGGCGATAACCTCCTGCAGCAGGTCGAGCGTTTCGAGGTCGAGGTCGTTCGTCGGCTCGTCCAGCACCAGAAGATTGGACGTGCGGGAGAATTCGCGAGCCAGCAGGAGGCGGGAGCGTTCGCCACCCGAGAATGTGCCGATTTTCGCATCCACCAGCGAGGGATCAAAGAGGAAATCCTTGAGGTAGGCCTGCACGTGCTTGCGGTGCCCGCGTACGTCGAGCCAGTCGCCGCCCTCGGCCAGCACCTGCCGCACGGTCATGTCCGGCTTCAGCAAGGCGCGCTGCTGGTCGATCATGACGCCGGACAGGGTCTTGGCATGTGTCACAGTGCCGGTGTCGGGCTCGATTTCCTTTGTCAGCATCTTCAGCAACGTGGTTTTCCCAGCACCGTTTGCACCCACGATGCCGATGCGGTCGCCGCGCTGGATGCGCAGTGAGAACGGCTTGATGATCTCGCGCCCGTCGTATGTCTTGGAAATGTCCTCTGCCACGATGACGGACTTCGACTTGAAGTCATCGTCGCTCGCCAGCTTCAGCTTGGCCGTGCCACCGGGCGTGATCATGGCGGCGCGGGCGGCGCGCATTTCCCACAGCTTCTCGAGGCGGCCCATGTTGCGCTTGCGCCGGGCGGTCACGCCGCGTTCCAGCCAGTGCGCCTCGATCTTCAGCTTTGCATCCAGCTTCTCGGCCGCGCGCGCTTCCTCGGCATAGACCTGTTCTTCCCACGCCTCGTATCCGCCAAAGCCCACGTCCTTGCGGCGCAAATTGCCCCGATCCAGCCAGAGTGTCGAGCGCGTCAGGCGCTTCAGGAACGTACGGTCGTGGCTGATGACGATGAAGGCGCCCTTGTAGCGCGTCAGCCAGGCTTCCAGCCAGTCGATTGCGGCAAGGTCGAGGTGGTTGGTGGGCTCGTCCAGCAGCAACAGGTCAGGCTGCAGGGCGAGGGCGCGGGCGACGGCCGCGCGGCGACGCTCGCCGCCGCTGGCACCCGCGGCGCCCGTCGTCATGTCGATACCGAGCTGGCCTGCGATCGATTCCACTTCGTGCTCTGCCGGAGGACGGTCGCCCGAAAGCGCGAAATCCATCAGCGTTTCGAAGCCCGAGAAATCGGGCTCCTGCTCCAGCCACACGATATTCGTGTGCGGCTTTACCTTGCGGATGCCGCGGTCGGCCTCGATCTCGCCGGTGATGAGTCTGAGCAGCGTCGTCTTGCCCACGCCGTTGCGGCCGATCAGCGCAAACCGGTCTCGCGGGCCTATGTGAAGGTCCATGCCGGGTCCTTCTGCGGGGTCGCCGAACAGCCAGCGCTCGCCCTGTTGGAGGCCCAGTCCTTCCCAGCTCAAGATCGGTGGTTCTGCCATCGTGGACGCGCAGGTAGGGGCGATGCGGGCGACTGGCAAGCTGAAGGAAGGGGAACGGCTCCGTTCAGCGCGGCGTTATGCTGTCTGACGCAGATAACACGCCTGTTTCATTAGGAGTCCTTCGATGATCCGCCCCATTCTTCCCATTGCTGCCATCGCCGCCCTGGCCAGCCCCGCCGCCGCCGAAGTCGCCATCGAATCGAGCGGCCCGGTGATCCAGCTTTCCGTCAGCGAGAGCGTGGCCGTCGATCCCGATATCGCCAACCTGAGTGCGGGTGTTACGACGGTCGCTCCGACCGCTGTGGAGGCAATGCGCCAGAACGCGCGGCAGATGAATGCCGTCGTGGACCGGATCGAGGCGCTGGGCATCGACGAGGACGATATCCAGACCAGCGGCGTCAATCTCAATCCGGAATACAATTACAACCAGCAGACGCAGCAACAGGAGTTTCGTGGCTACCGGGTAATGAACCGGGTAAATATCGTGCTGCGCGACATCCAGCGCACCGGCGAAGTTCTGGATGCACTGGTGGCATCAGGTGCCACGGATCTTGGCGGTATCGGCTGGGCAGTGGACGATCCCGCTCCTGCCGTCGAGCAGGCGCGACGGGCAGCTTTTGCGACGGCGCGCCAGCGGGCGCAGAACTACGCGCGTCTTTCCGGCTATTCGGATATCCGTCTGCTGGAGATCAGCGAAAACGTGACCAGCCGCCCGATGCCGATGATGCGCCAGATGGCAACGGCCGACGTGGCTGAGGAATCGACGCCGGTGCGCCCCGGTCAGATCGATGCCGGCATCACCGTGAATTTCAGCTTTGAGATGGTGCAGTAACGCGAAAGCAACACCTTGCTGAACGCGGGGCCCTGGCAACATTCACACCTTGTTCAATGCCCCGCGTTTATGCACATTCGCACCATGAAGACGATATCCGCCTTTATTGCCGCAGCAGCGCTGGCCGCCTCCATTGGCGCGGTGCCCGTACAGGCTCAGCAGGGCCGCGGGGACCAGCAGAGCGCGCGTGCGGAAATGCAGGCGGGTCGTATTTTGCCCATCCGTGATATCGAACGCCGGATCATTCCCCGCATGGAGCAGGGCGATGAGTACATCGGCTTTGAATATGATCCGACGGCGCAGGCCTATCGACTGAAGTTCATTCGCAACGGGCGCATGATCTGGGTCGATGTCGACGCGCAGACGGCGCGTATCCTGCGCGTATCGCGCTGAAGCTCTCCACAATTTGGCTCGCGGGAAACCAGCCCCTTGCTTGACGCGTTCATGACAAGCGCCCACTTATTGGGCGTGATTGCACGGGAGAAGACAGCCAGATGCGCATCCTGATCGTCGAGGACGAGCCGACACTCGGCCCGCAGCTTAAATCGACGCTGGAACAGAACGGCTATGCGGTGGACCTTTCCACCGATGGGGAGGACGGTCACTTCCTCGGCAGCACCGAGGATTACGATGCCGCCGTGCTCGATCTCGGCCTGCCGGAGATCGACGGGCTGACCGTGCTTGGCATGTGGCGCAAGGAGGGCCGCAATTTCCCCGTGCTGGTGTTGACCGCGCGTGACAGCTGGTCCGACAAGGTTGCGGGCCTCGATGCCGGCGCGGACGATTATCTCGCCAAGCCATTTCAGACCGAGGAGCTGATCGCTCGTCTGCGCGCGCTAATCCGCCGTGCGTCGGGCAATGCCTCGTCCGAACTGACCGCCGGTGATGTGCGCCTTGATACACGCTCCGGCCGTGTGACCCTGGCGGGCGAGCCGGTGAAGCTGACGGCGCAGGAATACAAGCTGCTGAGCTACCTCATGCACCACAAGGGCAAGGTGGTCAGCCGCACCGAATTGATCGAGCATATCTACGACCAGGATTTCGACCGGGATTCCAACACCATCGAAGTCTTCGTCACCCGCATCCGCAAGAAGCTCGGCGCAGACGTAATCACGACAATCCGTGGCCTCGGTTACAGCCTCGACGACCCCGAAGATCCCGCCCGAGAGTAACACCTCGCCAGCGGCTGACACGGCGACGCGCAAGAAGAGTGGCGACACCGCCGCTCCCATAGCGCCGCGCCATACGGGCAGCCTTGCCCGGCGCATGATGCTGATTGCGGCGGGGTGGATTTTCGCCCTGTTGCTGCTTGGCGGACTGGCGCTGGACCGGGCGCTCACCAATCTCGTTTCCAGCCAGTTCGACGATCAGCTATCCATCGCCCTCAACGCCATGGCATTGTCGGCAGAGCTGGACCCGTTCGGCGAAGTACGCTTCAATCGCATCCTCGGTGACCAGCGCTTTCTGGAGCCGAATTCCGGCTATTACTGGCAGATCAACGGGGAGGGCGTAGAGCCGTTGCCGTCGCGTTCGCTGTGGGACGAGCGGCTGGACATCCGTGAAGATGCGCAGGCTTTCGAAACGATCTTCTACAATTCGCAGCAGCCCGAACTCGGCTCCTTGCGGCTGGCGCAGCGCACGGTGATCCTGCCGGACAGCGACGTAGAGTGGCAATTCGTCGTAGCGGGAAGCCGTGAGGAGCTGGATGCGCAGATCGCCGATATCCGTTCCATCGTGGCCTGGTCTTTTGCCGTTCTGGGCATCGGCCTGTTCCTGATGGCCATGGCGCAGACATGGTATGGCCTTGGGCCGCTTCGCCGCGTGCGCAAGGCCATTGCGCGCATCCGGTCTTCGGGCAGCAACCGCGTGACCGATCCGCTGCCCCTGGAAGTGCAGCCGATGGTGGACGAGCTCAACGCCCTGCTGGAACATTCGGAGTTACAGGCTGAAGAAGCGCGGCGGCACGCGGGCAATCTCGCCCACGCGCTGAAAACACCGCTTACCGTCGTCACCAATGCCGCCAGCGCAGACGCACCCGACCTTGGAGAAACCGTGCTGCGTGAAGCAGCGACGATGCGCCGCCAGGTCGATCACCACCTCGCCCGTGCGCGCGCGGTCGGTCGGCGAGCCGTAGGCCTCAGCCGCGCGAACGTGATGGATAGCGCCATCGCGGTGGAACGCGCAGTTGCACGGCTCTATCCGGACGTGCGCTTCGATATCGACGGTAACGCCGCCGCCCATGTTGCCGTGGAAAGGCAGGACCTCGAGGAACTTCTCGGCAATCTGATCGAGAATGCAGCCAAATACGGTGGTGGCAGTGTCTTCGTCACCGTTGATGCCGAACCGGAGGCCGACCAGTGCGCCGTGTTGATCGAAGACGATGGCATGGGAATCCCGGAAGAAAAACGCATTGAGATATTCGGGCGCGGCGCTCGGCTGGACACCGAGAAGCCCGGCACGGGTCTCGGGCTCGCCATCGTGCGAGACGTGGCGGAAATATACGGCGGTAGCGTCCAGCTTGGCGAGAGCGAAGACCTTGGCGGCCTGCTCATTACCCTTCGCCTGCCACGTAACAGCGAGTAGTTCCGACGAGGATGTACGGCGTTACGCCGAGGTGGTTTCCTTCAGTATGCCAAGCGCGGTCTCGATGACCACGTCGCTGTCTGCCGGTTTCGGCAGGTGCTTTGCGCCCAGATTGCGCACGGTTTCATCCGCCCGGTTCAGGTCGCCGGAGTGCAGGAGGTAGGGAATGCCGCGCCGATCGAGTTCTTCAGCGACGGGCACGCAATTTTCCCGGCCCTTTAGCGTCACATCGAGCACGGCAACGTCGATCTCCGCCTCTTCCAGGTGCTTCATCGCGACTTCGATGCCGGATGCGCAATAGGCGCGGCAACCCTTGTCCTCCGCGGCGAACTCCAGATCCATGAGGATCAGCGGTTCGTCCTCAAGCAAGAGGATGGAGTGTTCCGGCATACTATTGTTTTCCTTGTAACTTATACTGCGACTACTTGGCGGCGAACCGGATCGTCACTTCCAGGCCTTCGGGCTTCCATTCACGCGTGATGGTTCCCTCCGCGTGCCTGATAAGCCTGTCGATGATGGCATTGCCCGATCCCGCATCCGAAGATGGCTGGGAGGTATCGGGTCCGCCGTTTTCCAACCAGGTCACGACGAGGTCACGCTCGTCAGGCCCCTCTGCCTGCCACGCGACCTTCACGGTACCGTCATCGGTCGACCAGGCGCCGTGTTTCTCCGCGTTGGCGGCCAGTTCGTGCAGGGTAACGCCGACGCCCGAGACGACATTGAACGGCACTTTCAGGCCGTTGCCCTGAAGTTGCAGGCGCCCCGTGCCCAGATCGTATGGCTCGAGGATGGCGCGGATGGCATTGCCGATTTCGATATCGCCCGACGATGCCTCGTCCAGCGTGGTTTCGTAAGCCCGGCCCAGCGCCTGTACCCGGTGGTTGATCTCGCGCGCCTCGTCCTCGACGCCGCGCATCCGGCCGGTAATGTTCACAATGCCGGAAATGACAGCGAACATGTTCTTCATCCGGTGCGAAAGCTCGCGCGCCATTTCCTTGGCGTAAAGCTCCTCCGCGCGCGCGGCGCGTACGTCAGACACGTCCCACTGGCTGCCGAAGAAGTAGATGAGTTCGCCCTGCTGGTTGTAAATCGGCCCAATGTGCAGAGCGTTCCAGAACGTCTCGCCATTCTTGCGATAGTTCAGCAGCTCGACGACCGTAACGTCCTCGGTTTCCAGCGCACGGCGGATTTTTGCGACCTCGTCGGGATCGGTGTCCGGCCCTTGCAGAAAACGGCAATTGCGCCCGACGATCTCCTCCTGATCATAGCCGGTCAGTTCGCGGAATGCGCGGTTGGCGAAGACGATGGGCATGTCCGGCGCGTGTGGATCGGACAGGCAGATCGCCATGCGAGTTTGCGCCATCGCCTGTTCGAAAAGCACGCCCGATGCGCCGACGAACTCGTTGTCGGTGTTAGCCGCGCGAAACTCGTCAGGGCTGCGATCATAGTCAGGCCGGGTGTCATATGCCTGCGACGAACCCGATGAAGGTTTCTCGTTTTTAGGTGTAACTGGCTTGTCCATCGGACAACTCAACTCTCTAAGGCTGGATCCGGTTCCGCCACTCTCTCTTAATGCCTTAACCTTGCTGCCAGCCTCAGCCTCGGCGAGCAATCTCGTGATGGCGGATCACCTCGTCGATCACGAAGCGGATGAATTTCTCGCTGAATTCGGGGTCGAGATCGGCTTCCACGGCCAGTTTGCGCAGGCGCTCGATCTGGCGTGCTTCGCGGTTGGGATCGGCAGGGGGAAGCTGCGTCCTGGCCTTGTACTCACCCACCGCCTGCGTGATGCGAAACCGTTCGGCCAGCATGTGAATCAGCGCGGCATCGATGTTGTCGATGCTCTTGCGAAAGGCAGCCAAAGTCTGATCGGGAGCGGCGTCGCTTGTCTGGTCGGTCATGGCAGGTAAGGACTTTGGTTGGGATGATGGGCTGGACATGGCTACTCCTTGCGGGAGAAATGCGCGCTTGCCAACACTCGTGTGCATCCCCATGGAGGGCCGCATGAGCGACAACGTCGTACCGATCAAGCGCGGCCCGGATGCAGCACCTCCTACGCTGACCCCGATTCTGTCGCTGACAGCCACCCCCATGAATTCGGTGAACGCGATCATCCTTGACCGGATGCAGAGCGAAATCCCGCTTATCCCGGCTCTCGCCGGTCACCTGATCGCCGGTGGAGGCAAGCGGATGCGGCCCATGCTGACGCTGGCCGGGGCCGAAGTGGTGGGATACCAGGGCACACGCCATCACAAGCTGGCGGCTGCGGTTGAATTCATTCACACCGCGACGCTGCTGCATGACGATGTGGTGGACGGCAGCGAGATGCGCCGTGGCAAGGAAGCGGCCAACATCGTCTACGGAAACCCTGCCACTGTGCTAGTGGGGGATTTCCTGTTCAGCCGCGCGTTCGAACTGATGGTGGAGGATGGCAGCCTGAAGGTGCTGAAAATTCTCTCCGGCGCCAGCGCCATTATCGCGCAGGGCGAGGTTGACCAGCTTACCGCCCAGCGCAAGATCGAGACGAGCGAGGACCGCTATCTCGATATTATCGGCGCCAAGACGGCCGCGCTGTTCGCGGCGGCCAGCCGCATTGCTGCCGTGGTGGCGGAGCGCAGCGAGGAAGAGGAACTGGCGCTAGATGCCTATGGCCGCAATCTCGGCATCGCATTCCAGCTTGTCGACGATGCCATCGATTACGATTCCGACGCTGCCGAAATGGGCAAGGACCGGGGTGACGACTTCCGCGAAGGCAAGATGACCCTGCCGGTGATTCTCGCCTACGCGCGCGGCAATGCCGAGGAACGCCGTTTCTGGCAGGATGCCATCGCCGGGTTCAGCACCGAGGACGAAGATCTCGCCCATGCCGTCGAACTGATCCGCAAGCACGATTGCGTCACCGAAACGCGCGAACGCGCCCGGCACTATGCGCAGCGTGCGTGCAACGCGCTGTCGATCTTCCCCGATTCCGCGGCCCGCCGTGCCATGGTGGAAGCTGCCCAGTTTGCGGTGGCGCGCGGTTATTGAATTTGAGAAACGCTCCGCTCGGGTAGCCGGAGCGGAGCGTTTTCCTAATCCAGCTGACTCAAGCTACTGGCGGGTTGCGGTGTAGCGGACCGAGCTGTTGTCTCGCTGATCCATGCTGACACCCGACATCGTATCGCCCTCCACGGTCATTTCGGCAACCGACAGAACCTCTCCATCGCGGGAGTAGGTCTCACGGTAGGAGTTCGGTCCGATCTCTTCGACGGCCACCATCGTGTTGGTATTGCTGCCCTCGATCGGCACCGGTTCACCGCCAATGGTGGCAGTGAAACTGCTTCCGTTTCCGGTGTAACTGTATTGGTCGCCGTCCACCGAGTAGGAGAACCGCAATCCGGCATCGCTGACGTTTATGTCGCCCGAGTGCGTCCATTGCCCGGAGACGGCATGCGCGCCTTCGGGACCGGCGCTCGTGCGCGTGTAAGTCTCCGAACCGGTGACAGTCTCGTCACCTGCCGTGTCGGTGAATTCGACGGTAAGCGTCTGGCCGTCCTCGCTAACGGTCCAGACCGAACTGCCAAGGTCCTCGTCGCCAAGCCTGAATGCGGTGCGGACCGTGTTGTCGTCGACCACTTCGATTCTTGCACCATCGGCACCGGGGCGATCGATTGTCTGCCATTCGCCGTCGGCTGTCACCTGGTAGGGCGGGGTGCAGCTGCGGCACTCCCACACTCCGTCGGCGATCAGGTAATCGCGGGTTTCATTCTCGAACTCGGCGGAATCCACGTTGACCATCCACTGGCCGGTCAAAGTGCCGTCCGACGCAGCCTCCTCGGTCTCGACCTCGGCCGAGTCGCCACATGCCGTCAGGCCCGTGCAAAGCGAAGCCGCGACAACGGCTGTCACAATCTTCTTCATTGATTTTCCCCCATTTAGAGCTTCGCCCCCCAACCGGATCGTTCGATTGTAGGTGCTACCAGGTGTGCGCCCGCTCGTCCTGACCTTACAACGAACCCGCTGCCCGGCAAAATTCATCGGCGGACGCGTAGATTGCGTGGGGGCTGTAACCTGCCGCCGATCGTGTAATGGCAAGCGAATGGCCAGCACCTTGCCCATCCATGCCGTTCTTCCGGACCTGCTTTCCGCCTTGCGCGAGCGCAGCGGTGCGGTGCTGGTCGCGCCGCCGGGGGCGGGCAAGACCACGGCTGTCGCACCGGCCCTGCTGGATGAGCCGTGGTGCACCGGCCAGATCATCCTCACCTCTCCGCGCAGGGTGGCGGCCCGCGCAGCGGCGGAGCGTATTGCGGACATGCTGGGAGAGAAGCCGGGCGAACGCGTCGGCTACCTGACGCGGCTCGACAGCAAGCAATCGAAATCCACGCGCATCCTCGTGGTGACGGAGGCAATTCTCGTGAACCGGCTGCTGGAAGACCAGGAGCTGGAAGGCATCTCGGCAATTCTGTTCGACGAGGCCCATGAGCGGCACCTCGACAGCGATCTTGGCCTCGCGCTGGCATTGGAAAGCCAGCAGGTGCTGCGCGAGGACCTGCGTATCTGCGTGATGTCCGCCACCATCGACGGGGCGCGGTTCGCGCGGTTGATGGGCGAGCAAGCGCCGGTCGTGGAAAGCGAGGGCAAGGCGTGGCCGCTGCGGCTGGAGTGGATGGGCGCATCGCCTGAAAAGCGCATCGAGGATTCGATGACCTCGGCAATCCTGAAGGCGTGGCGGGAGGAGGAGGGTGACATTCTCGCATTCCTTCCCGGCGTGGGCGAGATCGAGCGCACAAGGGAACGCCTTGCCGATCGCCTTCCCGCTGCACCGATCCTGCCGCTTCACGGTCAGGTTCAGCCGCAAGACCAACGCGCCGCCATTCGACGCGATCCGGAAGGTCGTCGGCGTATCGTGCTGGCCACGAGTATTGCCGAAACCTCGCTGACGTTGGAGGGTGTCTCGGTCGTCGTGGATAGCGGCCTCTCCCGCAGTGCCGAATTCGACCGGGCAGCGGGCACCACGCACTTGGTCACGAAACGTGCCAGCCAGGCGGCCTCCGCACAGAGAGCAGGCCGCGCCGCTCGGCAGGGTCCGGGTGTCGCCTATCGACTGTGGGAGGAGGGCGGCCATGCGGGCAGGCCCGAATTCGACGCCCCCGAAATGCTCACCGCAGATCTCGCGCCCCTGGTGATGAGCCTGGCGAAGTGGGGTGTGAACGATCCTGCCAGCCTGCAATGGCTCGATACGCCGCCCGAGGCATCCGTCGCATCCGCGCGTGAGCGATTGCGCGCACTCGGTGCGCTGGACGAAGTTGGAGCGATAACGGCCTGTGGAGAGCAGGTCGCCGCTTTGCCGCTCGATCCCGAGGGGGCTGCCGCGGTTCTGTTCGGCGCCATGCACGGGCAAGCCGGTGATGCCGCGCGGCTGGTGCTGCTGGCGCAGGAGCGCGGCCTTGGCGGGCGCGAGGAGGACCTGATGGCGCGGCTGCAACGCTGGCAGAGCGATCGCGGCAAGCGCGCCGATGCCTCACGCAAGCTGGCGGAGCGCTGGGCGCGAATGGCGGAGCGTCTCGCGAGCAGTGCGCGGGATGGCGGCACTCTCAATCCCGCGGTATTCCTCGCCATGGGCAGGCCGGATTTCATCGCCCGTCGCCGTGATGCATCAGGCGAGAACTGGGTGTCGGCAGGGGGCAGGGGCTTTGCGCTCGATCCCACATCGCCGCTGGCGCGGGCGGAATGGCTGGTGATTGCCGATGCACAGGGGCAGGCTAAGGCCGCGCGGATCACGGCGGCGGCGGAACTCTCGGCTACCGATGTGGAAAAGCATTTCTCGAACCGGATCGAAAAGCGCACCATAGCACGCTGGAATTCGAGCGAGAACCGGGTCGAGGCCCGGCTGGAAAGGCGGCTGGGCGCGATTACCTTGGCGAGCGGGCCGGACCCCGATCCCGACCCTCGAACCCTTGTGGATATGCTTGTGGATAAGGCGGTGGAACGGCTGGGGACTTTGCTTCCGGCCTCCCTGCTGGCGCGTGCCCGCTTCGCCGGTATCGAGGCACTTTCCGAGGCGGCTCTGGCCGAGCGCAAGGAAGTCTGGTTGGTGCCGCTGCTGCACGGCCGGCGCGACCTCAACCTGCCGCAGTCGAGCTTCAGCGCAGCGGCGCTGAACCTGCTTTCGTGGGAAGAACGACAACAACTCGACAAGACCGCCCCGCGAGAGTTTACGAGCCCCGCCGGAACCAGTCACAGGATCGACTATGCGGGCGACGATGCCCCCAGCGTGGAAGTGCGCGTACAGGCGCTCTTCGGGCTCGAACGCCATCCGATGATCGGAAACGCCTCGCTGCTGCTCAAGCTGACCAGTCCGGCGGGGCGCCCGATACAATCCACCCGCGACCTTCCGGCATTCTGGCGCGGCAGCTGGGAAGACGTGCGCAAGGACATGAAAGGCCGCTACCCAAAGCACCGCTGGCCGGACGAGCCATGGGCGGAAAAACCAAGCCTGAAGACCAAGAACGCCTTTTCAAAAGGCGGCGGTTGAATTATCCGCATGCCCATTATGGAAGCTCGCATCTACAAACGCCCGAAGAATGCCATGCAGTCCGGCAAGGCGCTCACTGACCAGTGGGTCCTCGATTTCGTACCGGCAGAGGCGAAGAAGCCCGATCCGCTGATGGGCTGGGCCGGTAGCGGCGACACGCGCCAGCAGGTGCAACTCAAGTTTCCTACTTGCGAGGCCGCGCAGGCCTACGCCGAGAAGTACGGCATCGCTGCCCGCGTCCACACCGTTCCGCCCAAGAAGCTGAAGATCCAGGCCTACGCCGATAATTTCAGGTAAGGTTTGTTTTGCGAACGCGCGTCCGCGCGTTCATCCTTGCTAGACGCGCTCCACTTCGTTGCGCGCCCGCTGCGGGCGGGCATTCGCCCTTGCGGGCCCTTGGCCCGAACGCTTCTCGGCTAAACTCTCCTGTTGAAATCCGAGGCCGACCCCGCCATATGGCGCGTCGGGAGTCGGGTGGACGTTCGCGTTTGCTCACCGGGTCAGGTCCGGAAGGAAGCAGCCCAGGTAAATGGCAGCGGGTCGCTCGGCTCCTTTTTTCACCACATTGTTGCGATGACATTCGCGCGGGCAGCGCCTACCTTTGCCTGCATGAGTGATTCCCCGGAAAATCCGGACACCCCTCCGTGGAAGGGTGACGACGAGACAGACGCGCAACCTTCGGCGGCGGAGCTGGAGGCGGCCGGGCAGAATTCCATGTTCGGCGATCCTGCGCCCGCTCCGGCAGACGAACCTGCTGCGCAAGAACCGCCAGTCCCGACAACGCCCGCTACGGAAGAGCCCTCGGCAACGCAGCCAGCCGCCGCGCCGTTGCCCGATCCGGCGCAGCCCTACCGCGTGCTGGCGCGCAAGTATCGGCCGCAGACCTTCAGTGAGCTGATCGGGCAAGAGCCGATGGTCCGCACGCTGGGCAACGCGATCGAGCGCGACCGGCTGGCCCATGCCTTCCTGATGACCGGCGTTCGCGGGGTGGGCAAGACCTCCACCGCGCGCCTGATTGCCAAGGCGCTGAATTGCGTCGGGCCGGACGGGCAGGGCGGCCCCACCATCGATCCATGCGGCGTGTGCGAACCGTGCCGCGCCATCGCCGAGGGGCGCCATATCGACGTGATCGAGATGGACGCCGCCAGCCATACCGGCGTGGACGACGTGCGCGAGATCATCGAGGCGGTGCGCTATTCCGCCGTCTCGGCCCGCTACAAGATTTACATCATCGACGAAGTCCACATGCTTAGCCGCAACGCGTTCAACGCGCTGCTGAAGACGCTGGAAGAGCCGCCCGCGCATGTGAAGTTCCTGTTCGCCACGACCGAGGTCGACAAGCTGCCGGTCACGGTGCTCAGCCGCACGCAGCGTTTCGACCTGCGCCGTATCCCGCGCGAGATGTTGCAGGATCACTTCGCCGCAATCTGCCGCAAGGAAGGTGTCGAGGCCGAGGACGAGGCGCTGGCCATGATCTCCGCCGCCGCCGAGGGTTCGGTGCGCGATGGCCTTTCCATCCTCGACCAGGCGATTGCCCACGCCGATATGGATGCGGGCACGTCGGGCACCACTGTCAGCGCCGCCAAGGTGCGCGACATGCTGGGCCTTGCCGACAAGGGGGCACAGCGCCGCCTGTTCCAGCACTTGCTGGAAGGCGATGCCAAGGCGTTGCTGGCGGCGGTCGACCAGCAGTACTCGCTCGGCGTGGAGCCGCTGGCGCTGATGCGCGCGTTAATGGAATTCTCCCATCGGATCGCGCTGGCGCAGGTCGCCGACGGGCAGGCCGACGCGCCGACTGCGGAGGAACGCGAGGCGCTGGAGGAATGGGCGGAGAAGCTTTCCGCCGGGCAGGTCCATCGCCTGTGGCAGCTGCTGCTCAAGGGGCATGACGAAGTGCGTAGCGCGCCCGATCCGCTGGTGTCCGCGCAGATGGCGCTGCTGCGCGTGCTGCACGCCGCAGATATGCCCGATCCCGGCAAGCTGGCGAAGGAAATCAGGAACGCGGCGCTTGCAGGCGGCATCGCTAACGGTGGCGGCGCCACGTCAGGCTCGGGCGGCACGCAGGCGATCAGCTGGCGGGACCTCGTGGCGCAGGTCGACCACAGTGGCATCGCCAATGCCATGTCGATGGCCTCCATCATGTCTCGCCAGGTACGGGTGATCGAACTCGCGCCCGGCAAGCTCGTCTACACCCAGCCGCAGGGCTTCGATGACGATATCACGCCCGCCATGCGGCAGGCTCTGAACGAAGTCACCGGCCAGCGCTGGGAAGTTGTGAAGGGCGAGGGCGAGGGCGCTCCCAGCCTTTTCGAGCAGGCCGAACTTGCCGTGAAGGCAGAGAAGGACCGCATCGAGCAGCACCCGCTGATGCAAGCCGTACGACAGCATTTTCCCGATGCGCGCGCCGTGGAAGACGCGGAACCCCCGCGCGGCCACAAGAATTGGTCTCGCAGCGCGTAACCCCCAAGGAGCATATCATGCAGAACATGGAAGAGATGATGAAAGCCGCGCAGGAAGCGGCGCAGAAGATCCAGCAGCAGATGAACGATGCGCAGGTGAAGCTGGACCAGATCGAAGTTGAGGGCAGCTCCGGTGGCGGGCTGGTGAAAGTCCGCGCCAGCGCGCGTGGCCGAATCCTGGGCGTCGCCATCGACGACAGCCTGTTCATGGAAGAGGAAAAGGGCATCCTCGAAGACCTCGTGGCCGCCGCTTTCAACGACGCGCGCGACAAGGCCGACCGCAAGGCGGGCGAGCACATGGCAGACATGCAGCAGGGCCTCGGCTTGCCGCCGGGCTTCAACCTGCCGGGCATGGGCTAGAAAACAAAGGAAGGCGCGCTAGGCTGAGGACTATGAGGTCGATTCGACATGTCCTTGCCGCGATAATTGCAGTCAGCGCGCTTCCTGCTTCGGCACAGGAGACACCGCCGTCGCCGATGGACAATGCCTTACGGCTTGCCCCCTCGATGCCCTGGAACCTCGACTACGACGACGATTCATGCGCTCTGAAACGTGTGTTCGGAGAGGAAGGGCAGCAAGCGTATTTCGAGCTGCGGCAATACGATCCGCATGGCGATCCTCAGGTAATTGTCGGATCGGCCGATTTCGAGGCGCGAAGTCCGAGCCTGGCTGTCAGGTGGCTGCCTGGACGATCTTTGCCGACCCTGCATGTGCGCTCTTTCGAACTGTCGGGCGACGGCGGCTATCACGGTCGTCTGGTGTCGATGCCTATCAACGTCGGGTTTTCTGAAGAGCGCGCTCGGGATATTGCCGTGGCCTCGCCACTCGTAACCGACGAGGCGATCTCACTCCTCGACCGTTTCAACAACTTGGATCCCGGCAGCCGGGACGCGCAACATCTCGCTGAAGACAACGACTTTATCCTCGCACTCAGGGCTTCGCGCGATGCGCTTCATTCTTCACCGGAATACATCGCAGAGCGGAATGTGGCGGAAGGGGAGATTACGGGTTTTTTCGTTGGCGAGGCTTTCAGCGAGAACCTGATACTCGAGACAGGTGAGATGAACATGCCCATGGAGGCGATGCGTAACTGCCTGGACGAGCTGGTTTCCCACTGGGGCGTGGATGTCGAGGCGCATCGCAACCTTTCGCAGCGCGTACGGCCAGCCGACTATGCCCGGATCGTTCGCTCGCTTCGCCGGGCATATCCAAATCGCATGCAAGTGCAGCGCCAACCGGGCTACATTCGTGCCCGCCTCGATATCTCGCCGATCGGTGAGCCGACAGGGTGCCACATACAGGCTCCGATCAGTCAGCCCGATTTCGAGCGCGAAGCGTGCGAGCAACTCGTCGACGAGGGCGAGTTCTATCCGGCGCTCGATGAATACGGAAATCCCATAGCCAGCTACTACACCGTGGCCATCGTTTATTTGCCTAACTGACCGGGGCCCTCGCGCGGAGTCCCTGCTATCCACCCCTAAGCCGCACCTCGTCATTGCAGGCGCAGGCGGTCGCCCCCATATTCCTGTCAAAGCCAGAACCTGGCAGGAAATATGGATACTGAAATGACTGCATTCCCCCTTCTTCCCTTGCGCGACATCGTCGTCTTTCCCGGCATGGTCGTTCCCCTGTTCGTGGGGCGCGACAAGTCGGTGGCGGCGCTGGAAGCGGCGATGGAAAACGGCAAGGATATCTTCCTTGTCGCCCAGCTTGACCCGGCGACCGACGATCCCGAGGCGGAGGATCTCTACGATCTCGGCGTCGTGGCGCAGGTGTTGCAATTGCTGAAGCTGCCCGACGGCACCGTGCGCGTGCTGGTGGAAGGCCAGTACCGCGCCCGGATGACGGAAATGCGCGTGTCCGAGGACTTCGTGATGGCGCAGACCAAGGAGGTGGAGGAAACCACCGCCAGCGGCACCGAAGTCTCCGCCATGATGCGCAGCGCGCTGGGCCAGTTCACCGAATATGCCAAGTCGAACAAGAAGATGTCCGACGAGCTTGAGGAAGAACTGGAAGCCATCGACGACGCCGGACGTCTGGCCGACGCGATTGCCGCGAACCTCTCCGCGAAGGTCGATGCCAAGCAGCAGCTTCTGGCCGAAAGCGATGCGCTGAAGCGGCTGGAAATGGTCTTCTCCGTGATGGAGGGTGAGCTTTCCGTGCTGCAGGTGGAGAAGAAGATACGTGGCCGTGTGAAACGGCAAATGGAGAAGACTCAGCGCGAATATTACCTCAACGAACAGCTGAAGGCGATCCAGAGCGAGCTGGGCGGCGAGGGCGAGGACGGCGACGAATTGTCCGAACTGGCCAAGCAGATCGAGGAAACCAAGCTTTCCAAGGAAGCTCGCGCCAAGGCGGAAGGCGAGCTCAAGAAGCTGCGCACGATGCAGCCAATGAGCGCCGAAGCGACAGTGGTGCGCAACTACCTCGAGGTCCTGCTTGGTCTGCCGTGGGGCAAGAAGAGCAAGCTGAAGAAGGATATCGGCAAGGCGCAGGAAGTGCTGGATGCCGATCATTACGCGCTGGAAAAGGTGAAGGACCGCATCGTCGAATACCTCGCCGTGCAAGCGCGCACCAACAAGCTGAAGGGGCCGATCCTGTGTCTCGTCGGCCCTCCCGGCGTGGGCAAGACCAGCCTCGGCAAGTCCATCGCCAAGGCGACCGGGCGCGAGTTCATCCGCCAGTCGCTGGGCGGCGTGCGTGACGAGGCCGAGATCCGCGGCCACCGGCGCACCTATATCGGCTCGCTGCCCGGCAAGATCGTGTCGAACCTCAAGAAGGCGGGCACCAGCAATCCGCTGTTCCTGCTGGATGAGATCGACAAGCTGGGACAGGATTTCCGCGGCGATCCGGCATCGGCGCTGCTGGAGGTGCTCGATCCCGAACAGAACAATAAGTTCCAGGATCACTATCTGGAGCTGGATATCGACCTGTCGGACATCATGTTCGTGACCACCGCGAACAGCCTCAACCTGCCGCAGCCGCTGCTGGACCGGATGGAGATCATCCGGCTGGAAGGCTACACGGAGGACGAAAAGGTCGAGATCGCCCAGCGCCACCTCATCGCCAAGCAGGTGAGCGACCATGGCCTGAAGGACGGCGAGTTCGAGCTGACCGAAGCGGGCCTGCGTGATCTCATTCGCTACTACACCCGCGAGGCGGGCGTACGTACGCTGGAGCGCGAGATTGCCAAGCTGTGCCGGAAATCCTTGCGCAAGATTCTCGAGAAGGAAGTCGAGAGCGTGACGATCACGCCCGAGAACCTCGGCGACTTCATGGGCGTGCGCAAGTTCAAGCACGGCATGAGCGAGGAAGAGGCGCAGGTCGGCGCCGTGACGGGTCTCGCCTGGACGTCGGTGGGCGGCGAACTGCTGACCATCGAAAGCGTCACCACGCCGGGCAAGGGCGAGGCGAAGACGACTGGTAAGCTGGGCGACGTGATGAACGAATCCGTCGCTGCTGCCTTCAGCTTCGTGAAGGCGCGCGCGCCTGCCTATGGCATCAAGCCGAGCATATTCCAGCGCAAGAACATCCACATCCACCTGCCCGAAGGCGCGGTGCCCAAGGATGGGCCGAGCGCGGGTATCGGCATGGTTACTTCCATCGTCTCCACGCTGACGGGCATCCCTGTCCGTCCCGAAGTGGCAATGACCGGCGAAGTGACGCTGCGTGGACGGGTGCTGGCCATCGGTGGCCTGAAGGAAAAGCTGCTGGCGGCGCTACGCGGCGGCATCAAGACCGTGCTGATCCCGGAAGAGAACGAGAAGGACCTCGCCGAGATACCGGACAACGTGAAGGAAGGGCTGGAGATCATCCCCGTCAGCCATGTCGACCAGGTGCTGGAACACGCGCTTACCGCGCTGCCCGCGCCGATCGAATGGACCGAGGCGGACGACATGGCCAGCCAGCCGCACGGCCCCGGCTCCGGTGGAGCGCCGATTACGACCGCGCACTGAGTCGCCATCGAACCCTGGAAGAGGATGGCTGGCCGAAAGGGCCACTCACCCTCGCCAATGGGCGTCTTGGCGCAAGATTCAGGGCTTTGCGCGAGATAAAGCTACGCCCTGTCTCAAAAATCCCGCCAGTTGAGCGGCTTTGCCTTTGACTCGGGCGGGAAAACTCGCTCAATTCCCCGCATCGCAAAGCGATTCAGAATTTTCGTTTTGAGCACAGAACAAGTGAGGGGGTTCTCCGAAACATGAACAAGAATGAACTTATCGGCGCGGTCGCGGACTCCAGTGGCCTTTCGCGCAACGATGCGACGAAGGCTGTCGAAGCTGTTTTCGATACCATCACCGGCACGCTGTCCAAGGGCGACGAAGTACGCCTCGTGGGCTTCGGCACGTTCTCCGTGGCGAAGCGCAAGGCGTCGACCGGGCGCAACCCGCGCACCGGCGAGCCGATGACGATCAAGGCCTCCACCCAGCCCAAGTTCAAGGCTGGCAAGGGCCTGAAGGACGCTGTCAACTAGGACGCAAAAACCGGGGTACCGGGGCGCAGACCCGCGCCGAATCTACAGGGGGAGAAAGGGCTGTCCGCAAGGGCGGCCCTTTTCTCTTTCTGCCCTTCTGGCTCAGCTATTCTCCGAAATCGATCAAAGCGGTGGGGGCGGCAGCGGTGTTGCTGCCGATTTCCCAGACGAGCATCTGGCCACGCGGGTCTGTGACCGGGCCCTCGTCGGTGTTGTTGGCAAGGATCCGCGCATCCGTGACAACCCGGAATGTGCCTTCGGGCTGGCGCATGTCGACTTGCGGTTCCGCTTCGCCGCCTTGCACGGCGTCTTCCGAAAAGGCGCCCATCATGCCCATGAACATCGCGCCCATCGGGTTTCCTCCGGTTGGCGCGAAGCCGGGCGCGGAAATCCTTGCCCGGCCATCCTGACGCAGCCGTACCTGCACGAAGGAATTGGACATCGGCATGTCCTCGAACGTCGGGAAGTCGAAGTCGTGGCCGAGCGTGCTCGTTATGGAGAAGTCGACCACGAACGTACCGTCGCCGATGAATTCCACGCTGTTCCATCCAGCCTGCCGTTCCAGCATCGCGGTCATCTCGGCGACCTGCTCTTCGTCCTCCAGGTCGACGCCGCCCAGCATCCCTTCCATCATCTCTCGGCCCATGGCGTCTTCACGCGCGCGCTCGGCCAGTTCCTCCTCGGTGCAGGGGCGCTCCTTGCCGCTATCATTGTAGCAAGGCTGCTCGCCCTCGGCTTCCTCGGCCATGTCGGCGAGCTGGTCCATGCCTGCCATCACGATCTCGCCCTCGTAGGTGAAGGTAAACTGGCGATCAGCCGCGATGTGCAGCGTGGCATCGAAGGTGCCCGGCTGAAACAGGCAGCCCGAAAGCAGAGCGCTCGATGCCAGCAAAGTCGCCGAGGCGGCAAGCCGCTTCATGTGGATAGGCATGGTCATGATCGTTATCCCCCTGTTATCTCGTTCACCCCAAGTCGCGTGTCGCAATAGCATATAACGCAATCGCACCCGCATTGGACACATTGAGGCTCTCCATCGCCTCGCTTATCGGCAGGCGGGCAAGGGAGTCGCAATGCTGGGTGACGTTATGGCGCATGCCTTCGCCTTCGGCTCCCAGAACCAGGGCGACAGGGCCGGCGGGTAGGGCTTCTGCCAGCGTTGCCTCCGCTTCCCCGGCCAGCCCGATGCGCCAGTATCCCGCCTCCGCAATCTCCTCCAGCGCGCGCGAAAGGTTCACCACGCGCACCCACGGCACGATTTCCAGCGCGCCGGATGCGGATTTGCCGATAACGCCGCCTTCGGGCGGAGCGTGGCGATCCTGCGTTACGATGGCGGCCGCGTCGAAGGCGGCGGCCGAGCGCAGGAGCGCGCCGACGTTGTGCGGGTCCGTCACCTGGTCCAGCACGACGATAGGCCGCGCCGGATCGCCGTCGAGCACATCGCTCAAGTGCAGGTCTTCCAGTGGCTCGCATTCCAGCACCAGGCCCTGGTGCGGGGCATCCTTGGCCACCAGCCGGGCAAGGTCGCTCACATCGGCATATTCCACGGGAAAGTCCGCAGGCAGTTCACCGTCCAGCGATTCGATACCCTCGGGGGTCGCCCACAGCTTGCGGTGCTGGCGGCGCGGGTTCATCAGCGCGGCTTCCACCGCGTGGCGGCCCCACAGGCGTACCGCGCCCTTGCCCGCCCGGCCCGAGCCGCGCCCGCCTTGCATGCGCCCGGCGCGTCCGCGCAGCGCTTTCTTGTTCTTGGCCATTATACTTCGCCTTTTTTGAAAGAATGGCGCCTCCTGCCAGCACGCCCATTGACAGGCAAGCGGCGCTTCGCCATTGGGGCGCCTCTCGGCTGGAAAGCGCTCTTCCGGAGCGCCAACCAATGCGGGCCAGCGCCCGCCTCCGGCAACGGTGTGGACAGGTGGCCGAGTGGTTAAAGGCAGCAGACTGTAAATCTGCCCGCGCAAGCGTACGCTGGTTCGAATCCAG
>MDTG01225101.1_pt1 | contig 27487 bp, 35 predicted proteins | sample 811421 | NCBI WGS metagenome assembly MDTG01 (sample SAMN05326645, study PRJNA326480) | marine metagenome | isolation source: seawater | place: Pacific Ocean: South East | collected 2011
GCAACATTATCATCAGGCTCAGGCGCAAGCTCAGCAAAGCTTTCAGAGCGATCCCAATATGAAGACTTACGATCATTATGGGATGTATCCGAAGCAAGGGAGAGTTATCGCGATAGGAGATCTTCACGGAGACTTACGAGTTACGCTGATGGCCTTACGATTAGCCAAGGTGATCCCCGATGATATCTACCCTCACAACGCGACCGACGTGCGTTGGATCGGTGGCAACACCTACGTGGTTCAGCTGGGCGATCAGATCGATCGGTGTCGTCCGAGCGATTGGAAAAAAAACTGTATCGACGATTTAGATGATGTCGTTGAAGACGAAGGCAACAATATGATGATTATCCAGATTTTTCAGAAGCTGGACGCCCAAGCCAAGAAAGTCGGTGGTCGGGTCTTAGGGATGATCGGGAATCACGAGCTAATGAACGTAGACCGAGACTTTCGTTACGTGTCTCCCAAAGAGTTTCTAGAGTTTGTGCCACCAAACGAGCGTCACATTAAGAGGACAGAAGACGGCTATCCCTACGGCTACTACCATCGGCTCAAGGTGTTTGAGAGAGGCGGAAACATTGCTAAGCACTACGCGGTTCAGAAACGTAGCATCACGATGGTGGGCTCCACGCTGTTTATCCACGGAGGTCTCAGTCACAAGCTCGCGGAACGATACTCCTTACACGAGATCAATCAGGTGGTTCAAAAGTGGCTTTTGAAAACAAGCAACGATAGAGAAGACAAGGTCTTTGACGAGATCTTTCGGGACGACGATGACATGTCTCCGTTCTGGTGTCGGCTCTACTCAGAGGACGACGGCTACGGAGAAAACACCGACAAGGGCTTCCAAAAGCTCTTGGATATCCTGAATAAGCGCAACAACACGCTGACACCCATCAATCGGATTGTCTTGGCACACACTCCACAATTCATGGAAGACAAGTATATGAATTCCTTGTATGGCGAGAGACTCTGGAGAATTGATGTGGGGATGAGCCGTGCCTTTGGAAAGCACGACAATTGTGGCGAAAACAAATATCGGCAGATCCAGGTGTTAGAGATCCTGGACGATACGAAATGTAACCGACTTATGGCGCCCTACCAAGGGAGATTTTACGGAGAGGGTGCGGGAGAGCAGGCAAAGTTGGAGCAACCGAGTTTTTTGTCATAAAAAACTAGTCTAATTGTCTAATCATGTCAAACATACCTCTAATTATTGGATGTGGTTCGAGATTTGTGCAGTGATTTCTAGATCTCTGGGAAAATCTGGATTCTCTGCGGAGATCTTCGCCAAGAGTAGTTTTTTCTTGGCGTTCTCAGTGTCTGTTTCTATTTGGTCTTCAAATGCGCGGATCCACTTGGGAAACCGAAAGACACCCCACCCGGTGACCGAGTAGGATCCGAAATACGGCGTGTATACCCCCAATCGCTCAATCAACGCATCGATGTATTTTTCGGAGTAACCCGAAGAGTGTCCACGTGTGCTTCCATCGACGGGCTTTCTGGGCTGACGGAAGTGCGCGACAAGGTCCTCGCGGATAGACTCATTGGTTTTCACGATTGAACCATAGTAATCCATCATGGTTTTGCTTTGTATATTTGAAGGTTTTTTAGATTTATCAAATTTTCTCGGTTACAGATTGACCCTTCAAATAGGTTACAAGGTTATTGTAGTGTGGGCCTAGAGAAGAGTACCGAATAATGTATGCTTTGACCCCATCATAGTAATCTGACAGTGTTCCATACGTTGGAGTAATTGTTTCACTGATCTTGCAAAAGGGTGATTTTCTCAGTAGAAACTGGAACCACGGTTCTTTTTTGATGTGGATCTCGTCTCCGTATCTCTCCATCTTGAGGAGAGTGCGAGGATCCTCCGTCAGATTGTAGAATTTCTTCAGATACGGCAAAGCCTCCATGTAACTGATATCTCCTGAATGATCTGTTCGGTTGTTCGGATAAAACGATTCATATATCTCCCGGCATATGGTTTCTTTTCGTTTAAGGAATCCTATGAACTGAGGGTATAATATCATCTGCATGTAATACTCATATTCGTCCGCAGTGATTTGTGTATCCGTTGTATTTGTGAGAAATATGGATAGATCCCCTTGAATAATATGGAATGATACCAGAGGTGACAGAAACTCTATCATATGTTTCGCGGATTGTAAGGGAGGGATAAACTCCCTACTGATTCCAATGGGATGGTAGTGTTCTCCCAAATTGTTCTCAACATAGTTTGTGATAAATCTGTCCATAGTGTAATGATGCGTGATATATCCTAAATATCAAATTTGACCGGATCCACCCTCATTTCTCCAAAACGACCCAACGATTCTATGAATCGTTACGAACCCCTGAAAACCGCGGACACCGATGATTCTATCGAGAATGCGAACCGTCTCCGGAATTGTAAGAAAAAACTGCGAAACCTTGAGAAGAAACCCGAGACACCGGGGAATCTCGTAAAGAGAAAGCTTCTGAAGGTAGAGATAAGAGAATACGAACATAAGATATCTTCGTGTAAAACAGCGGTCAAACCTTCCAAAAACAAGAAACAACAGTCCAAATCTGCAAAGGAACGGGAACACAAACGAAAACGAACACAAGCCGATGATGAATACCTCGAACAAGAGTTTCAGAAGACCCAGACACCCGAATACAAGGCGATGAGACAGGCGGAGCTAGACGCACTGAAACGTAAGCGGGAAGCGGAACAGAAACAGAAACAGGAAAAAGAAAGACAACGCGAAGAACAGAGACAACGCGAACAACAGAGACAACGCGAAGAAAGACAACGCGAACAATATGAAAGTGAAAAAAGGCGTCGCAAACGTGAACAAAGCCAACAAGAAAATACACAAAGACAATGTAAACTAGAACTTATTCAGCGGTTGCGAGACAAACATGCCCCCCAAGACATCATTGAATTAGCGAAGAATTATGACCACAAAGTGTATAGGAAGCTTAGTCTGAAATACCATCCCGATAAGGGTGGAACTGATGGGCTATTCAAACTACTTGGTATGACGAAGGACCATTTCACGGAGACGCAATGACCTCTCTGAACAGATTTAGAATCGCTTTTGGATGCGCGGTCTGTGTCACAGGTAATTCTTTTTTCACAAAGGTGAGTGCATTGTCTATAATTGTCTTAAAGGTGTCCTTGTCATCTTGAGTGATATCGGAAATATCTGTTTCAGCTATCCGGTAAAACTCACCTTTGTTTTCAGATAAAGCCTCCAAAACCTTTGTAACGTGTCCCTTCCTGAAGTATGTCTTTACGTTGCTTCGCTTTTTAGTCGTGGTCTGATTGTTGACGCCTATCTCATAGCACTTCCATCCCAACACTTTGAAATGTGCCAACTCCTCTGATGTTCGGTTAGTATACTCGCGAATGATTGGTCCAGGGACAGTATACCATTCGCATACTCTGCTGTCTACAAGTATCTGCAGCACTTCAATGATCGTTTCCAAATCGCACGTGAAGAATTCTCGGTTGGGATTATAGCGGTATACAGAAAGACGCCGATGGATATCCTGCTCCACTTCGTGGGCACGTCCATCATAGACGAATACCGACTTCTCCACTCTGAACTTTGCGGGGATAGAAGAGGTCGCGCTTAGGGATTCAACTCTTTGCAATATATCGTGCGTCTCCCCCACCTTGTAGAGGAGTTGGTTTAGTTCCCCTTTCAGTGTTGGGTTGGAGAGGATATAAACGTAATCTTTTGAGACACCTTCGTCTCTCATTTTTCAGTGGTTACCGGTCAATCAAGGGTATATCAAATTTGAAACTCAAAACATCTCTAAAACCTCTGTAGGGCTCGGTCTGTTGGGCGCGAATTCTGTCATTTGCCGGCACATCTCCAAAAACTTTTTGTTTTCGTTGCTCGTATGGTCGCATCGTTTGTTAAGAGTCTCAAACGAGACATCGCGATCATCGGCGACATCATGGAGAATCGTCGGTATCAGCATCCCCACCGAGTAAGTGTCCAGAGATCGCACGATGGTCTGAAGCTTAGGCTTGGCTCCCTTGAGATACTGGATGAGAGACTCATTAAAGCCCTCTCTGCCCAAGACGATTTCATGGAACCGCCGATGATCTTCGTGGCCATCGCGAAAGATACCATCTTTAAGATCTTTCACCTCTTTTTGAATCTGAGCCTTGGTTCCGCCCGCTAGAATGTAATCGTAGGGATAGGCGTCGTAGCTCTTGTCGAGAGAAAATAAAAACTTGGTGCGTTTTTTCAGGTAGGCTTTGTCGTTAAAGCGATACGCGAGTCCAAAATCAATCATGTAGCCCTTTCCATCCTTCACCACCACATTCCGGACACTGAGGTCTCCATGTGTGATCCCTGCTTTTTCCAAGGCAACCAATCCTTCACATAAATTATGAATGGGTTTGACAAGCTTCTGAAATGCCTTGTCAAAGAGAGCTTGGTTTTCAAACACTTTTTTGGTGAAAAGGTGTTCTCCGTAATCGTAGAGAGTTTTTCCACCGTATTCGCCGACCAGCTGAGGGTATCGCTGAGTATCCGTGTGCTTTATCTGCTTTTTGGAGAGGCACTTGGTTAGATCAGAGACCTTGGAGACCTTTTGGTAAGGAGGGGTCTCGCAGAGAGTGTCCCAAACTACGCACCAGGCTTCGTGACCAGGGATCTTTCGTATGACATCGTCCATTCCAATTTCTCGTTTCGCGGACTTGAGATGAAACGCCACCTTAGAGATAGTTCGGGATTTCTTACGGTTTGTGGTTTTTCGGTTTCTTTGGAGACGATAGCAAGGGATCGCGGGTTCAAAGATACATCCCTGACCCCCAGAGGCGATCAGAGAATGCTTCGGCTTCTTGTTGGTCTTGGCACGCTTCTTTTTCATGATTTAGCATTTCTTAGATATTTATCTAAGGATTGCTAAATGGGAAAAGAAGAGTTTCAGAAGTGCGTCGCCGATTTGTATAAGGGAATCCAAGGTGACAATGAGTTTATGGCAAGACAACATTCCTTTGGTAAAGATGAATACACGCGCGATTGTATCGACCTCTTAGACACCGAAGATTGTGGCGAGGGATTTAGCCCGTATTTCGTAGGACTCTCTGATTCGGTCTTGGCGCAGAATAACAGAGGATACCTTGCTTCCGAAAACCCCGAAAAGTATCAGAGTATCCAGAGAAATCACTTACAACACGCGAAACATCACGAAATGGCTAAATGTGGTAAGGTTTCGCCAACCACAAAATCCCTCTCGAATCTCTCCGAGAACATCGACGTGGACTTTCGGTTACCCAGCATGGATGATTTCAAAGATATGTGGGTTTTCAATGAGAAACACAGCTGGATCCAAAATCTCACCAAGCTCCTAAACTTGGCGGTCATCGCGGTGATCGTCTACATGGTGGCGAACGTGTTGTTGCAGATCATGAGCCGTGGAGCGGAATCCAAGTAAGGATTTAAAAATTTGACCCCAAAATTCTCTTGTATAGCAAAGAAACTACGAATATGAGCATTCTGACTTGGGAATCCGTTGATAACGACAAGTTTTCGGTATTTATCCGAGACCTCTCCTCGGCCACCTCCACGAATCTCAGGCACATGATCCAAGATGCCGAAAACGCGTCCAAAACCGATGATACAAAGAAACTGAATAAGAAACCGAATAAGAAGTCAAAGCCCAAGAAAAAAGACTTGATTATTGCCGAAAACAATCAAAGGCTCCTCCAGAAACAGGTGGAGAGCGATAGGCAAACCATGACTTACGCCTTTGAAACCCTTGACAACAAGGATCCCTACACCTCCTTTGCCAAGCTTCAGACCGAGGAGGCGAAAACCGAATACAAGGTTCAGCTTCTCAGGCACTACTGGCAAAAGAAGTATCGGAAGAAATACCTGTTCCACGTGATCAATCTGTTTTACCATCTCCAGAAATGCGATTGTAAGGAGGAGCACCGAGAGTTCTTACACACAGTTTCGGGGATCCTCAACAAATACGAGATAAAGACATACATGCTGGAAAAGATGGGTCATCTCTTGCCTCCGCTCAACTTCTGGGATAGTAGACGAATGCTTGACGAGTGGCAACTGAATGTCGTGGAAAAGATCCGGCATAAGGAGTCTGTTCTCGTGAGAGCTCCCACCTCGGCAGGCAAGACCTTTGTAGCGATGGCCACGGGCGTCATCCACGACCGAGTCCTCTATGTGTGTCCAGCGAAGCCTGTCGCCTATCAGGTTGGGGCCGCCTTTGTCAAGATGGGCTATCGTGTTTATTACCTTGTCGAAAACCACGCTCACCTATCTTACGACAAGTCCACGAATATCTTTGTGGGAGTTCCTACCGTGATTGAAGAATGCTTGCCCAAGATAGGAGTCTCTTTCTCTTATGCGGTGTTTGACGAGATCCATACTCTCAACGATTATGATTCGGGAGTTTGCTACGAGAATATCGTGAGATTGCTATCCTGTTCTTTCTTGGCACTATCGGCGACGATCCAGAATATCCAGTTTCTAAGAGAGTTCCTTGCGTGTAATCACGAGAAGCCTCTCACCTACATCGAGTATCAGCATCGTTTCATCAATCAGCAACGTTGGGTCTACAATGGGTCAAGCGATTCTCTAAAGCATCTCCACCCTATCTTGTGCTACGATGGCGAAGGCTCTCTGCATGATATCGCGATGACGCCTCACGATATGGTGAATCTATACCAGAGGCTTGAAACGGCCTTTGGCGATACAGATGATGAAACAATTGATGATATCTTAGAAAAGTTGGATCCCGAAGAATATTTCACGGAAAACTCCCTGCTGACGCTCGACACGACCAAGCGATACGAATGCGATCTCAAGCAAGGGGTAGACACGCTCTATGAGACAGACCCCGAGACGATACACAGGGTAAAGCATTCATACGAGACACCCCTGTCTATAAACGAGACACTCTCGGATATCGTGCCCTTCCTTAAAAAGTGTCGGAAAAAAGACTTGCTTCCGATGCTCTACTTTCACACGCGAGAAGACACTGTAAAGGAGATCTTCCTGGAAGTGTATGAATCTCTCCAAACACAGGAAGCCGAGGCGTATCCTTTTCACTACAAGATCCTGGAAAAGAAAGATGAGCTGTATCGGGAATACGTGAGTAAACGAGACGTGTTTGTGAGCAACCTCAAGATCAAGAGCTCGGATTCTCAGAATGATCGTCAGGAGGCGATTGACAAGTTTGACCGATCACAGAAAAATCACTTTGCGAGCTCTGTTGCTTATTACTACGACTGGTGTATCAAGCAGTGCGCCAAGCAACCCGAGAATCTGAGAGAACGCCAAGTCAAGAATCTGTTGCGTTTGAAAGAGTCATTTATCGCGTGCCCAGACTTTCGGGGCCAAGACATCTTTCAAAAGCATCCAGACTACTGCTTTACGCGAGGAGAGCCAATGAGTGGCCAAGAGATTCGTGCGATCAAGCGTGAAATCAAAGCGACCGCCTCCATCACGATCGAATACGAACATCCGCTCTTTCAGTTGTTAAAGCGAGGGATCGGCGTCTATCTGGATACGTTTCCCGACGAATACAATCGGGTCGTTCAGCGTCTTTTGAGCCACAAGAGGCTCGGCGTCGTTCTCTCGGATAGAACGCTGTGCTTGGGCATCGATCTCCCGATACGGAGCGTCGCTTTCTCGGGTTACAAAGACCCTCAGTATTCAGTAAGCGATTATCTCCAGATGAGCGGTAGGGCAGGGAGACGAGGCCACGACAACCAGGGCAACATCATCTTTCACAATGTAAAAAATTTCTATAAATTGATGAAGGGTTCTCTGCCTCTCTTGAAAGGTTCCTTGAAGCCGGTATACAGCTCTTACAACGTGCTAGAAGAGCTAAGTCGCAATCAGATATCTGTGGAACCTCTGTATAGCTCTCGATACAATACCGAAGCTAAACCCCTGCTTCAATCAGAAGTCTCCTACCCGGAAGAGCGATTCGCGAAGATGGCGTGGCTCTTGCGATACTATAAAGGTGGCGAAGGGTTTGCGACTTCTCTGATAAAGCTCGAGAAACAGGTGTTCTCGGAGACCGAAGATAACAGAGAGACATTCGTCCTCAATCACATCAATTCACACTTGTTTGGAGATCTCCCCTTGGACGCTCTCAAGATGAATCGGATTGACAAAGAGGTTGGCGAGACCGTGGCTCAGATAAAAAAACTTGGAGATGTCTGCAAGCACCTCGTGAATACGCTGAATCCTCGGACATACAAGCTTACCGCAGATGCCTGTCGCAAGATCTTTGACAAATGTAAGACGCTCGTGTATAAGTATCGGTTATCATAGGCGAGTGCGCGGATCTTTGAAACACTCGCGACACATACATCGTTCATCTCTCGTATTTTTTTCACGATTCATTGCGATATTTGGGACGCAGTGAACGCACCACGCCAACTGATGAGATGTACCGATGCTTGTTTTGGCGGAGCACAAGAGTCCACGGCAAGTTCCCGCGATCCCACAGTGAAAGAAGTTGTGACAGCCCGCACAACACATCTGGATACCGAGACCCTCTTCTGGAGAAATCTCAAAGCACTCTTTACATTCGTGACACTGGATACGCTCTTCCAAGGAAAACTTGGGTGGCGGAGGAAACGGATAGACTCTCTTAGGTCTCTTCGCTTTCTTTTTGGCACGTGTGGTTCGTCGTGTGATACACATTTTTTACATTGTTGAGATATATCTGTGTCAAATTTGCCAAGTGATTCATTCCCCCAAATTAATTTTCTAGCTCCTAACCATAAATGGAAACAATCAGCGAAATCAACGAATTGCTCACAACCAAGATGTGCTCTCCTGTCATCATCTACGCGGTGATCTTGGTGGTTTCGGTCATCAGCGTCTATCTGTGCCGAGAGCGAATGAAGAGATACAACACTCAGAAGATGGAGAATCTCTACAACATGTTCACGATGCAAGAGCTCAAGTTTATGTTGGTCTTGGGTGTCGTGATGTTTGGATTATGTCAATACAAGAAAACCGAGCTGGCGTGGGTATTCCTGATCTTTCCGGTGATCTACATCTTGCTTCAGAATGTCTTGCTCTATGTCCACGTATCGACGGCGGTTCAGAATGCGCCTCAGCCTCCGCCTCCGGTGACCCAGCAGTATGGCTACGGTATGAACGCCCCGCTATTAGGTCAAGGGCCCTCTGTTCCCTTGGCGACGCAACCCGATATGCCAAAGGTCCCGCCTCCCCAAAAAGAGGAATACACCTTACCCAAGATGACAAGCCAGAGCGTATCGATGGGCTCGGGTAGCTTCGGTGGTGCTGGTTCAGGGATGGGTCCATCGGGATTCAATCTCTAAGTTTGAGATATGAATCATTTAAAGTTTTTTTTAAAAAATCTTCTCATGAAAGTGTTATCATTTGATGTGGGGATCAAAAATCTGGCGTATTGTCTTTTAGACAACTCTAAAAACACGATTGAGGATTGGGGGATCCTAAACATTTCGGCCGATCCGGTGTGTGAGCATCAGATGAAGGATAGGTGTTGCGACAAATCTGCGAAGTTTCTCGTGGACGGTGTTTACCTGTGCCCAAGCCATCGCAATCTCAAGAAATACAAGGAGTGCAAGGCCAAGAAAGTTCCCAAGCCCATGAACCCATTGCTTCTTATAGGGAAAAACATCGCGACACTCTTGAACTCCAAGCCTTTGTTCCTAGAAGTGGATGCGGTCATCATTGAAAACCAGCCGGCTCTCAAGAATCCCACGATGAAGAGTGTTCAGATGATCGTATACAGCTACTTTTTGGTGAAAGGGATATGTGTTGAGGGCCCTCTTGAGACGATCGAACTCATCAATGCCAGAAACAAACTCAAGGCTTACAAGGGACCTCCTGTCCAATGCGAGATCAAAGATAAGTATAAGCGTACCAAGTTTCTCGGAATCCAGTATTGCAGGCACATGATCCACGAAAACACCGATATCCTGGAAACGTATCGCATACAATTCCAAGAATCCAAGAAAAAAGATGATTTAGCGGATGCTTACTTACAGGGGATGTATTGGCTAGGTCTTCAAGTGTGATCTCATACTACAAAGTATATCCCAGCCATCGTCAGAAGAACCCCAAATAGGGTTCTAGCGGAAAAGGTGGTTTGCTTGAGAAACAAGACCCCAAACAAGAAGGCGAATATCATATTGAGACTCATCACAGACTTCGCTTGACCGGGATTTTGGCACTGTTTGAGAGAGAGTGTTTGGCACGGGGCGATAATCGCTACCGTGAAAAAGGCGAATATCGCGTATTTCCAGATATCAGTGGCCTCGATACAGCGAACACGTTCCGTTCCCCAATAGTGTTGGTAGAGAGAGTATGACACGATAAATACTCCGCATAGGATGTAGAGATACAAGAGGTGCTCGGTTGTCGTGTATTTTTGGACGATGTGCTTGGTAAAAACATCTCTGCACGCGACAAGAACCGCCACGATCAAGCCATAGATAACCCATTTCTCCATATTTTTTCTATAGGATAATATAGATAAAATGCCAACTAGGCGAGTCAATCAAACACAGCGTAAAAAGCGTAAGACACACATCACAAAGAAACGGCTGAAAGGCGGTTGTATCCCATGCTTACCCCCTGTGGCACCGTTGCTCGGACTCGGGGGTTTAGCCGCAGGTGCCACAATAATCAGTAGCTCCTCAAGTCGAGCAAAGGATGGTAAGGTTCAGAGCGAATCAGAGACACGTGTGATGAAGAACAAAAATGGGAGAACAATGTCTATCCGCGTTCACGAAAAAGATGGAGATTTGAAGGTCCGGGTGGGGTCAAAGAGTTTCAAGACCAAACCTGGAGAAACTCGCGACCAAGCATTACATAGAGCCATCCAGCACTGCGAGAAACGCGGATACAAGGGTTGCTCTGAGACTTCTAACAAGAGAAAAAAGAGAAAGAAGAGATCTAATAACAGAGATCGTATAAGATATAATTCTTTCAGACATACTTAAAGAGATACAATAGCCTCTCTATAAACAATGGGGGACGAACTGCTACTTGAATCTTTGCACACATTTTATGAGAAGGGTTCCTACGGAGAACAGCTGTTATCGGTTGTCAATGGAGATCACAGGATCTCTCTCAGGTCGATCGATTGGTTTATCACGAATTACTCCAAGAAGCACAATATCTACTACTTGGTTCACGAGACACACGATGGCTTCCCTACAGACGAGGCACACGGAGTCAAGACGCGCAACTTCAATGTCCATCAGTCTTACAAATCTCAGCTCAAGGCCTACTCTAAGAAACGCTTTGACCCTTTTTGCCGAAGAGAGAGAATCTCATTTCAGGTGAACGAAGGTGTCGTAGAGACAACCATAGGTCAGCTTAATTTCTTTAGGTGGGCTCTGGCAAACGGTGTGACCGATTACATCATCAAAAACAAACAGACAATCGAAGATGACATGAACGCCTGTCTCAAAGAAATCAAGATCAAGAGCTCCAAAAAGAACGGAAAGAGAAAACAGAGAGAAGAGCTATCCTTATCCGCGACCCGAGGGCTCAGTCGCACAAATATCGCGGTAGAGCTGACGTTTGACTAAATCATTTAAAAAAAATACTTGATATACAGTATATAGCGATGCAGATTTTTGTGAAAACACTCACGGGAAAAACAATCACGTTAGAGGTGGAGGGCTCAGATACCATCGAGAATATCAAAGCCAAGATCCAAGACAAAGAGGGTATCCCACCCGATCAGCAGAGGCTCATCTTTGCGGGGAAGCAACTGGAGGATGGGCGCACCCTGGCCGATTACAACATCCAAAAGGAGTCCACGCTTCACCTTGTGTTGAGACTCCGCTAAATAAACAGGATTTAAACGATATTTTTTTATATATCATTTTATAAAACAAATGGTATCGGGTGGTATTGTCAAAGACACAAAAGATTACGTCTCGTCCAAGTGGAGCAATCGCATGGTTCAGCTGTCGGTGTATGCAGGTGTGCTATTTTACATTGTGGCGAATCCCGCCGTCTTTAAGTTTATGGAGTCGTTACTCCCATCGAGAGTGACCAAGCTGAGCCAGCTCCTGATCCACACGGTGCTGTTCGCGATCCTGATGTATGTCGGCACGACGATGTTTTTTGATCCGTTGCTCAAGGATGTTGGCCTGGTGTAAAAAAATTTATTAACGATTCTATCTATCTATCTTGTTTTGTGACTACTTACTCGGTGTTAACCTTGGCTCTTGTCCGCTGAGCAGGGGGCTGAGCCTCACTCCGAGTGACTACCTTTGAGACCTGCCGAGTAAGCTCTTCTCCCTCATCCTCTTCATCTGAAGAATCCACGAAGTTGGTCGTATCCAAGTTAGCAGCGCCCAAGTTCTCCGCTAACTGTTCCTCATCCTCGCAATCCGAGTCCAAGAACGAGCAGTCGTCAAATCCTGGCGGAGCACGGATGCGAATCTGCTCGGCTTGCCAGGTGCATCCGAAGCGTCCGCTTATCAGATACACACCCTTGCATCGCAAGACCATCTTGACCTGCGTGCCTCTCTTAAAGACACCCTCGTGCTTGGTAGTCATCCGCTCCTCAAAGGGTCGCACGATCCCGAGCTTCACGTAGTCTTCTCCAGACTTGTTGTTGACGTTCATCTCGGTCTTCTCTCCATACTTGTAGCACTTGCACTTGACATCGCCGTCATATTGGACGATCTTAAACTGGAACTGAGGTGGATACTTGCCGTCAGGCTCTCCAGTCTCCCTGTCGGTAGAGACCTTGATCATAGGGTTGTATGCGTTTTCCACCGAGTCCATCGTCATGTTCTTTTTCTTGAACCAGGCGACGCTGTTTGCCACGGCGGTCTCTTTCAGCTTGTCGTCAAGTGCCAAGATCGCGTCGTGGAATGCCTTCAACTGAGGATTGTTCTCCATATCCTTCAGAGACACCTTGATGTTGTATTTACCAGACTGTGGATCCTTGTCGTTAGGGATAAAGTCTCCGCTATCCCATGGAATTTCCATCTCGGGTGTCTGGAGAAAGATTGACTGACCGCCGTAATTCACGTAGACGGTCTTGCCTCCGTTGTTCATCACCTTGACCTCCGAAAACTCCACCTTGGATACATCCAGGTTCTCAGCTTTGACCGGTCGGAAAGACATCGTTTTTCTGTTGTTTTGGTTTGTTGTGAGTTGTTTTGGTTTAGCTTTGGTTGGTTTGGTTTGTTTGTTTGTTTGTTTCTTTGTCTTATCTGTTTTCTCTCTCTCTGTTTACTACTCTGTTACACATTAGAGGCTAATCAAATTTTTAAATGGTTTTGGCAAACCTCCCTGAGTTACATACTCACTTAAATATTTATACGAGTTTTAGTAAAGGATGAATCACACTTGCGAATATGCATCAGCGAAGGAAGATATCGATAAATGCTCCCACAAACCTCAGTATGGATGCTACTGCTACAAGCACCGCCGGCACTATCTCTTGAAAAACGATGAGATACGAAGAGATCGCTACACAGGGTTGGCCAAGGATTATCTGAGAGCCGATCTCCAAAAGTATGCCTACACCTACGTGAAAAGAGATCCCAAGGTCTTTACTCTCAAAAAACCCGAGGTATTCGCCCTAGTGGATCGGTTTATCCGGTGTCTGGAAGCGTATTCTAACCACGTGAAACAAATTACGCAGATTCAAGCGATTTACAGAGGGAAGCATCAGCGGTCTCTGTTATCTGCGAGAAAATGCAATAATAGCGAGGATTTCTTCACCTTTGAGGAAATCTCCAAGATTGATCCACTCTACTACTACAGCTATGAGGATACGCAGGGGTTTAGGTGGGGCTTTGACATACGCTCGCTTCATCGGCTCAATCAGATGTTGTATCCCAATCCCTATACCACCGAAAAGATACCTCCCGAAATCATCAGAGATGTGGAGAGAACCATGGCACTCCTTGATAAAAATCCAAAGTTTGAGCCTATCCTTGATAATGTAGTCAGAGATCGCGAAACCGCCATCAAGCAAAGAGTCGTTGATCTGTTTTCTCTGATCGAGCAATCGGGATACACATGTCACGTAGAGTGGTTTTTGAGACTGAGCCTGCGGAGACTCAAGGAGTTATACAAGCAACTCGAAGATCTCTGGAACTACCGAGCTCAACTCACGCACACGATGAAACGCCTGATCTGTCCTCCTGATGGACGGATGTTTCAGCTTAGCCCTGCTATAATAATGAGCTACGACTCCAAACCAGATGTCCAAGAAATAATTTTGGGAGAAGTGTGGAAATTCCGAGAAGCAAACGAGGCCAACATGAAGCTTGGGTTCATGTATTTCATGATTGGTTTTGGATATGTATCGCGAGATTGTTACATCGCTCACCAAGATTGGCTCAACTTTGTGGGAAACTAAATTTGAAAAGAGGGTTTACGCTAAAACACTTAAAAACAACGCATTCATAGAGAGTATACCAGAGAGCGCGGTTGATTATAGGAAAAAAGATAGAACAACAGAGTATAACAATGCCAGCAAAGACCACAGCCCCCAAAGCCAAGACTACCGGAACCAATAAGGTTGCGAAGACTACCGGACCCAAGAAGGTCGCGAAGACTACCGGACCCAAGAAGGTCGCGAAGACTACCGGACCCAAGAAAGCCCCTGTTGAGAAGTTGCCTGTGACCGAAGCTCCCGCACCGGCACCCGTGGTCGCCCCCACACCAGAGAGTGTTCCAACCGAGCCCGTTGTCAGCGAGACTCCCTACGCCGAAGAGTTTAACTCTCTGGTGTCGGCCTTGGATGCGACCCTCTCCACCGTTCGTGACCTGAAGTCTCGTCTTCAGAAGCTCGAAAAGCAGGTTCACCGAGAACACAAGGCACAGCTCAGGAAATCGCGTGGTCGCAAGAAGCGTGTCGTAGATCCGAACGCCGAGCCTTCGGGTTTCGCAAAGCCAGGACCAGTCTCTGCAGAGCTTCGCAAGTTTTTGTCGTTGGGCTCGGATGAGTCCATCGCACGGACAGCTGTTACGCAGAGGATCAATGCCTACTGTAAGGAAAACAAACTCCAAGATCCTTCAGACAAGCGTAAGATCGTCCCGGACGCACCGCTGAGAAAGCTTCTTAAGATGAGCAAGGGTGATGAGCTGACCTTCTTTAATCTTCAGAAATACATGAAGGTTCACTTCCCTAACAAGGATGGAGTGTTTCCCACCGCCTAAGCCGGTATCGTAACCGAATAACAGACTTTGTAGCTACTCTTACGTTTTTTTTTTGCGATTTTGTCACATCAAAATCAAATATCTTTTGCAAGATACTCTTGTGTGCATTCAGGATATCGTAATCTACGTCTAAGCACACCTCATGATAGATATGTAACTTGCCTCTCTCATGTGTGAGTGGATCTCGTAAGCCCTTGTGCTTGATGGTGGTTTCGTTTCTATCGTAGAGTATGTATTCAGAGGCCACGCGGAGGATGTAATTTCGCAAAAAATAGTGTTGATACAAGTTTATGGGTCGCTCGACATAGATATCGTAGCCATTCAGATGGATGGTTTGGGGCAACGAGGTCACGATGTGGATCTGAAGATAATCTAGGTAAAGAGTGTAATCGCTGTGTGTCACGTAGAGATGAAACGTTTTATCCCTAAGCTTAACCAAGATTATCTTACAACGGTTTTCATAGACATCCTGAAAAGAACGCTGTAAGGTGATCTTACAGGTATCTGTTAACTCTGAGGCATCGATTACCTTGAGATTGCGGATGTCGTAGAGAGTGTGGCAACGTTCGGAAGTCTCGCCCTCTGTCTCCGATTCCGAGAACATCTGACGAATCGCTTGGATACATCGTTTTAGATTCTGGTGGAGCGTCTCTTTGCTTGTCGGTGGCAGGGATCCATACAAAGTTCTCAAAAACCGGATCTCGGTGCTCTGAATAAAACGTTCGTAGTATGCATATAGCGTCTCTAAGTCTGTCTCCGAAAACTTGTAATCGGGGAATTGGTTCTCATCAGTAAATTCTCTCTGGATGTCGTAGAGATAGCGTTTTTTGGGATTCGAGAGCGTGCTGTAGGCTTCTGAAAGACGCTTGAAGCGCTCGGTTTGAGGATTTTCCGGATTCTTGTCAGGGTGGTATCGTTTCGCCAACCGATAGTAATGCTTCCGAATCTGACGGATGGACGCGGTCTTCGGGACTTCCAAGATTTCGTAGTAATCCATTCCAAGGCTTTTGAGGAAAAGGTTTAGATAGTTTCTTTTTCTTGTAAAAAAAATATTGAAGAGTGTATAAAATGTTTGATACGGTTTCCTCCAAAGTTGGCAAGACTATCGGTTCCAATCGTAAGGTCATTGAGACCTTTCTGGTGGTTCTCATCCTCCTGCAGTTTGCTCCCTACGATGTGCTCGGCCCCAAGCTGAACTCTCAGCTTCAGTCGGTTCTCAAGCCGGTCTTAAACCCGATCACCAACATCATGTCCAACGTCTACATGCGTCTGCTCGTGTTTGTGGTTCTCGTCTACTCGTGCTGTATTCGCCGAGACATGAACCTGTTTTTCATCGTCTCAATCTACTTTATCGTCAGCCGTCAGTAAGTCGTAATACGCGTGATGGCTCAGATCCCATAGCGTGATAAGCAACGCTTCTAGATGGATGATCTTGCGATACGATAGTTTCAGGGCCCTCTGAAACTTCACGATGTAAGATATCATGTAGTGCTTGTGATTGTTCGTCCATTCGGGGGTTTCTCCAATCATTTTACATAAACTTTGACACACTTCCGAAATATCCAAGGGATATTTCAGGATTTTATACGATATTTCTTTGAGGATACGAATCGTTGCGAGACTCAGCGTCGTCTCGCGGTTCCGATAGATTGCGAGGAGTGGCTCACAAACCTTGCGATAGATGTCGTAGCTTAGGTTGGGGATCATCCTTGAGAATCGGATGCCCAGGGAACGGCTACGGATGGCCTCGTGGACGCTGGGATAAGACTCCGTTATCAGCACAAAGAGAGTGGTTTTTCGGTATCTCTCCAAGACAACACGCAAGAAACCTTGGATCGTATCCTTGACCACATTATAGTTACGCAGGACCACCAGATTTATCCGATTATAAGAGAAGGGGTTTGAGCGCTTCAAGATATCGTAGAGTGTCGTCTTAAACAGCGGGTAGTTCTTGTGCTTGATCTTCGAAACATCCATCTCGTGGTAATAGCGCGTGTGACGATATCCAAAGCCTCCATCGGCGTCCTTCAGATCTTTCAGATGATACTCATCATAGAGAAGAGAACAGAGACTCTCGTATTTTTGGGAGTAGCGGTCGCCATACAAGACAAGATTCGGACAATTGGGGGTGTGAATCGCATTACACAGTATCTCCATGTGTTTGAAGGTTGATTTAATAGTTTAAGTATGAGTAAGTATGCCCGAAATTTCAATGCTCCGATACGACCCACACAACATCCAAATCATCGACAAAACCGACTACTACAAGATCAAGTATGTGGGAGAGCATACGTTCCTGAATCTTCTCGTGTATGTTCCTCAGATGGAAACCACGATTGACTCTGAGAGAGGCTACCTACTGATGATCCTCAAAGATTCAGAATCATCGCGATTGCTCCGAGAGATCGATGAGTATTTCGCAAACATAATCCCCAATTACCAAAGATTTTCGGAGATATCTGGTTCCAAGACGCGAATCGCCTTTTCTCTGAATCGGTTTGTGATAGACTTTCACAATCGCGGTCAAACGTGGGCTCACCTACGCTTCAAGTGCGTACGTAAGATTGCAAACGATTATAATCAGGCATTGCTGTATATTGTCTGATGGAAGAAGAAATGCTGCGATTGATCGCGAATCCTCATCGTCTCAAGCCCGCGAGACAACCCATCCAAGTGAAGCCCTCTCTGAAAACCAAGATCCACTACCTCCTCAAAGATGCCTACCCGGATCTGTATGTTTCGGAGACATTAGTGGATTCCGTGTGCAAAGATATCGGCAATCGTATCAAGGAGGAGGCGATTGATGCGGTGGTCGGAGAGCTCGTCGACCAAGCGATTCGGGATGCGATCAATGGATTCGCGAATCAATGTCCAGAGGGACTCCCGTCTGAATAGGTAATTCAGGTACGCACATAGCATTTGTTCTCGCAGCCGGTCGTATTCCACGTATTCATCCTCTCAGCTGAGGTCGCAATATTCTTCCCATTGGTATTATTCTTTTCTTTGACAAGTTGTGCCTTGGTCCTTGCTTGAAGAAGTTATTTTTTGACCTGTAAACTCAGGGTGGTAAATAATTGAGTTCGTTTCTTGTTGTAAATTTGGTCCATAATTATAACAATAACTGGTAGTTCCTCCTCCAGAGTTGTCTTGGTAATCCTTCAGAAAATTATAACCAAGACATGCGTTAGACTTGCTACATACATTCTTACAATCGGCTTCTGTTTTTATCTTCGATCCGTTTCCTTTCCAGTATATACCTTTAATAGGTTTTTTGTCATCTCGACAATATCCTGTTCCTATCTCTTGGTATGTATTACCCTTCTCCTTAGGGGTTCAATCCGATATACAGCATTCGGTGGGCTTACAAGTCCTCCCTTGACAAGGAGAAGGACTGACTTTCAAGGATTTTCCCGATGGGCACTGGATGTCAGTGCACTTGCCCTTCTCATGGGTGCCATCCGATATACAGCATTCGGTGGGCTTACACTCCCTGTCTTTACAAGGAGAAGGACTGACTTTCAAGGATTGTCCCGATGGGCACTTGAAGTCAGTGCACTCGCCCTTCTTCAGCAAAAAGTAAGCGCCGACACCTCCGCCTGCGAGTAACAACACCACTAAGGCAATAACGACGCCCGTATTCCCACCCTTCTGTCTTTTCAGAGGACGAGACCCCTGATACAGATAGTAGACCAACAAGCACGCGATAGCTATCGACAAGATATTCATGTATATATGTATATATATATAAAAAAATTTGACCAGTTTCTCGGAAACTCGCCCATCCACAGAATGTTGGACTCCCTCCTGCGCGATCTCTTGGTCTCAGAGATCACTGAAGCGCTACACTCGGAGTTTCCCGACAAACCCGTCGAGAGGATTGTCAAGGACAAGATACAGAGAGACCCCCCTACCTTCCAGAGGCTCAGGGACAAGAAATCCATATCCTGCAAGGTGTCTGATTCAGACCGGTGTTGCGCTCGGATCTGGGACAGCCACCGAGGCGGTCGGTGTGCCGCCAAGAAGGCGAATACCGACTATTGCCAGAAACACCAGAATATCTTAGACCGCGACGGTTCTTTGATGTTTGGACGATATGATGAACCCAAACCTCTATACAACGAATCTGGGAATCGTATTCCATGGTTTGAGGGAGATCCCTTCCACGAGATCGGGACCCTCTTCACGTATCAGAGACGCATTCTCCGCTCTCTAATCAAAGAGCGCGAGGTCACACCATAGCGAAAAGTCTTTGTTGTGCCCGAGCAAGATTTGATAGATCGATTTTTGGTCTATAGTACCCAGCTCCTTGATCAGGAGAGCCGCGATCATCGGAGATAGGGATAGGCCGTCGTAACAACATACAAGAATATTGTGATCACTCAGATTCTCTTTTAAGAAATGCGTAATCTTCCGATGGTTTTGAAGCAAGAGATCCAAGTTGTTCTTATCGGATGTTTCGGAGTAAAAGGGGATCCGTATTTTTTGTAAGGAGCTGTCTGGGATATTCGGAAACTCAAACAGCTGCGTGCAGTTGATTACGATAGAGATATGATGGTCTCTAAAAAACTGGGGCTTGCTCAGAATGTGGGCGTCGCTGATCCAGAGCCCCGAGAGTATCTCCGTGTAATACATATAAATTTGATGGCATCTTTAAAAAACTATTTAAACACAATCGCAGAAATTCTGTATGAACCCAGACATGGATTTCGGAGTGTTTTTCTCCGAGCTTGATAACTTGCGAGAACCCGTAAGCAAACCGATCCGCTGTTGCGACCAAAAAGAAAACTACATCGTGGGAGAGGAGTGTATCTCGTGTAAAGTATGCCAGGGAGAGATCACCAACATCATCGATTCTCCAGAATGGCGATTTTACGGAGCCAAGGACACCAAGAGCGCCAATCCCACACGATGCGGGATGCCCGTGAATGCCTTGCTCCCCGAATCTTCCTTGGGAACCAGCATGGCAAACAAGAACCGAAACCAGACGATGAATCGCTTGGGGATGTATCAGCGCTGGAACAGCATGCCTTACAAGGAGCGAAGCCTCTACAAGGTGTTTGTGGAGATTGACGCCAAGTGCCTGAGACACGATATATGCCCCGTTATAAGAAATACCGCCAAATCTCTCTACAAGATCTTGTCTGAGACTCAGATCAAGCGAGGCAAGAAACGCTTGGGGATTATCGCGGCGTGCGTCTTTAACGCGTGCAAGGAGTGCGGAGCCCCACGCAGTCCCAACGAGATCTCGTGTGTGTTTGAGATTGACCCCAAGGTGATGACCAAGGGTCTAAACGATTACACCGAGATTATGCGGATGAGCAAAACCGATATGTCTCGTATCCAGGATGTGCGGAGCATCAACATGCAGGATTTTATCCAGAGATTCTGTCACAAGCTGGGTCTCTCCGAAAAACAGGCGTCCATCATCTCGGGTATCGCGGAGATGTGCGAGGATTTGCGCCTGATCAGCGACAATACGCCTCCCTCGATGGCGACCGGGTGTATTTATCTCTATGCCCGACAACAGGGGTTAGAGATTACCAAAAAAGACATCTCGGACGTGTGCAAGATATCCGAGGTTACGATCAACAAGTGCTACAAAAAGATTGAAGGAAATGAGATTATCAAGGAGTTCTTAGAGATGACTCTCAAAGAAACTGGCTCTTGATCACAAAGTATAAGGAGCCCACCAACAGAGCCTTCACAAAGACACTCTGTAAGTTGAGCGCTCCGTCCTCTCCCACAAACATCGCCACATTTTTTAACAGAGAGTCCACCTGCCCAAGATTCGCGACGATGCACAAAAACACGATCACGATGATGGACTTGGCTTCCTTCTTGATGAGGGAAGTTATCCCCGAACCCTCTTCAGAACCCACAACGATTGGTTTTTGAGCCATCTGTTGCTGAGCAGCCATCTGTTGTTGCTGAAGAGACATCTGTTGCTGAGCCATCGCCTGCTGTTGCTGAGCTAGCGCCTGCTGTTGCTCGGGTGTCATCTGGGGTTGCTGAGGTTGCTGAGGTTGCTGAGGTTGTTGAGGTTGCTGAGGTTGCTGACCCAGATCGTTGAGAATCGAGTCCACGAGCTTGGCGTCTTCATCGCTGATTCCCCCGGACAAGTTATCAATTGCGCTTTCTTGGGACATTATACTTCGCCATAATAATATTTTATTGTATCCTGGACGCAAGAAAATATTATCTATACGTATAATACAATGACGACCCGTGTTTACAAACTCATGATAGATTTGTCTTCACCTATGATAGCAATCTACCCTGCATATGAAGTAAGGGAGATGAATGATGAACTTTTACAACTGTTAAAAAAGGGAGAAATGGCGGGTGATTTCCGAAGTGTGATTTTGGACCAGTATTATGCTGAGTTTGCAAAAGCGGCGATACGATACTGCACGGACTGGGATCCCCGGAAAAAGTGCGTTAAATTCTCGGATAATCCGTATATCCCCGTGTTGGACTGTCTCTTTGATACATACGGCGTCGATCCAGACAACGAGGATGAGAGGGGGAAGATCCCCGTGGAGTATGCCGCAAAACGCAAGTATGCTGAGTTTGTCGATTACCTGGTTTCCAAGGGTTCAGAGGGGCCTCCTAAAAAAATTCCCAAAAAGACCCCTAAAAAGACCCCTAAAAAGACCCCTAAAAAGACGCCGAAAAAGAAACCTACCAAAAAATGCGATTTTCGGGCAACCACGAGCCGATGTGTGAACGGAACCAAGCAATCTCGCAAATGCTACCGAAACGATAAAACCAAGCGATGCCGAAAGCGTCGTTAATCTTTTTTCGGAACCAGATCTTGAAGCTTGTAACGTCGGTCACCAGATACGATATACTGGATTTCATCCACGGTGATAATATCCCACTCACACTCATCATCGGATGGCTCGGGTTCGCCGGCGATCTCTTTCATCTCTTGCCTGTAAGCTTGGTTGCGAGCACTCGAGATTTCATCAATGGAGGGTCCATCAGTCCTTTGCATCTTTTGGTAACTCACATATTTTTTGAGGATATGGTAACCGAATCGGTGCTCTCATAGCAACCGATAATCCACGCACTGCGAGAAGGCAAACTGAACGATCCACAATCCGAGCAAGATAGAGAGTATGTGCTTGATCATTTATTATCCCTAGATATTTTTATCGTCTCTGACGATGATAGTTTCATCGGGCATCGTGAGATAGCGAAATCCAACGACTACCACCATCGTGAGAAACAGCGTCCGATAGTCAATGAGATCGTCGAGCATTATGACTTATCCCATAAAAAAATCGCCATACACGGGCAAGGGCTCGTTGAGACGCGACCAATTGATGTAGCGATCGTCGATGTAGCGATGCTTGGAGCCCGTGTAGCCATACGACTGAGACTTAGGCTCCATCTGATAGATGATTTCCATCGTTTTTTCGTAATTCTCCGGGCAATCCATCAGGGGTTTCTCGTAGTAATCGGCGATCTTATCGTAGCTCTTTGCTTCCTTGGACTCTTGGTAGTCTTCTTGTAAATCAGAATTGATAGTCCCTTTTTCGGGAGTTAGTGCGTTTTGCAAGCCCTCTGTTTTGTTTGGACAAAACAAGAGGATTACGAAGATTATGAATACGATGATCCACAGCATATTACTATAAGGTGTATTAAAAAAGAACAATCACACTATCAGACTTTTATTGATCGGGCGTCTCTTCTTAGGATCCATCTCAAGATATGAACTAAATTTTTTACCATAGTATATGGTAACCGCACCCTTCATAGCCTCAATCGCAGCCTCGTATTCACGTTTCCCTTCGTCATCATCATCGCCCCCCTCACACATCAACCTAAATACCTCGGGAAAGTTATAGTAAAGTTTCGCCATGTGGTCTACATTTGGCTCCGGTAACAGCTGGTATAGGATGATCCCGATATTCCAAGACATGCAGGATGATGCAGCTGATTTTACGATTTCACCATCCTTTCGCAAGGTGAAGTATCCCAAGTAAGGGCTCTTGTATCCACCGTACTCCGTGAATTCTGGTGCGGGGTAGGTGGCCAAACTATCTCCAGCCTCATCCACGAATGCCGATCCAAGATCACCGACCATGAATCGGTAATCTCCACCCTCTTCTTCTATATAGAGACAATTTAGGTCCTTCATATCGGTGTATGCATAGCCTTTCTTAAGCATACAAACAAGCTGTTGGCGGATGGAGTCGCATGCCGCGAGAGCTGTCTCTATTCTATCTTGTTTGTCGCGTATACTCATCAGTTTCTTTCGTAGCCCACCGAAATCACCACTCGCCTTTTCCATCAAGTAGTAGTAGTAGAGTTGCTCATCCTCATCCTCATCCTCTTTACGCTCCGTCATTAGGAATTTCGTTTTGAGGACTTTACAATTATGCTTCAGAAATTCTTTGCTTATCTCGAACTCCGATGGCGTTGCATCTATTTTAAGGACGATTTCTTGGGATAGAGCCTCAGCTTGTCCATCCAATGACATTGACAATTTGCACAAAAATACCTGACCCTTACCCCCTTCTCCGAGAGCCTTCCCTTTCTTGAGATGGTATGCGTGCTGTTGATTATCGCGAAACCTAATCGTATTAACCGTTTTGTTAATATCAGTGAACTCTGTCTTGGGGTCGTAGATGACCTTATCTATGGCGGTCACATCCATATACAATGTGTATTTATTAAAATTTGACTTAAATATTCTTACATATACTAACAGATATCACAATGTATAAGGTCTTGTCGAACTCGGGCTACAAGATCAAGAAGAGCGAATACCCGTGTGTAGAGATCACGCAGATCAAACGAGATCTCACGGTCAATCCCTTTTCCTACGGAGACTTTGACAAAAAAGACACCAAATTCTCGGTTTACCTTGAGTCACCGAGCAAGCTGTATGTGCCTCGGTTTTACGGATTAGAGAGGTTTGGAGAGCCTACCGAAACCAGATTCACGGATCCCGAGCCCATCCATGTCGCGTTCAAAGGCTCTCTTAGACCCGAGCAGGAGCCCATCGCTCAGCTGTATCTGGACAGCGCCTACAAGGTTGGTGGAGGACTCATCTCTCTCAAGTGCGGGGGAGGCAAGACGGTCCTCGCTCTCTACCTAGCGTCCGTCTTGGGTCTCAAGACAATCGTCTTGGTTCACAAGGATTTCTTGATGACACAGTGGCGAGATCGGATAGGCGAGTTTCTGCCAGGAGCGAAGATTGGGAAGGTTCAGCAAAATACGGTGGAGATTGCGGGAAAAGACATCGTTTTGGCGATGGTTCAGAGCCTCTCGATGAAGGAATACCCAGAGCATACCTTCTCCTCGTTTGGTCTCGCGATCTTTGACGAGTGTCATCACTTAGGTGCGGAGGTGTTTCACCGGGCTATGGGAAAGGTCGCGACACGCTACAGCCTCGGCCTCTCTGCGACCCCCAATCGCAAAGATGGCTTGCGAAAGGTCTTTGAGTGGTATATCGGACCGATGGTCTACATGACAAAAGACAAAAACAAGGATTACATCGAGGTGCGAATCCACGAGTATACCCATGAGTCTCCGGAATATCACAAACCCGAGACTCTGTATAATGGCAAGCCGTGCTATCCACGGATGATCAACAACATCTGTGGCTTCCAACCAAGACGAGAGTTTGTCTTGGATCTCGTAAGACAAGAGCACGCGCTAGGACGCAAGATCTTGATTCTCTCGGATCGGAGAGACTACTTGAATCTGACTCTGGAAGCTCTCAACGCGTATCAGAGTGGTGTTGCGGGGCTCTACGTGGGTGGGATGCGACCCGAGTCTCTGAGAGACAGCCAAGAAAAGGATATCATCTTGGGAACCTTCTCGATGGCGAGCGAGGGCATGGACATCCCCAAACTCAACACGATTGTGCTGGCCTCTCCTAAATCGGATGTGGTGCAGTCGGTTGGACGGATCCTCCGAGAAAAAGCCGAGAAGCGCCGGTTTCATCCGCTCGTCATCGATATCAAGGATGCTCACCCGAATCTGAAATTCTTTCAGGGACAGTGCACAAAACGCTTGAAATTTTACCAATCACAAAACTACGATATCTACGATGTAGTAGGTGACACCAAAACCAAGATTGAGAAGGCGAAGCGAGGACGCAAGCCCAAAGTCCCAGTGTATCAGATGGATTGCTTGATCGAAGACTAAGGTTACGTTCCTGTAATTATTTTTTCTAGGCTTCACTATACTTATGCCACGCAGGAGAACCACTAGACGGAGACGCGCCGAATCCAAGAGACGTTCGGTTCGCGTCGGTGGATCACGGAGAAATAGTGCTCGGAGACGGGTTATGAGGGATGGGACTGAGGCTAGGAAATTAGTAGTAGATCCATCAGGAGAAACGAATGTGAAAAACCCAGATTCAGGTCCCTCGGGAAGAATGGACCCAGGAGACCCAGGAGACCCAGGAGACCTAGGACTCTCAAGAAATACTGTAGAGGCGTTAGTTGCAAAAGCGGCGGCGCAGACGAAGCCCGCGGCGGAGGATGGGGCTGAGTCCGCGGCGGAGGATGGGGCTGAGTCCGCACCTCTATCCCCCCGGGAGGAAGCCGAAGCTTTATTCACAAAATTAAATCCTGGTAATCCTGATGCAGTTAAACGTTCACTACAGTTTTTTGATAGTTTTAGGGGAAATGTTCCAAAACAAATAGAAATTCTAAAAAAATTGAGGAAAAAAGATCCTCAAACGGTGCAAGGATTTACCGAACCAATGGTGTCAGCCATGTCAGCCATAAAGAAACTTACGGTTAAGGCTAATGATGAAGATATAGACAACACATTAGTTCATGCAGATAAGGTGAATCATGTTTGTCCAAAACCTGACCTTACGGATGAACAAAAAACACAATTGGATACAACAATACTCAGATACAATATATCAATAGATAACGCCCCAAATTCAGGGTTCTTTAAGTATTGTCATCGGTGTGTCCGTCCGAAAAAATAACGCCCCCACCATGAAAACCAGGAAAAGAATGAGATGCCTTCCTATTGTCCAACCCTAGTTATCGGTGAATGTAATCCCTAACCCCGATACCTGAACATCCCCTGCCACGTGCCATCAAGGCACATCACCTTGATTTTATTTAAGCGCCAACAACGACTCGCTTCGTCAAAATCGATTGTTGGCTCGTTATACCGAAAACCGCTCCGTAATTTCATCTTCTCTTGATGAAACTCTAAAAAACTATCGTCAAATTTATAAAAACTATTTTATGCCTCGGGATCATTCTCATCCTCTGCGACCGGATTGTCGGTGGTTGCCGCAGGGTCTTCCGTAGAAGTGTCCTCTGGCTCCACAGATGAGGATCCCTCCTCTCGCGGTCCATCGTATCGCTTGGTCACCCGATAGAAATACTCGGTGTTCTCGGTGAGAAGTCGCCCACCCTCCACTCCCGAGACATCGATGCAGATATCCCGACCATCCTTGCTTTTTCCAAGACTCATCGAGACATACTCGCCCGGAAACAGCCTCTTGTAGCAATCTCCTGAAACATTCAGATGGCTAAAGTGCACAAACACATCGGTATTCGCCAGAGGCACAGTCTGGCTCTGCACCGTGATAAAGCCATATCCCTTCTTTGCATTAAACCATTTCACACATCCAACAACTGACATCTTCGGTTAATATGCTCTGTTAATTTGAGTTGTCTTTATATACTTTTTATGTGGCTCCTCGCTCTCATAGCGGTCATCATATACATCATCTACTCTGTCCGAGAGCTCCACAAGTTTAATCTGAATGCCACGATCATCCAGCTCCAAGACCTGAACTCGGCGACGATCCAGAATCGGCTCAAGGAGCGGTCACCTATCATCGTGCACAATGCGCGCTTTCCTAAACCATCCTCTATCAAGGATATCGTGCAAGATAACCCCGGATACATCGTGAAGGACGAAGGCAAGCAAGTGATGCTCTCAACCATCGTGGACGACAACGCGTCGCAATTTTCAATTCAGAGAAATCAGGCTCTGTGCCAAGACATCGGTTTTAGCGACGCCTTGTCCGAAGTTGGTTCAGGCTTCAGACACTCGCTCTCTTGCAACGTGAGAAACTCTCTCACGCTAAGCAAGGGCCCCACGATCACAAGAACCAAAGAGAGCGTCCACGACATCCATCTGCTTTACCAGATTGAAGGTAATGCGACTCTCTACTTGATCAATCCCAAGCACAAGGAGGACATTTCGGGGAAAGCGCCCTCTCACATAAAAAAATGGGCGCACAAGATTAATCTCAAGCCTCACCTTCTCGTGAGCATCCCTCCCAACTGGTTTTACGTGATAGA
>MDTG01358019.1_pt1 | contig 27484 bp, 30 predicted proteins | sample 811421 | NCBI WGS metagenome assembly MDTG01 (sample SAMN05326645, study PRJNA326480) | marine metagenome | isolation source: seawater | place: Pacific Ocean: South East | collected 2011
ATAAGACAATGTTAATTGATGATTTTCAAAATTACTGAAATGTAAATTAATTGGGATTATTTTATCTTTCAAATAAACCTTGCCTAGACCTCGTTTTGAATGTATATCAAACTTTTCTACAACAATATTTTTTTTTAATGAGAGTTTATTTTTGTGAATACATTTGTAAATAGCTTCTTTGCATGTCCATAGTTTAGTTATGACTTTAATGTCATCAGATTTCATAAAGTAGTTTTCTTTTGTGTTGATAAATTTTGATTTTACGTTTAAAATTTTGGGACGATATAACTCAATATCAACTCCAATTTTTTGAAAACCTATACCTATAACTGCAAAATACATGCTGTGAGAAATAGAATAGCAAACATTTTTTTTTAACCGCAGAGATTTATAAAATATTTCATTTAATTCATTTAACTCGGCCATTTGTATAAGTTTTCTAGAAGCCAAAAATTGTTTTTTATGAGAATTTAGTCTTCTTCTCTTCAATTCCATTTCTTGACTTTCTGTTAAAAAGACGGAAGCTTTCAATTCAGCTAAGTTTTCATTTATTTTCCATATCAATATTCTGATATTTTTTTTTGCAACAATTTCTTTTAAGAAAGGCATTTGAAAATTGAGGTAAAGTAAGTAGCTTTGCATTAAATATAAAAATTATAATGAATAATAAGATAGAAATGCATCAATATAAGGTAAAAGATATTGGTTTGGCAGAATGGGGAAGGAAAGAGATTAATCTTGCTGAAGCTGAGATGCCAGGATTAATGCAAATAAGAGAAGAGTATTCAAAATTAAAACCTCTAAAAGGGGCAAGAATAGCAGGTTGTTTACACATGACAATCCAAACAGCTGTCTTGATTGAAACACTTGTTGAACTAGGAGCAGAAGTTACTTGGAGTTCATGTAATATTTTTTCTACTCAAGATCATGCTGCTGCAGCAATTGCAGCCGTTGGCATACCAGTTTACGCATGGAAAGGAATGAATGAAGAACAATTTGAATGGTGTATCGAACAAACATTATTTTTCGGAGATGAAAAAAAACCTTTAAATATGATTTTGGATGATGGCGGTGACTTGACTAATATGGTTCTTGACAAGTATCCTGAACTTGTTTCAAAAATTAAGGGTCTTTCTGAAGAAACTACCACAGGCGTTTTAAGATTATATGAGAGAATGAAAAATGGAACACTTGCGTTACCTGCAATTAATGTGAACGATTCTGTCACTAAATCAAAATTTGACAACAAATATGGATGCAAAGAAAGTGCTGTTGACGCTGTAAGAAGATCTACAGACGTAATGCTTGCTGGTAAAAGAGTTTTAGTTGCGGGATATGGTGATGTTGGAAAGGGAACTGTAGCATCTTTTTCTGGAGCCGGTGCCATAGTAACAGTTTCCGAGATAGATCCGATTTGTGCTCTTCAGGCTGCAATGGATGGATATGAAGTTAAAAAAATTGATTCTGTAATTGGAAAAATGGATATTATTGTTACTGCAACTGGCAACAAGGACATAATTACAGGGTCCCACTTCAAAAAAATGAAGGACAAAACGATTGTGTGTAACATTGGCCATTTTGATAATGAAATAGATATTTCGTGGCTTGAAGAAAATTTTTCTCATCAAAAAACTGAAATAAAACCACAAGTTGATCTATATAAAATTAATAATAACATAGAAATAATTGTATTAGCAGAAGGCAGACTGGTTAATTTAGGATGTGCCACAGGACATCCTAGTTTTGTAATGAGTAACTCATTCGCTAATCAAGTGCTGGCTCAAATAGAGCTATGGAAAAATCATGAAAATTACGAGAATGAAGTTTATACATTACCAAAACATCTAGACGAAAAGGTTGCTAAACTTCACCTTAAACATCTTGGAGTTGAACTGGAAGATTTGTCAGAAGACCAAGCCAAATATATAGGGGTTAAAAAATCTGGTCCCTACAAACCTGATTATTATAGATATTAAAAAATGTTTGTGTTTCAAGCCTCAATCGAAACATAGGATTTGTTATTTTTCTTTTTTGTAAACTTTACTAATCCATCAATTTTTGCGTGTAAAGTATGATCTTTTCCAATATAAACATTGGTGCCGGGATTGTGGACTGTACCTCTCTGTCTAACAATGATATTTCCTGCCTTTGCAAATTGACCACCAAATATCTTTACCCCGAGACGTTTTGATTCTGATTCTCTACCATTTTTCGAGCTTCCAACTCCTTTTTTGTGTGCCATTTTTTTTTAATTTAAAGAACTAATAGATTTAATTAAATCATCTTTTTTCATAGACGAATATCCACTAATTTTTTCGCTTTTAGCAATTTCTCTAAGTTCAATTAAAGTTTTTGATTTATAGTTAATTTTTTCTTGACCTTCCTTGACTTTTATTTTCTTTGAATTGTTTTTAACAGGTGTTGCCTTATTGACCTTACCTTTTTTGGATAGATTATTACTCCTTGATATAGACTCAATTAAAATTTCAGATAAATCTTGTTTGTGTCCATTTTTTACCCTGTAGCCTTTTCTTCTTTTCTTTTTAAAAACAACGACTTTTTTACCTCTTAAATGCTTAATTAATCTTGCTTCTACCAAATATCCATCGATTTTAGGAGTTCCTAAACTGAATTCATCACCATTATCAATTAAAAGGACGTTTTCAAAAGAAATTTTAGAACCTTCTTTTTCATCAAGTCTATTAACAATAAGCTTTTGGTCTTTTTGAACCTTAAACTGTTGCCCTGATATTTCTACTACTGCGAACATTTTTTTCTTTGGTCTGCAAATTTACTTAATTTAACTTAGGAACCTAACATATTTCACTAAATCTTAATTAGATTTAAAATACTAATAAAAGTTTTTTAAATTTACTTAATACATCTAAAAATTAAGTTATTGGTTTATAAAATTAAGTTCCTTTTATCAATTTTTCTATTATTTGTAAGATGTACACCAGAATATGTTCCGACTTTAGATTCGAATTCTGAAAAAAATGAAATTATATCTCCAACAGGAGATCCAGACGGAAAAGTAGGAGAATTAGAGGCAACTTTTTTATCTTCTAAAAATAAGTTTACATTTTCAAAAAGTTCATTGAGTTCTGATACGTTTACAGTTTCATATGTTTCTACAGCTCAAAATTTTGATGTTTTTAAATGGATTTTTCAAGGGGGATACACTAGTTCTGGTTCAAGCACTACGTCAAGTGGTACAACAATTATTGAAGGAAATATAAATGACCCAAACACATCAAGTCAAATAGGAGTTTCCGTTGAGTACAGAAACGGCTTTGGAAGATACGATGTTACGCATGCAGTCGCTAATTCTGGTAGTTTCGATATAAACATGGAAAAAGATTATGTGACTTACGAATATTTGGATGATTTAAGGGTCCAAAGTCAATCAAACCCTAACGGTTGGATAAATACATCTGGCCTCTGGTACAGCCCATCGGATATATCAACTGCAACTTTTTCAGTGTGTGAGAATTCAATTGTTGGATTTTATGATAATGATGATTTTACTCTCACCGAACCAATAGATATAACAAAGGAATTTTCAAATTTTGGGACAATCAAAAAAAATTTAGTTTTTGAATATAAAATTGATTTTATTGTCCTCCCTGCCATTTCAAATAATTTAAAAAGAATATCCCTGGGGTTTACTCCAAATTTATCTTCAATATCGAGCAATACAATCGAAGCTGGTGAATTATGGTCAAACTCTTCAAATGAGTCAACTGAATTTAGGCAGGTTATTTTACCACTTCCCCTTATTTCTGACTTTAGCTTAAGTTTCACAAAGCATCCCTCTGTAATTAATGCTAACGGAAGACAGGCTTATCCATTTAATGTTTGCTTAAGAAATATAAAAATTGTTCCTTCTGAGTAAAACTAATTCAGTTTTTATAGTTAGGATTTGTTGATTTAAATTCTGGAACAATGTCTTTAATATTAGAAACTAAATTCTTTATACCACTAGAACTTGAAGCATTTTTAATTAATTTCAATATCATTAGTTTAACCGCTTTACTTATTTTTACTTTTTCAGCAATAAATATTAATCTGTTGTGAGATTTTTTCAAATTTTCTTGATCAGTTAATAATTCTTCGTAAAGTTTTTCTCCATCATTTAAACCAGTGAATTTAATCTGAATATCTTCATTTTCAATTAGACCAGACAATCTAATCATATTAATTGCTAAATCAACTATTTTAACAGGTTTCCCCATATCAAAAACATAAATCTCTCCGTGATTTCCAGTGGCTCCTGCCTCGAGAACTAATTGACATGCCTCTGTTATAGTCATAAAAAATCTGGTGACTTTTGGGTGAGTTACTGTTATTGGCCCTCCTTTTGATATCTGATTTTGAAAAATAGGAACAACTGATCCGTTAGATCCTAAAACGTTACCAAACCTTGTTGTTATTATTTTTGTTTTATTTTTTGAAGTAAGTGAAGAAACATACATCTCCGCTATTCTTTTGGTAGCTCCCATAATATTAGATGGGTTTACAGCCTTATCTGTTGACACAAAAACGAATGTAGAAACATTTTTTTCTATTGCCTTGTCGACAATATTCTTTGTCCCCAATATATTGTTCAATATTGTGGCTTGTGGCATACTTTCGGTCATATATACGTGTTTATAGGCTGCTGCGTGAAATACAACATCAATTTTATAATTAGAAAAACATGATTCAACTGAATTTAAATCTGTCACGCTTTTCAGCAAATACCAAAATTTTGTTTTAGATTTTTTATTTTCGAGTTCTTTCTTAATGTTAAAAAGGGAATTTTCGTTATTGTCAAATAAAATAATTTCCTTTGGGCTAAAGTTTAGGAGTTGTCTTACAATTTCACTTCCTATAGAACCAGCAGCACCAGTAACAAGAACGGTTTTATTTAAATATTGTTTTTTATTTTTATCCAAATCAATATTTATCTGATCTCTTTTTAGAAGATCTTCAATTTTAAAAGGAGTCAAATTATTAATTGCTCCTTTATTAATTGCTAGATTATCAATTGATGGAACATTGAAAATTTTTACTTTTTTACTCTTAAAAAAATTAAATAGATTGTTTTTATTTTTTTGACTAAGTTTTTTTGTAGTAATTATTATTTGATCAACGGCTCCTTCTTTACCATTAGTATTTAGAAATTTACTATTTAAACTTTGAACTTGTATTCCCTCAATTGTTCTACCAATTTTAGATGAATCGTCATCCAAAAAACCAACAACTCTAATTGAATTACTATCATCAAGAGCCCTTTTAACCCTGAGTCCGTTTGAACCAGCACCGTAAAGAAGTGTTTTTAAGAGTACATCATCTTTTATGGTTTTATTATACAATATTTTTATAATTAATCTATAAAAAACAAGGAGAGATAAACTAAAATAAAAAAGTAACAATAAATAATTGAAATGAGCCCTAGTATCTGCACCTACATAAAGTGAATAGCTAAAGATGGATAGAAAAAGACCAAATGTTAACTTACTTATGTCGATAAATGTAGTATATCTTAAAAGCATATTGTATCCTTTTGAAAGTGAAATACAAATAAGAGAAGTAATTAAAAACACGATTTTGTCTTGTAGGTCCCTTATGACCAAAATAGAGCCATTCAAAAAAAGTAAAGATTCCATTGCGATCACCAAACATATGATATCCATAAAGAATGCATATTTTTTAGAATAATGCTTTTGGAAAATTTTTTGAAACATCTATTAAATTGAAAAAATTTTTATTAGTTTATTTTTAATCCTTTTTCTTTCATTGAAACTTAAATTACTCCCAGAAGGTAAGCAAATTCCATTTTCAAATAGAAATTTGGAAAATCCATTTCCAAAAAACTTTGTTCCTTTAAAAACAGGTTGCATATGCATTGGTTTCCATAAACGCCTAGTTTCTATTTTTTCGTCCTCTAATTCAGATATTATTTTGTCTACTGAAATACCACATATTTTCTCGTCGATCAAAATACAAGTTAACCATCTATTCGAAAAATATCCAATTGGTTCATCTAAGAAAGATAAACCTTCAACTTTACTCAGCAAATCGTAATAAAAAATATAATTGTCCCTTCTTTTTTTAACTCTTCCATTAAGTACTTTAAGTTGTTCCACACCAATAGATGACAAAATATTAGATAGCTTATAGTTATAACCCAATTTTTTGTGCTGGTAAAAGGGTCTATTTTCCTTAGCTTGAGTTGATAAAAAGTTAGCTTCGACAATATCTTCCTTATTATTTGAAAGTATAGCTCCTCCCCCTGAAGTGGTTATAATTTTATTACCATTAAAGCTTAAGATACTCAAGCTTCCAAAAGATCCACAAGGCTTACCGTTGATATTTGAGCCTAGTGCTTCAGCAGCATCTTCAATTACAGGTACTTTATACCTTTTAGCAATTTCAGTAATCTCTTCAATTTTTGCTGGCATACCATATAGGTGAACTACTATAATTGCCTTTGGGCTTATCCCTCTTTTTTTACAATCCTCTAATGCCAGAGTTAATGATTTTGGACACATATTCCATGTATCTTTTTCTGAGTCTACAAATATAAGCTCACCTTTCTCGTAAATAACTGGGTTGCAGCTACCAATGAATGTGAAAGATTGACAAATCACTGTGTCTCCTTGGGATATGCCTAGTAGTCTAGTTGCTAAATGGATTGCCGAAGTCCCTGAATTTACAACACAAGCGTACGATCTTTGACAATATTTTGCCAAATCATTTTCGAACTTTTCAACGTAGGGTCCAGTAGATGATATCCAATTGCTTGAAAATGCATCTTTAATATTATTTATTTCTTCTCCACTAAGATGTGGAGGAGACAAGAATATCTTATTTTTTTTCATTGGAAAATATTTTACCAGGTATACCTAAAATTAATGAGTTATCAGGAACATTTTTATTAACAACTGATCCCGCACCAACAACACAGTTTTTGCCAATTTTTATGTTTGGAAGTATTGTTGCACCTGCACCCACCAAAGTACATTCCCCAATAGAAACAGATCCACATATTGTTGCACCTGGGGCAACATGGACAAAATCCTCGATATTACAATCATGGTCAATAGATGAATTTGTATTGATTATACAATGATTCCCTATCCTTGAGCCAGTATTGATTGTTGAGGAAGTTATAATTTGAGATCCATCACCAATTGAAACATTATCACTCACCAGTGAATTTTGATCAATAATTTTGCCGAAATGGTGCTTTATGATATTGCTTAATTTCTTTCTTGTGTTATTATTACCAATAGTAATAAGAATTTTTACGTTGGGTTTAATTTTTTCATTATAGTCTCCCAAAAAAGGTATTTCTCCTATATCCTTTAACTTAGAATTTGTATCAAAAAATCCAACAATCTCTTTCCTTTGTTTTTCTAAAATAGAGATTATGACTCGAGAATGTCCTCCTCCTCCTCCATAAATTAAAAACTTAGTTTTTTCCATTAAACTTTTCCATTGTGATTTTTGTGTTAAAATTTATTCCCTTTAAAGTTACAACCCTTTTTATTGTAAGAATTAAAATTTTGAAATCTAGAAAAAAACTCTGATTTTCTACATAGTATATGTCAAGTTTAAATTTTTCATTCCAAGAAATTGAATTTCTACCATTTACTTGAGCAAATCCTGATAAACCAGGCAAAACATTGTGTCTTTTCATCTGTTCCTTGCTGTACAATTGGAGATATTCAACAAGTAATGGCCTTGGCCCAATAAAACTCATATCTCCTTTTAAAATATTTATAATTTGAGGTAATTCGTCAATTGATAGTTTTCTCAATATTTTACCTATTTTAGAAGTCCTATGATAATCAGAGATCATTTCCCCTTTTGAATTAATTACGGTTTTCATTGTTTTAAATTTATATAGTTTAAATATCCTGCCTTTAAACCCTGTTCGGTTTTGAATAAATAGTGGGTTTTCTTTTAAATCAATCATTAAAATAATTAAAAGCAATATCATAAGGGGTGAAAATAATATCATTATAACAATAGAAAATATTATGTCAAGATAGGATTTTAATAAAACGTATTTAAACATTTTCAATCATAATGCTATCCAAATTTAGAAAATTATTAGGGTATTATATTGATCTATTTTTATATTTAGTTGAATAAATAAAAGTAAGTGGGAAAACTTAAGATTGGAATTACTGGAGCCACAGGTTTAATTGGAAGCAAATTGTGTGAATACTACTGCTCTAAAGGACACGAAGTTTCAATCATAACAAGAAGTATAAAAGATTTAAATTTTAAAAATATAAAAATCTATGAAACAGACTTGTCGTCTCCAGACGTGTCTAAAATAAAAGCTTTTACTAAAAATCTTGACTTCCTTTTTCACCTAGCGTCAGAATTAAATGATGATTCTAAAATGATGTCAACAAATTATCAATCAACAAAGCTTTTATCCGACCTTTTAATAAATACTGAGACAATTTTTGTATTTATGTCAAGTATAGGTGTTTTTGATTTTAATTCTGGTAAAATGATAACTGAAGATGGGGAAAAAAGTCAATTAAATTATTATGAAGAAACTAAATTCTTGAGTGAAAAATATATATATAAACAAAAAATAAATAATCTAAAATTTATAATTATCCGCCCTTCAATAATTCTAGATTTAAAAATGAAGTCAAAAATTATAAAGTACTTGATAAATCTAAGTTCCATCAGAATAAAGTTGAAAATTTCTAAATCCGTAATTGGAAACTTTGTCCTGTCAAACGATATTATAAAAGTTTTAACAGGAGTTGTTAAGCAACAAAATGCCATTGGTGAGTCTTTCAATATATCTTCTAACGTTAGTCTTAAAGAATTTATAACGGAAATCTCTAATACAATCAATAAGAAACCTTACATATTAATATCAATGAATATATTTTTATTTTTGGTCAAAATTTTTTCACTTTTTACAAACCGTAAGAATTTTAGATCTATAGAAGTTTTTTTTTCTAATACCTCAAAGGTTTCTTCAAATAAAATTGAAAATTTTTTAGATTTTAAAATTTGTGAAAACTTTTCTTCGTTTTTAAAAGCATATATTGAAAAAAAATGAAAAAAATATGTTTTATTGTTTCTAGCCCTAACACCGCTTACGCTTTCTTAAAGAGTCCTATCAATAGGTTGGCAAAAAAACATGAAATTTATATTATAGCAAATTTTAATTCTCATGATTTGGAGTACATGAAAGAATTACAAATTAAAAAAACATTTCATTTTGAAATAGTAAGGAAGATAAGTTTATTCAAAGATCTAAAATGCTTATTCAAATTGATATTTTTTTTAAAAAAAAATAGATTTGACGCAATACATTCTGTATCACCAAAAGCAGGATTTATTGGCATGGTGGCAGGAAATTTAACATTTATCAAAATGAGAACACATACTTTCACTGGACAAGTTTGGGCAACAAAAAAAGGATTATTCAAATATTTGCTAAAATTAATGGATCGTGTTATAGCTAGTTGTGCCACTAATATATTAGTTGATGGAAAATCTCAACTAGAATTCTTATTTAATAACAACATAGCAAAAAGCAAGTTACAATTGCTTGGAAATGGATCTATTTCTGGAGTTTCAATAAAACGTTTTTATCCATCCTTTAGCGTTCGTAAGAGCATAAGAGAAAAATTAAAAATTCCACAAAAAGAGTGGGTATTTATGTTTCTTGGAAGGTTAAATATCGAAAAAGGTGTTGTTGATTTAATTAATGCATTTAGTATGATTGATCAAAACAAGTATAAATGTTCATTGTATTTGATAGGGAATGATGAAGAAAATATAAAAACTAATTATGCTTCTAAGAATTCAAAAATTTATTTTATTCCTCATCAAAAATTCCCTGAAAAATTACTTCAAGCTTGCGATACTTTCTGTTTACCAAGCTATAGAGAAGGTTTCGGTATATCTATAATTGAAGCATCTGCTCTAAAAATCCCAATCGTTTGTAGTGACATATATGGTTTAAAGGAGACTGTTATTGAAGGGGTAACAGGATTAAAGCATAGAGTTGGAGATGTGGAACATATTAAAGATAAATTAGAGTTTGTATTATCTAATAAGGTATTAATGAAAAAAATTGGGGAAAATGGAAGAAAATATGTTGAAAAAGAATTTAGTGAAAAACTGATGTTGAAATATTGGGAAAGTTTTTACGTTGAAAATTTAATTTTATAGTCCATATATAACCCCTGGAATTGTTTTAAATATTCCTTTTATATCATAAACAAACCCTCCTTTTTCTATAAAACTCAAAGGATCTAATTTCAAGAATTCTTTGTGCTTAACTGCAAGAATTAAAATATTAAACTTTTTGCTCTTAGGAAGTTCATCTGTGATAGTAAGTTTTATGTTCAGAGAACTTTTGTCAATATGAGGATCAAATAAATAAACATTCTTAACAATCTCATTCATTTGTAATGCTAATTCTAACGCTTTAGAATTTCTAAGGTCAGATGTGTTTTCTTTAAATGTAGCTCCTAAAAATAAAACGTTCACACTTGAAATTTGAATTTTATGAAGCGTTAGCTTCATTATTATATCATTTAAAATAAATCTTGGAACTTCTTCATTAATTTTCCGAGCTGACAACAATATTTCTGGTTTATATCCCTCTGTCTTCGCCTTATGCGCAAGATAGTAGGGATCAATACCAATACAATGCCCTCCGACTAATCCTGGTGTAAAATTTAAGAAGTTCCATTTTGTACTTGCTGCCTTAAGTACTTCATGTGTGTCAATACCAAAAAGTTTAAACATCATAGCTATTTCATTAACCAATGCAATATTTACATCTCTTTGCACATTTTCAAAAACTTTTGCGGCTTCAGCAACTTTTATGGAAGATACAGGATGAACTTTAGCTTTTAAAATAGAACTATAAACTTTAGTTATTAACCCTAAAGAATACTTATTTGTTGCTGAAACAATTTTGGGAATTGTCTTAAATGTATTGATTTTATCACCAACATTGATTCTTTCAGGGCTATATCCGACGTAAAAATCGTTATTTATTTTTAAAGACGATTTTTCCAAAATTGGAATACATATCTCTTCTGTTGCGCCTGGATATACTGTAGACTCATATACAACTATATCTCCTATTTTAAGGTATTTTGAAATAATATTTGAAGCATTCTTTAAAAATGTAAAGTCTGGTGCTTTATTATTTTTTACTGGAGTGGGTACAGTAACTATATAAAAATTACATTTTTTAAGTGATTCTGTCTTGTGGGAATAGCCTATAGCGACTGAATTAATTTCAGACTGTGAAATCTCATTTTTAATATCTATACCTTTTCGAAGTGAATTAATTCTTATTTTATCATTATCATAGCCAACAACTTTGTATTTTTTTGCCAACGCAATTGCAAGTGGAAGACCCACATACCCCATTCCAATAATACCTATATTAAAATTCATCAAAAACTATTTTTTTTTGAAAACCCACTTTGAAACCTCTTAAAAAACTTCTTACAAAATCAAAGTTTTTATGTTTTAAACTCAATACAATTGATTTAAAAAATAAACCTAGCATCAAGACAAAAAAATCAAGCCCAAAAAAATAAATATTTTTATTTTTTTTAAATAACATCCAAATTTCAACTACATCTTTTTCTGTTCTCAACAATAACGATTGCCTGTTCATAGATGCATGATTATGAGTAAGCCTAGCTTTTGGTATAATAAACATTCTCCGAGGGAATTTTTTTTCAACTCGGATTGAAAATTCAATATCTTCATATGAGTGAAATTTGTTTTCGATGTCGAAACTTACCTTTTCAAAAACCTCTTTTTTCCAAGTTGACAAGCCTCCACTAAGAACATTTATCCTTTCTGGTACTTTTTTATCAAAGATCAAATTTGAATATTTTTTCACTCTGTCATCCTTAAATATTCCAAAGTGTGTCAAACGAAATATCAATTTTGGGAAGTAGTCTATTTTTGGGTAATTTGTAATTATCCCGTTTGCGCCTATTATCAAGGGATTAGAAATAAGCGCATCTTCAATAAATTCAAAATATTCTTTTTCGAGTAAAATATCATCATCAAAAAAAGATATGTAATCACAATTATTTAATGAAACTCCAAAATTTTTTGCCTCAACCAATCCATCAATTTCTTGATTATGAATGTAATTAACAAGAAGATTCACTTTATCTGCTGCAGATAAAATTTTTTTTTCTACAACATTACTTGGAATACTTTGATCAACTATAATTAGTTGATCAGGAAGCCTTGTTTGTTTAAGAATTGCTTTAAATGAATTTAATAACTCTTTAGGCCTATTTTTTGTTGGTATTACAATTGAAAAAGTCATTTTATTTTTTTAAGATTTAAAACTTTTTCGTAATTGATAGGACTAAAAAATTGCTTTACGTGTTGAATTAATTTCTTTTGATTATTGATCAATTCAGTGTGTGAAGTTTTCTCTATTTTTTTAACATCATCTGGTTTAGAAAAATTAAATCTTTTATTTTCAAACTCAAAAAGGGGGTCAATAGAGATTTCGTCAGATTTAGAAAAATAAATCGGGACTAAACCATTTAAGACTGCCTTGATAATTGTAGTTGAACCCCTGTAAATCGCAAATTGTGCTCTTTTAAAATCGTCTTCTAACGAAATTTTGGATATTTCTACATTAGATATTTGAGCTAATTTAGGACACTGCTTGAAAACTTTTTTTGTGCTAGTGACAGGATGGAAACGAATTATAAATTTTAAATGTTTGAACCTAATAGCTATACTAATTGCAAATTCTACTAATGGAATACACTCAACCAGGTCGCCTTCTGGAAGTAATAAAAAAGTATTTCGTTTTTTAGAATCCACAGCTAATCTTTTTATAAGCTTATTTTCCCCTCTACAACTTCCAAAAAGAATCAACCTTTCATCTGGCAAATAGTTTATTTTTTGAAACTGTTTAAAACTGTGTTCCCCGGAGCACAAAATATAGTCCGGTTCAAATGAATTGTTTAATTTTCTTCTAATTGAATGCTGTTTTCTAAAAACAATCGCATGTTGATAACCTACACATAGAATTTTTGGATTTATTCTTCTCGCAAAACCAAAAATTAATCTTTCCCAAGGATGTCCTTCGTAAGTTGTAAAAATATTTTCGACTCTATTATTTTTAACAATTTCTTTTACCAAAATGGCAAGCCTATAATTATTAAATGTCCCACTAAATAAAGATGATAGTGAGGCATAGAGTTTTATTCGCTTCTCAAAAGTATTTTTTGATCTGAATCTGAGAATGTTAATAGCTTCCAGAATCAATTTAGTTCTTATTTTTAATTCTAAAATTATTGGAAGATATTTAGGGAGTAATTTCGAGCAGACTTTATTACTCCATTTGTTTACTAAAGATCTAGAGCTTATATGAGTAAAGTTTATGTATAGATTTAAACTTGACTGTTGGTTAAGATTAAATTTATTTGGTAATTCATAGAAGTAAAAATCATCCTTATGATTAATAAACTTTTCATTTAAAAAATGTGTTATAAAAATTATTTTATATTTTTTTTGATCTTTTTTAAGTATATCTCCTAAAAAATATACTCTATAAATTGCCTCTAAAAACTTCAAAACGCCTATGGTTATTGTTTTAAATAGACTGGCAAGTAAAAAAATGTAAAACTTAAGGCTACTTTTAAAAAAAACAGGTTTATAGATATTTAAAAAAATAGGATGTTCTCTAACTACATTAAGGAATGAATTTGCATTTCTTTCAAAAGAATTAGATCCACTTTTTAAAATACTGTCACATACTTTACACAAATCATCATATTGCAATTCAGTGATGCTTTTCATTTATTTAATTTTTAAATTAAAAACATCTTCTAATATATTTTTCTGTTCTTTGTTGTTTTTAACATACTCCCAAACTAATTCAACCTCAAAAGGTTCATTTATACTTGGTTGACTGCAACCAAATGGTACAGAACGAATTGAATATCCGTTCTCAATTATTCTCATCTGCTCAATTGACTCAAATTTTTCAACCAATGTTGGTTTCATTTCAATAAGTTTCATTAAAAACTCCTTTTTAAATGCTATGATCCCTAAAATCTTACGTATCCTATATAAACGAACTCTATAATCCAATTCTATATTTCTCTTTCTAAAACAGTAAAGAATTTTGTCTTCATAAATAGATGCTTTGACAATAGAATTTTTGTAGAGTTCTTTTTTGGAATCGATCGGCCCAGTAGCATTCCAAGCAAAAGATAAAATATCTTCTCTTGTGGCTTCAATCATTTTATCCAAATACCTGGGAAGTAGTAATGGTTCGTCTCCTTGAATTAAAATCACATTTTTACAATCTATATTTTTGACAGCTTCAGCTACTCTTGTAGTTCCATTCTTATGATTTTTACTTGTCATAACTACTTTTGCTCCGTAGCCTTCTAAAACATTCCTTATTTCAATATCACATGTAGCTATTATTACATCTTTAACTTTTTTGGCCATCAATGCCCTTCTTCGGACGTGTTCAAGCATCGGCAATCCATTCAAATCAAACAAAATCTTATTTGGAAAACGTTTCGAATTTAGACGAGCTGGAATTACTACTATTTCTTTCATCTAATTATTGGGGTAAAACTCCACAATCAACGTTGATACACTGCCCAGTAATAGCGCTAGCATTTTTTGAAGCCAAGAAAACACACATTTGTCCTACTTCTTTTATGGTCGGCATTCGAAGCAATGCAGAATTAGCTTTTGTAAATTCAGCTATAAATTTTGATGGATTTTGATTTCCCGGTGCGTACTTCTTGTCTAAAGCCTCATTTAGACCATCAGTTGCTATCAAAACTGGACAAACGGCATTAACTCTAATGTTTCTTGGTCCTAATTCTTTAGCTAAAGATTGGGTGAGTCCATTCATTCCAAATTTTGAGGCCACATATGCTGAGTTATTACTTGAACCTCTTTTCCCAGCTAGACTTGATATATTGATTATAGATGAGCCAGAATCCATAACTTTAGATGCGGCCTTAGAACCCCAAAAAGCTCCTTTTAAATTTGTATCTAAAATATCATTGAGAAACTTATTGTCTATCTTTTCTATTGGTTTCCATTTAGAATAACCAGCATTGTTTACATAAACATCTAACTTGCCAAACTTGTCCATTGCAGTTTTTACCAAAATTCCGTGTGATTTTTCTTGACGAACATCAGTAAAAACAAATTGAACTTTATTTTTGTCAAATCCGTCAAAATCAGTTTCTTCTCTAGCACCAACAAAAACAAAATATCCTGCTTCAACAAAAGATTTTGTGATTCCTAAACCAATACCTTTGTTACCACCTGTAACTATTGCAATTTTATTTTTTTCCATATTTTTAAATTGTCATGCAAGAAAATCCACCATCAATGGTGATTTCTGCACCTGTTACAAAGCTTGAGGCATCCGAAGCCAACCAAAGCACTGCTCCGGTTAGTTCACTTGGATTACCAAACCTTCGCATAGGCGTATGATTTAATATATCTTTTTTTCGATCTTGATCTATAAAGTTTTTTAAGTTCCATTTAGTAGGAAAAAAACCAGGTCGTATAGCATTTACCCTAACCCCTTTAGTAGCCCATTCTCTAGCTAAATTCTGTGTTAAGTTTTTTACAGCAGCTTTTGCTGCTGAGTAAGTGAAAGCCCTTGATAATGGTGGGCCAGATGATGCTGATGAAATATTAATTATGTTCCCCTTCCCTTGGTTTATCATATATGATCCATATACCTGACAACCTAAAAATGTTCCTTTAATTTGAGAATCCATAATGGAATTCCACTCTTTTTCAGTAATTTCTAAATAAGGAGTGGCCCCATTAATTCCAGCACCGTTTATAATAACATCTAGGTTGCCAAATTGATCTAAAATAGAATTTAAAACTGATTCATGTTGATTTTTCTTCGCAACATCCAGTGACAGTGACAACGTTCTTTTAAAACCTAATTTTTTAATTTCATTTTCAACTTTTTTTGCTTTCTCTATACGAAGATCAATAATAACTACAGTGCACCCCGCATTCGCAAACGATTTCACCATTTCACTACAAAGATGCCCTCCTCCTCCTATAACACCTACGACTTTATCTTTTAAATTAAATAAACTATCAATATACATTTTGTTAACGCGTTGTACTGATTATATTTTTCATTTTTTCAGCCCAGTTCCACAAAACAAATAAGTCAGATCCTAAAATGGCATACGTGTAACCCATATCAAAAAGTTCGTTTATATTTTTTTTATTTGGATCACTAATTTGAGTCCCGCAACTTTTACCATATTTTTCGCAAGCTTTTATAACTCTTTTGGATGCACTTAAAACCTTTGGATGATTCATTTCTCCAGGGACTCCTAGAGACCCAGAAATGTCATACGGGCCTATCATTACAGCGTCTATTTCCTTAAAAGAAAGTAATTCATCAATATTCTCCACAGCTGTAATTGACTCTATCTGGATTATTAAAGAGGAGTATTCATTCCAATTATTAACGTATGATTGAAAATCAAAACCGTATCCCTGAGCACGACTTACTCCGTAACTTCTGTTACCAACAGGTGGATACTTGACATTGCTGATTATATTTTCTATTTCTTCTGGTGTATTAACCATTTGAATTAAAATTCCCTCAGCACCAGACTCCAATAGAGGCTTAATATAATCGTTTGAATGTGAAACAGGTCTTGGCAAACAAGGAATATTTTCTGATTGACAAGCTGCAATTATACGTTGTGCTTCAGCCATATTAATTGTAGAGTGTTCCATGTCAATAGCGATAAAATCAAACCCCGCTTTGGCAAAAGTTTCAGTAATAGAGGGATGTGAGTAGGATACCCATGAAGCAAAAAGTTTATCTCTATTTCTCAGAGAGTGCTTTAATTTTTTTTGCCGGTCAAGTTGATTTGTCATATTTTTAAGTTACTAATACATTTTTATTTTAAAATATCAAACTAAATAAAATCACCCTCCCATAAGTTTTTTTACTGCTGGGTGCAGATGTAATAAACCCACCAATTTTTGATCTTTGTTTACAACCGGAAGATCCCAAATTTTGTAGTCCCCCATTAATTTAACAACTTTTTTAAGATCATCATTTGGATTACAAATTATGGGCTTTTGATTGGCATGGAATAATGCATCGTCAATGAAGAATGCCGAAAAGGGTTTTTGTACTTTCAGTAATTTTCTCCTTAAATCTCCATCTGTAATTAAACCTAAAAGTTCTCCACTTTGATTAACTATACATACCAGTCCTAAATTAGCGTCTCCCATTTCTGTTAAAGCCTCTTTGAGAATTGTTTTTTTTTCTATTACAGGGAAAAATCCAATCTTTATCATTACATCATTTACTTTCATAATTGATCATTTAAGTGGGTGAACGTTATCTGGGCCCAATTCATTAAAAAGAGATACCCTAATTTCATTAATTTTTTTGGCTTGATATAATATGTTTTCTAAGTATTTTAAATCTAAAACAGTGTTAGCATCAGAAAGAGCTTTAGCTGGATTGTCATGAGTTTCCATAAATAAAAGATTAATTCCGTTTGCGACAGCTGATCTAACCAAATACGGAATAAATTCTCTTTGTCCACCAGAAATATTACCCATGGAAGTTGGTAACTGAACTGAGTGAGTGGCATCATAACATACTGGATAACCAGTATAACTCATTATTGGGAAACAAGTCATATCATTGACTAACATGTTATATCCCATAAATGTTCCTCGGTCAGCAAGTATGATTTTATCATTACCAAAGGATTCTATTTTTCTGCAAGAATTTTTCATATTCCACGGGCTCATAAATTGACCTTTTTTAAGAAGTATCGGCCTATTTGTTTTTGCAGCTGCTCTTAATATTGAAGTTTGTCGACAAAGGTAAGCCGGAACCTGTACCAAATCACAAACTTTACCTGTTTCTTGAGCCCAGGAAGGGTCAGAAAAATCGGAAACAACTGGTACTTTAAATGTATCTCTAATTTCAGATAAAACTTTTAAACCTTTATCTATCCCTATACCATGAAAACTTTTTGGAGAAGAACGACAATCTTTATCATAACATGATTTATAAATCCAAGGTATTTTTAGTTTATCACAGATCTTGGATATTTTTTCCGCCATAAAAAGTGCATGATCTCTACTTTCAATTGCACACGGTCCTCCAACAAAAGCTAGGGGATTATTACCTCCTATATGAACCTTTTTTACCTTTCCATACCCAATTGAAACAATTTTTTGATTCATATTATAAAATTAACCATGAAAAACATCAAAAGATGAATTCATTAATTTGAAAACTACAGGCCTAGCTAAATATAGTTTACTTTCTATAATTATGTTAGTTTTTGACCCTTTTTTATCAACAGTTTTTACATATTTAAAGAATCCCCCAGGAGCTATATTTACTTTCATTTTCTCAGCAACAGAGGTACTAATTTCAGTAATTTTAAATTTTTGCTTAATCCGTGAAGGGTTAACCAAATAAAACTCATAAGCTGAGTCTGGGTTTAATTCATGTTGAAAAATATATTTCTTCTTAAAAAAACTGTAATTACCTAAGAGTTCATATTTATCATTTAATTTAGATTTAGCAATAGCGTCTAAATTCCCATGAACAAATCCCTTTATAGCTCCTTTTTTAAAATTTTCATAACCTATATATCCTCTTTCTGTTAAAAAGCTTTTATGGCTTGGTTGTCCAAAGTTAATTTGTGGATGAAAAACTCCAAATAAGCTGTCTTTTTTGATTCCTAGATAATTAGCCATCTCCCCAACAGGAATGCTAGTTTTAATTTTGTCTGGTAAATCATAATTATATGCACCAAGAAACTTGCCTACTTCAGAAAAAAAATAAAAAATAACTTTTGCTGATTTTATTTCAGAGTCTGGTTTAATCAAAGTATTAAGTTGGAGACACTCAAAACTAGTTTTCCATCCATTTTCTATTCTTAAAATGAATAAGTCGCTAATTGTAGATTTATCTTTTGGAATTTTTGTGATCAACACAGCCTTATGAGATAAGATCTCTATAAACCGCGGAGGAACATATTTTTTAATTATATATTTAAATTTATTCAAACTTGTCATTTTTTAAGAATACTAAACCAATCACGTTTAATTTTATTTTGTAATTTAAATCTATCACCATGGACCACAAAACTTGCTGGAGGGTGGGTATGTTCGAGCGATATCATATCAGTTTTTTTACTTATACCTAGACCAAATGGAATCCCAGCCATATTTCTACATACGAATACCGGCAATTCATCTTGTGAAAATCTATAGTTGTCAAGATTTATTAAATTACAACTATTACTGAAAACCTTAAAACTATCAATAAATTTTTTAGCTTTTGCTTCATAGATTTCGATCTCAGTTGCACGAAAAAAAGGAGATTTTTCTAGATTAACAAATAAAAAATAATTTTCTACATTTTTATATTGGATAAAAGGATGGAAGGTGAGTAAACTCGCGTTTGTTGGAAAAGGGTTAATTTCACCTTGATAACTTGCTCGTGTTTGGTTTAATTTTAGCCCTACAGTTGCTCTCCATTCAGGAACTTTATTATATACAAATTCGTGTGTAGGAGTATAGCTCAATTTTTTATCCAACGAAGTTTTTCTAAACTGCAAAATAATTAATGGATATTTACCTTTTTCCCCGTAGAATTCTCCATTAAAAATGTCTTTGTGGTTTATCTCTTTGGATTCCCCTATTTTAAGTTTAACTAAAAATTTAGAAATCCATTTCTCTCCGTTTGAATATAAGGCCCAAACTGATTTTTCTGATCTGTCGTAAAGTTCCCAATCATTGGGTGGGAAATTATGTATTGTGCAAAATCCGGAAGCTTTATTTGTGTTAAGTAGTGGGAAAAAAGCCATTATTTATGTTTTAAAAATTATAGTAAATTAAATGCCACATGTGTTAAAATTAAAAAGAAAATAAATTAAATATTTTTATATAAATTTTCATTTACAGCTTAGTCCAAATTTGATTATGTATTCTGTTCTGTGAAAATTCAGAACAAGACTTTTGCAAACATCTAAACCCTGCTTTTTTTAAATATTTTTCAGACATTTGTTTTTGTTCTTTAAAGTCATCATTGATTTCAATTAAAATACTTCTAGCGTTATTAATTACTTTGTCCGATCCTTTCAAAATATAATGCTCTATTCCATCAACATCAATTTTAATATAGTTAGGAAGGGGTATTTGATAGATAGACACTAGTGTGTCTAAATCAAACCCTATTGTATTGTAAGAAAATTTAGATTGATACTTTTTCCCATGACTATCGATTTCTTTATCAAAAGCTGATAGTGCTCCCCCCCATTCTGTACTTTTTAAATTAAGTTTACTTACAGAAATTTTATCATTTAATGCAATTGGAAAAATTACTATATTTTTTTCTAGATTATTATAGTAAATATTTCTAGCTAAAAATTCTAAGTTAAAAAAAGAGGGCTCAAAACAAAATACTTGATTTCGTCTTTTTTTCGCGGCATAGATTGAATACAACCCTATATTAGCTCCAACATCATAATAAACACTTCCTTTTTCAAAGCTGTCGATCCAAGCTAGTGTTTCAGGTTCTTTAGTGAAAAATGTTTTATGTCTATATCGAGTTAAAAAATTTGGAGTTGCCAAATAAACAGGATTGTCATCTATCTTAATTTGATGTCTTTGGTTAAGTTTATATGTTAAAAATGCATCTGAAATCAGATTAAATGGAAAAATATTAGATATTTTAGCGAAAAACTTACCTAACATTTTAATAAATATTTTTATTATTCCTTTAATTAATTTGAATTTTTTATTCATTGCTAAGTTGTTAGAGGTTTATCCAGCTTTAATAAATTTAAATTTTTTCAATTTAGAAGTTCAGATTTTGATTTTAATATTGAAGTTTCATTAACCATACTTACAATAATTTTGATATTTCATGATATATCTCTAGACCTTTTTCCCCACTTTTTTCTGGATGAAATTGGATTCCAATACAATTTTCTTTTTTCACGATTGATGGATATTTAATTTCAGCATAATTTGTTGTACAAACAATATTTTCTTTATCCTCAGGCATACAATAAAACGAGTGAACAAAATACATGTAGGAACCACTATCTATAAACTTAAAAAAATAATTTTCATCGTTGTAGTTTTCAATAAATATCTGATTCCACTGTATTTGAGGAACCTGATATTTTTTTGATTTTGTTTTGGACTCAAACTTTTTAACAATTCCGTCTATTAATCCAAGACCCTCCGTAATTCCAAACTCATGACTTTCGGAAAACATAAGCTGCATACCCAAACAAATTCCAACAAATGGCCTACCGCTAGCAGCAAATTCTTTTAATGCTTCTAAAAGCTCCTTTTCCTTTAAATTATTCATAGCCTCTGGAAATGCTCCAACCCCTGGTAAAATTAACATATTAGAACTTTTAATTTCGTTGGGATTCGAAGTTATGAAAGAATCCACATTGCAAAGATCTAGTGCTTGCTTAACGCTAAACATATTCCCAAGACCATAATCTACTATTGCTACTTTCTTTTTCATACTATTGGCCTATGTGGTATGTCACAATCATTTAAATATTTTTTCAACTCATTGATTGAAAAGGTATTTACCTTGTTAAAAACATTTTGACTATCCATAAATGAAAAATTTCCTTCGGATCTAGTTCCTTCCGTACTGAATCTTTTGTAAGACTCATAGTGAAATGCTGATGCTATTGCTATAGCATCAACGTAATTTAGAGCATTTTTTATGTTTTCAAAATCAGATGCACCTCCATGCACAATTAACGGTAAATTAACGACTTTTCTTATTTGTTTTAGCAATTCCAAATCATAACCTTCAGAGGTCCCATCCCTATCGACAGAGGTTATTAGAATTTCACCAGCTCCTAGGTTTTCAGCTGTTTTAGCCCATTTGGTAGCTTCCAGTCCTGTTTCCTCCCTACCATTGTCCATAAAAGCGTAATATTTACCATCTGCCTTTTTTATAACTTCTAAAGCTAAAGCAATAGTTGAGGAACCAAACTTTTTGGAAAGTTCATTTATTATTTTTGGTTTTCTCACAGCTGCAGTATTAAGAGTGACCTTATCGGCACCAGCCCTGAGGACAGACTGCACATCATCAAAATTTCTTAATCCTCCACCTACAGTTATTGGAATAAATATATCTTTCACAGTACTCGAAATAATATTATGTAAACTATTCCTTTCATAAAGACTCGCTACTACGTCTTGAAAAATTATTTCATCTGCACCACTTTGATAATAAAACTCAGCAAATTTTTTAGGAGAGCCAAGAACTCTTAGCCCCTCTAAATGAATACCCTTTACTAAATTTGGCCCCTTGATGTCAAGTCTAGCTATTATTCTTTTCATCGAATTCTATTTAATTGAATATCCTCCATCAACAATTAAGTTTTGACCTGTTATGTATGATGAACCATCTGATAAAAGGAAAGTTACTAATGAAGAAAAATCTTCAGGTTTTGCCATTCTGCCAAGAGGAACTTTAAGCTCATACCTTCTAACAAATTCAGGATCCTGTCCATCATAAACTCCACCAGGCGCAATACAGTTGAATCTTATATTAAACTCTCCATAAAAAGAAGCTAGGTATCTATTTAAGTTTATTAAACCACCTTTAATTGCTGAGTAAGCTACAGGAGGACTGATTTGAGTATTCTTATATAAATTGAAGTCATTGGCTAGGGAACCATAAATGGATGAGAAACTTATAATTGAACCTTGATTATGTTGCTTCATGTGTTTGGCTACTATTTTTACAACATTAAAAAAACTAACCAATTGAATATCCAAGTTTTTTATGAATGATCTATTTGACACTTTTTCAATCTCTTTATTCCAGTCTAAGGTCTTAGGGTAAGAACAATTTACTAAACCATCAATTTTCCCGTATGAATCAATAATTACTTTTAATTTATTTTTTGATTGTTTAAAATTTGTTATATCAAAATTAAATCTGTTTTCATTTTCGTGAGTGTCCAAATTTAAGTCTAAACATATTGGTTTTCCTCCCTGATAAATAATTTCGTCTACAAACTTCTTTGCAATGAGTCCTTCACTACCAATAACAATTATATTTTTATCTTTTAAAATCATAATATATATTTTATTATTTTCAATGCTTCTTGCAAACCATTAAAAGATGATTCTCTTTTTTTTATAAAATTCAAGAAATATTTCATTTGATTAAAATAAGATTGTTCCATACCTTCACTTTTAATATTAATTAGTGATTTGTTGTCTTTAATGCTATTAATTTTGTCGTTTACAAGATCCACAAATAGTGTATCGTTGTCCATAACAACTTCCATGTACCGCTTTTTATCTCTCCTAAAATAATTTAGAGTTATTGTTACAATAAAAGAATCATAATCAAGATAATAGTGTGCAAAATCATAGGAATCGATATTCAATTTTGACACTTTCTTGAAGATTTTTTTTATAGATTTTGGATAACCAAATAAATATATTGTATAATCAATTTCATGAATTAGATCTAAATGAACACCTCCTCCAAGAGTTTTTTTTGAACTATAATAATTTGTATAATGTCTATCACTTCTCCAGTCAGGAAGGAAAGAACCACAATAAACATTTATTTCATTTATTTCAGATATTTTATCCTTTATATAATCTTTAAAAAAAGTTATCAATGGGTGAAATCTCAGGTTACATGCATTATAAATAAATAAATCCTTTTGTTGTATACTAAGCTTCTCCAAAATTTTGACTTGTTTTCTATTTATACAAATTGGTTTTTCAACCATTATAGGCAATTTTAACCTTGAATAATTCAAAACGGTTTTATAATGACAGGATGATGGATTACAAACTATTATAGCATCCAAATTATTATTTTCTAAATCATTAATTTTAACAGTTTTTATTCCACGATTTTTTAATTTTTTAGAATCTTTACTAAGCGAAAAAAATTCTGTTGACGGATCAATTTTTTTAATTATTTTAAAATGTTTTTTTGCTATAGTCCCAAATCCGATAAATAGAATTTTCATGTCAAATCTTAATTTTTTTATTAGTTACTAAATATTCTAAATATTCTAAATCTTCATAATTGTCGACATCGAAACAAATATGATCCATCTTAAAAACTAATGATTTTTCAGTGATTGGAATTTCAGTATCAAGTAAGAAAAAACTCCTTCTATACCAATAAAAAGATGCGTTCATATCAAATGTTTCTGGCGTTGTTTGTCTAGATTTATATTCCTTTTTATTTGTAACTATTAATCCATAATAACCATTTTTTTTCTTTTCTACCATATTATAATAAGGGCTTCTTTTTGACGGGCTAACACTAAATAAATTCAATGCATTATTGTTGTTTTTGAGTTTTTCAAATGCATTTTCAATATCATATATAGTTCTTATTGGAGAGGATACATCTAAATCCAGTATATAGTCATAAGTTTTTTTATCTTTTCTCTCATAGTACTTAAGCAAATGTTTTATTGTTTTCACTTTACTTGTGTTATCGTATGAAAGGCTTTTTGGCCTTATATAGTCTGAAAAAATACCATGTGATTCAGCAACTTTTTTTATCTTTTCATTATCCGTAGAGATAACAATTTTTGGTTTTAAATCTGGACAAATTTTTTTTGCAATTGTTATTGAGTATGAAATCAAGTGTTTCCCTCCTATTTTGACAATATTTTTTAATGGTATTCCTTTTGAACCACCACGAGCACAAATCGTAATTAATAAATTCATCTTATAATTTTATTCTTAACGTCATATTTAGCTTTTTTATAATCTTGAGGATTCCCTATATCCATCCAATAACCAGTAAATGGGTAACTCGAAACATTATTGTTATTTTTAATTAAAATCTTAATTAAATCTGTCGCATTTAAGAATGATCCATGTTTTAATTGACTTAAAAGTTGTTTTTTAATGAGATATATTCCAGCATTAGAAAAATAAGTATAACTAGGTTTCTCTATAATATTTTTAATCTTATTTTTTTTAGACTCAAGAATCCCATATGGAATTTTTACCTCATAGGGTATCGTAACGACTGACATATCACTCCTATTTTTTAAAAAATCGAAGTAAAAGTCTTCAAAGTTTAAATTTGTAACTAAATCAGAATTAGAAATAAGAATATGATCATTACAAAAGTTTTTTATTTCTGAAACCGCACCTACTGTTCCTAGAGATTTTTTTTCATTGACATAATTAAATCTAACTCCATTTTCACCGTACCCAAAATGCTCTTTGATTTGTTCACTTAAATAATTAACACAAAACCAAAAGTTTTCAATTCCATAATTTTTTAGTCTATCAACATAGTTCCTAATAATTGGCTTTTCTCCTAATGGCAACATAGGCTTGGGTATACTATCTGTTAAAGGTGAAAGACGCTTACCTCTACCTCCAGCCATTAGAACTGCATCAATAGGTAAATAAGACTTTAAATTATTGAAATTTATAATTCTTTTTATTAGTCTATTTTCATCCAACACTGGTATTACTAATATCCCATCTTTTTTAAAAGAAACAATCTTTTGAAAATCTATTCTTTTTTCTATTAAAAATTTGGGGTTCTCTTGGCAAATTTCTTCAACCTTAAGTTCAATAGATTTTTTTTCAAGTAAGGCTCTTCTGACATCACCATCTGAAATTGAACCAAATAATCTTTCTTCAGAATCTATAACAAAAAGTATTTTTTCATCTCGAAGTTGATTTAATTTAATTAAAGCTACCTCTATTTTGTCATCTTTTTTTACAATAAATTGATTATAAGTCTCCATTTTTAAACTTGAGTTTTTCATTAATTTTCTATATCTACAAATGGTTTATTTATAATTTTTTTCAGATTCATTCTTTTTAAAATCTCTAAAATTTTTTCTGATGAATTTGAATTACCATATGGGTTTTTTGATTTTTTTATAGAATTCATAAAATCCTTTGAAAGACCTTTTTTTATTGATTCATAAATTAATATATTATCCGATTTACAATTAATTACAGTTTCCCCACAAATTCGTCCTTTTTGTCTATCCCCAATATTGATAGTAGGAACTTTGAAAAATGGAGCCTCTATTAAGCCACTCGAAGAATTACCAATCACCACATCAACTTTATCCATAATTGAGGGGTAGTACACTTGGCCTAAAGATTTGAAACTAAATGCCTTACCACTATTTTTTTTCACATACTCATCTATCATATCAATTAACAATCTACCTTCGCTATCTGCGTTAGGTTCCGTAAATATTAGTGTTGTATTTTTAAACTTATCAACTGCTTCCAAAATTTCAGAAAAATTTCTGGCGTTTGATTTTTTATTCAATGTTTCTGGATGAAATGTTATCAAAAAAATTTGATTTAAAAATTTAATTTCTAATTCCTTTTCTAATTGTATTTTGCTTTTAAATTTATTTTTTTTTTAGAGATTCTATTCCTAAGGCTCCTACAACAAAAGCTCTTTTTTTATCTTCTCCGAGTTGAACAACTCTTCTATAATAATCCTCAGTTGAAACAAAATGAACGTGAGACATCTTTGTGATCGAGTGTCTTATTGCATCATCTATTGCTCCAAGAGATAATTCTCCACCGTGACAATGTGCAATTGGAATTCTAAGGGCCATGGCTGCTGTCACTGCAGAAAAAATCTCAAACCTATCTCCTAATACAAGTACTAGGTCAGGTTTTAATTTTTCAAATGCATCTGTAAAACCTATAACTCCTAGGCCTATACTTTTGGACACTGAAGCTCCAGTATCTCCAGATATCAAAGTTTCAATTTTAAAATCTATTCTGAACCCGTCTTTTTCAATATTCTTATAAGTCAAACCAAATTCATTAGAAAGGTGCATTCCGGTTACACAAATTTGTAATTCAAAATTTTTACTGTCTTTTAATTTTAACATTGTCCAATAAAGCAAACCATAGTCGGCTCTTGATCCAGAAATAACGCATATTTTTTTCATTGAAAATCAGATTTTTTGATAAGTTGGTGTTTCTCTACATCAACGTTTAGTTTTTTCTCAACAAGATGATCTACATCCATAGGACTTATTCCTAGGTCAGGTCTTAATGCAACAAAATCATGTATTGTCAACTTGTAACCTCTCTTAAAATAATCTCTGTAATACAACGACTTTCTAACTAGATTTTTATTTTTTAACTCAGAGAGGGTGGGTTTTTTAAACCCATCTCCGGATATACACTTTTCAGCTTTTCTAATAGAACTTACAAAGTTTTTAAGTTGGGAAGGTGAAAGTGAAGCTTTATGATCTGGTCCTAATGCCCTTTTGTCTAAAGTAAAATGTTTTTCTATAATTGTTGCTCCTAATGAAACAGCCATTATAGATGCCTCAAAACCAATAGTATGATCAGAATATCCAACAGAAATATCAAATTCTTCTGAAATATGTTTAAT
>MDTG01288625.1_pt1 | contig 27480 bp, 36 predicted proteins | sample 811421 | NCBI WGS metagenome assembly MDTG01 (sample SAMN05326645, study PRJNA326480) | marine metagenome | isolation source: seawater | place: Pacific Ocean: South East | collected 2011
AAGTCGTTTGATGAGATTCTGTACATCCTCATGTGCGGGACAGGAGTCGGGTTCTCCGTAGAACGCGACCTCATCAAAACCCTACCGACGATAGCAGAGGAGTTCGAAGACAGTGATACAACAATTATTGTCAAAGATTCAAAAATGGGTTGGGCGAAAGCCTATAGAGAATTGTTTAGCCTTCTCATTGGAGGTCAAATTCCAAAATGGGACACGAGCAAAGTTCGTCCTGCCGGCGCGCGCCTTAAGACTTTTGGAGGTAGAGCCTCCGGACCCGAACCGCTCGAAGACCTCTTCAAGTTTACCGTCGAAACTTTCCGAAAAGCAGCAGGTAGAAAACTTACTTCTATCGAATGTCACGATATCATCTGCAAGATTGCGGAGATTGTTGTTGTCGGAGGTGTTCGAAGATCAGCCCTTATCTCTCTCTCCTCGTTAACTGATGAGAGAATGAGAGACGCGAAGAGTGGTGCATGGTGGGAAGCAGATTCACAGAGAGCACTTGCGAACAACTCTGTATCCTACAGGGAAAAACCAGAGCCTGGCACATTCATGGAAGAATGGACCGCTCTATACAAGTCTAAGAGTGGTGAGCGTGGAATCTTCAACCGAGAAGCAGCACAGATGCAGGTTGAAAAGGCAAATGCATTTAGAACCAAGATAGATTCCGAATACCGAACCCGAGACTCGAATCACTTGTTTGGAACAAACCCTTGTTCCGAGATTATCCTTCGGGACCGTGAGTTTTGTAATCTTACAGAAGTTGTGGTCCGTGCCGATGATACTGATAAGAGTCTGACACGCAAGGTTAAACTTGCTACCATTCTTGGCACTTGGCAATCAACTCTTCTCAACTTTCGATTCCTCTCTGGTGAGTGGAAGAAGAATTGTGAAGAAGAACGCTTGCTCGGTGTGTCACTTACTGGTATAATGGATTGTGATATAACCAGAAGTGGAGATGGGTTGGATTTGAGACTTCAGAGACTTCGTAGTACAGCAATCAAGACGAACAAGGAACATGCCGACGATCTCGGTATTCCCCAGTCCGCTGCAATTACATGTGTAAAACCATCGGGAACTGTTTCTCAATTAACTGACGCAGCATCTGGTATTCGTGCTCGTCATAACTCACATTACATTCGCACTGTGAGAGCAGATAATAAAGATCCTTTGTGTTCTTTCATGAAGGATAAGGGATTTCCGCATGAAGCAGATGTCATGAAACCAGATCATGTCACTGTGTTCTCTTTCCCTGTAAGATCGCCTGCTGGTTGTGTCACTCGTAATGACATGACAGCGATCGAACAACTTGAACTTTGGTTAGTTTATCAACGGCACTGGTGTGAGCATAAACCATCCGTTACGATCACTGTTCGGGAAGAAGAATGGCCTACTGTGGGTGGATGGGTATATGATCACTTTGATGAGATTTCTGGTATTTCTTTCTTACCTCATAGTGATCACTCATATCGTCAAGCACCTTATCAGGATTGTACTCATGATGAGTTCAACGAATTGCTCGAAAAAATGCCAGTCGATGTTGACTGGAGCGGTCTTGGAGAGTATGAAAAGGAGGATAATACCTCTGGATCCCAGACAATGGCTTGTTCTGGGAACTCTTGCGAGATTGTAGACTTAACAAACTGATCTAAATCATAAGGAGAAAAAAATGAAAATGATCAATGCTATTATTGCATCCTTGGCACTCAGTGGAGTTGCTGCTGCCGGGGAACAGGAAATGGATGTGCTCGATCGCGTCCAGATTGATGCCGCTACTCGCGCATCATTAAAGTCAGACTGGTTGTCGGTGAACCTCGGCGGTTTTCTTCAAACAGGTTGGCAGTATTCAAACGGTGGTGACCTTCCAGCAGAGAATGGTTTCTTCGTTCAGCGTGCAAGACTCGAACTTTCAGGAGATATGAGTGATGAATCAATGTCGTATCAGGTCGCAGGTGAGTGGAGCGATTCCACTGGTAGCTTCGATCTTATTGATGCTAACCTCACTCTTCGCATGTTCGACTTTGCCAATGTCCGGGTCGGCCGGTTCGTCTCCAGTTTTTACACCGGATTCGTTGACAACCCAACCCATCTTACAACCAAGAACTACAGTGTCTCAGCCCTCACCTTCGGTCAAGGCCGAGGAGACGGTGTTGAACTCTTCCGAAGTTTCGGGGACATCGAAGTTAGTGCCTTCTACAACAATGGTTTCAGCAACCTCGGCGGAGTCGGTAGTAACAACTATGCCCTCGGTATTGTCGGGCGTTATGACCTTGGCGACGGTCTTGCTTTTAGTGGTGGGTTTGCAAGTAATTCTGTCGGACCGCAAACGGTAAACAATCTTACTGCCAGTGGTTCTTACGTTAGTGGTCCTTGGGACGCTTCCGTTGAGTTTATTATCAACAACCAAGGTGAGGACTTTGACAACTGGTCGCTAGTTTCCACGGTTGGTTATCAGTGTACTGATGACTTCCAAGGATTTGCTCAATGGGAGTGGGGTGATTACGATGGTAGTCTGAACTTACTCACCGTTGGTGGTAACTATGATCTCGGACATAATCTCGTCTGGACCAACACCGTTGGTCTTGCGATGGACAGTCTTGGATCAAACTTTGTAACGGACAACACTGGATGGCGCGCCGGTAGCGGTGGTGGACAGTGGGTTGCCCGTAGTGTAATTACTTTTAGTTTCTGAATTTAATAAAGGAGATATAAAATGGCTAATAAAGTAGAAACATGTTCAACTTCATGCTGTCCTTGGGGATGGCTCGGTAAGAGATTCTTTGGTCTTTCACTTGGACTTTGGTTCATTGTGTTTGCAGTTCTTCCGCATACCGTTCAGGGTCTTTCGTGGACTGCTAACATGATTTCCAGTGCCTGGAGACCATCAGAACGTGTGGTTGTTGTTGAACCAGTTGAGATGCGACCGGTCCGTGCTGAAATGACAGATCCGCGAGGAATCCGTCGTGGGGTTGTTCGACCAACTCCAGCACCTTCCGAGTAAAAATTTATATATAGTGTACACTTAAAATTTAAGTGGATCACTCCTGCGCACGGGGATGCATATGCATCCCCGTGTTTTTTTGATAAATAATAGTATGAGCGAAAAGGAATTTATAGCTGGAATAGATTATAGTTTATGTGGACCTGCAATTTGTATCAGTGATATGAATGAGCCATTTGACTTTTATAGTTGTGAGTTTTTCTTTCTTACTAATATTAAAAAATATGCAAAGAAAATAAAACAAAATATCACTGGAGAGACATTTCTAGACTATAATCAAGAGATTCAGAGATATGAAACAATAGCAGACTGGGCAGTGGATAAGGTTGTGGGGTGCTCTCGCATAGGCCTTGAAGGATATGCTTATAACGCTACCGGAAAGATCTTTCATATAGCAGAAAATACTGGTGTCCTGAAGTATAAATTATACCAAAAATCTCTTCCTGTTGATGTATTCACTCCCAGCGTAATTAAAAAGTTTGCAACTGGCAAGGGAAACGCGAGTAAAGAAAAAATGTATGAATCGTTCTTGCAGGAGACAGGTGTTCCCCTCAACTCTTTTTTGGGGATGTCTAGGCAAAAAACGGAACCTCAGAAAATAAAAAGTCCAGTATCTGATATAGTGGACTCATATTATATTTGTAAATTTTTAAGATATGAAATTATTGTTTAGGTTTTTTGAATTCGTGCCACACTAAAAGTCCAACGCCTATTGTTACAGTTCCCCATATGATGTAAGGGAAAATGCTGTCAGATTCCTTTGATTCGCTTTCGTAACTAGGAGGTTTTTCGGTTCTTGTGTAATCGGATCCTCTTAAAGTTTGAGTGCCAGCACAACCGACTAGGAATATAATGCATCCAATTAGTAAATTTTTCATGGGGTTTCACCTTTATATAATCTTCTAACTCTTCCTTTTGAGAATTCCACTATTTTACTAAAAAGACTTTCAATGTGATTGTCATAGTAATTCCCTTGCGTTTCTGATAGCAAAGCGTACCATACTGAGATATGTCTAGTCTCTTTTAGTAGTTGACATATCTCAGTTGCGTTTTGAACATCTGCGTTCTGATTGCTTGATTGATCCGGATTGTTATTTGTGTTTCCCTCTGTTTGATGAGAAATGATCGGGATCATTGGTTTTGAATAACCAAACTCTGCTCTTAATGCTCTTCTTATCTGTTTTGCTTGGTATGTTCTGTCCCCGTTTATGGTTCTTTCATACGCCGGATGTCCCTCTGGGTAATAGTGATAAAACACCGGGGAAAGGAAATCTACCGAATCGTAGAAAGTTCTGGGAAGTAAGGTGTTTGATTGTCCATTTGAGTCATATACAACTTTTGACGCAGATATGAAGTTATTGATTCTTGTTTCTAGGTTTCCCAGACCTGAATTATGACTAGTTCCATATCTCCAAACACCGATCTTTGCTTTCGGAACAAACTCTCTCAGTACCTTTATTCTTTTGATTAGACCTTTAACAAATATTTCAATATGTTCTTGTGAAAGATTTTCAATCGAAAGAAAGTTAAATGGTTTCTCTATGTCAATTATGATATAACCTTTTGTCTCTGAGTTAAGGTAAGTGTTCCTTATTACCCCTCTTGCGTCACCGTTGTTTATGAGGGTTTCTAATTTTTCTCGGATCTGATCTTCGGTGACTTCATCATATTCTTGTATCGCTTCTGGCCCGGTGTCATTTATACCAAGCAGATCTGAGTTACCAAACCAGAATATGCTGGTTTTTTTCCCGGTTAGTATGTCCTCCGGATTTGTTGCTACCCTAATTACTCCAGGCGCCAGAGTTATATCTCTTCGTTTTTTTATACGAAATTTTTTAAACCAAGAAACTAATCTTCCTATTGAAATTTTAATTATTTTCATCGGTTCTTTCCTGCTGCGTTACCGAAGTAGAATCCTACAATGGTAACTAGAATTTGTCTATTCTCCTGAGTAAACAAAAACCCATTTATACTCTCGAAGGAAATGTAAGTATTGGTCCCGAATAATCCAAAGAAATCAAGGGGTGCGTAGCGAGTTTCTTTCAACTCTACCACTGTTGGAATTGAGAAAAATGGTAAAATGAATGGTGCCATAATGGTCCCAAACAAAATCGATAGAACAATAATTCTACGAACTACTTTTCCTGCTTCGATCGAAACTCGACTGGCGGCCGCATCTGCAACCTCACTATTCTTATCAATCAGGGACAGGGTTCTTTCGAACCTCTCTTTTTCGTCCTGTCGTCTTTCTGCTATCGATTTGAAGATAAATCCGGCGAGACTTCCGCCTATCATCGAGAGAAATTCAGTTGTCAGTAGACTTTCTAGCATTCTTCTTCTTCTTTCTTCGCTTAAGGAGTCTGTGTAGTGGGTTATCCCTTCGAATTGATTGAGGGATTCCTTTCCCAAACCCTTCGTATCCTGGCAGTGAATCAAATCCAGCAATTGCATTGGACCGAGAAACTGGATCAGGACTTAAATTCATATTGTTCGCGCCAAACGCACCTGCACCCATAGAATTTGCGGGTGCATCTTCAAACATTAAATCTATTTTTTCTTCTTTTAAGTTTATTCCATTTTCGGCGAAGAATATGTCGATACCTTCAATAAGTGATTTACCATCACCGCCAATTTTTTCTGTTTCCTCTCCAAATAATTTTAACGCAGTGATTACGGATTGTAATTGTGCCCTTGTTTTTGGATCGGGAACTTTACCAAATATTTTCTTTACATTAATTATCATTTGATAATACGGAGAATATGCTTGCTGTTCTTGACCAGTTTTGGGTTCTTTTATCTTAATACCATTTGCATCAATTATTCCTAGTTTATAGGCTGGGAAGGATGTAAATGGTGTAGTGATATCCTTTATAAATTTGTACATTGTGAATGATGTGATGTATGATCCGAGACTGTTCATTTTAAGTTTTCCAATGACTTTGCTATTTTACTGTCCACGTTCACATACTTTAAATTCAACTCCGGGATGTCTATTGGTAGATATTTTAAATAATCAAGAAAGGCTTTTAGATATGAATGGTGTTCTTGTGTTACATTAAAAAATAACATTCTTACACAAAATTCAGTTCCAAATAAATTATTAAGAACTATGATATGATTTAGAATTAGCCTTTCCCTTAGTTCTCCCGACTTGTGATACTTACTGAACAATCGTTTTATGTATTTTATTCTATGTAAATCCTCTTGAAACTCTTCCATACTTTCACAAGCAGGATTTTCGTAAGTTTTAAGGGCCATCATAATAAAATTTTGATCAGTAAGTCGAACGCTCATTTTTTATACTGTGTAAACGATTCTAGAGTATCTTTTTCTTTCTTTTCTGATTTACCCGGATGAAGAACCTTTGAGTCTGTTTCTGTTGGTTTGTCTTCGACATCAAAGGATGCGTTTTCTGAAACCTCAGATACATTTGCTTCTATTCTGTATAGTCCATTTGGAACGTCGATTAACTTTACGTTTAAGGCAAATGCTTTACCATCAGAAAATCCATTTGTATTATCAAATTCGTCGATCGGTGTGTCAACTGCTTTACCAAATGTTCCACCGAAGCGAGTTAATTCAAAGGATTTATTTTCGGTGGTTAGTTCTACTGATTTGTCAATTTTAAAATCTAACCCTGTGAGGTTTAGTTTTGATCGGAGTACACCCAGTGCTGCTCTTGGATCAAGAAACTCTTTTTGTGTGAACGCATGAATAAATGCATTTACCCTTTTGAGTTGGGCTGGACTTTCGGTTCTATAGACACCTGCATCACTATATGCGGATCTCCCGTGACTGTCCTCGGGATCGCCTATTCCGAACCCTCCGCCGTCACCGTATTCGCTTTCGTTTATTTTTTGTAATATTTGATCGTAAGTTTTCATAGAAGTCTCCTAACTCTATTTAGCCTTTTTTCCAGCCCCCACCACGCTTCTTATACCATTTTGATGCCCATCCGTTTGCGTATGCACTTGGATAAACATCAAATTTTTTCTTTGCGAGTGATTTAGCTCTGGACCATAGTGAGGGGTTGGTTGGTACGTTTTTCTCTGTGAGTTCAGTGCCTTCTGGTTCGAAGTGACTCTTTAGGGTTGCACCGTTGGTTTTGGGATTATACTTGTATTCTGAGGGCTTTCTACCGGATCTCGTTGCAGCACGATCCTTTGCTCTACCCGAAGCACCCATTGATTGTCTCTTTTTACCATGCTTGGTAAGTTCTTTAGTCCCTGATTTGAAAGAACCAGATTTCTGAAGTTGCATAGTTGCTGTTGCGTGTGCTTTGTCTTTAGGCATTCCCTTACCTAAAAGTTGAGACACCAGTCTATCATAAAGTTTACCTTCTGAAATTTCATTACCTTCTGGCTCATAAGAACTGTTTAGTGAACCACAATCCCATTTTCTGAGTGAAAGGGCCTTTCTAGTTGGTCTTCCTTTCTCGTCTTTCATTGGACCTGGCATACCACTCATACGAGCACAGAATGATTTACGTCTCTTTGCTGCTTTTCCGCCTTTGCTCTTGGCCGCTTGCTCTCGGGAGACGGGTGCCTTCAGATCACTTCCGGGATTCTCTCGCTCATAGGATTTTCGTCCTGCGGCGTTGAGCCCACCCTCTTTGTTCTTACCCTCTTTTCTTTGCCATGCAGCAGATTTTTCGTTCAGTTGTTCTTCTCTTACATTGTAATTTTTATCTAGTGTGGCATACTCTAGGACTTCATTTCCCTTGGAATCTGAAAGAACAATAAGTCTTACGTTTGGGGATATTTTCTCGATGGATTCTACAATGTAAGAAAACCCATGATCTTTTAAAATGGTGCAACCCTCTTTTATTTCGGAGAGTGGTAGTTCTACTATTTTTCTCATTGTATTTTCCTTGGTTTCTATTTTATTGGAAACCATTACTGGGCTTCCACCTTTACCCGAACGATCAGCAACGGGATCTTTTCTTCTTTTTCTGCGGACAGCAGCAGCCCTTTGTTTCTTTGACATTTTTGCTGCCTTTTCCCGAGAAAGGCACTTAGGCTTACCCTCTCCAGGCCCTCTTGCACATTTTCCTATGCGTTCACCTTTGGTGTTGTATCTGTCCCAACCACCACCTCCGACGCCACCCTTGCCGCCGGTTCCGAACCATTTACGAAGATCTTCTTTTAGTCTTTGTTTATCGACCATTTTCTTCTAAAGACTTTCTTATCCATAACAAATCTGTTTTTATCTCTGCAAGATCTGTCATCAGTGTTGCACGAAAAGTTTCGCTGGTATCGAGTCGTGAATCTAAACTCACTATATCTTTTTCTATGAACTGTAATCTAGTGGAAAATGAAGCATCCTTTTGACTAATATAAGCCACAGCAGATCCAAAAGTAATGATCCAGCCTAGCACGGCACTTATTACAGAGATCTTTATTCCCTGTTTATTAGTATCAGTCATTTTTTAATTTACCTTTTTTGCGAGAGACTAAATATGGTGTTTTTGCACCGGGAGTACCCTCTATGTAGTTTTTTAGTAACTTATCTGTCCCTTCGTCTCCGGCTCCGTGCTCCTCACCTAAGCGATGTTTATTGTCTGCTCGATTCGATCTGACTGATCGTACTCTGAGATTAGAATCTCCGTTATTGAGTGCGTTTCCATCCTTATGATCTATATCTTTTCCGTCACCTTTACGGGCTTTTCCCTTTTTAATCATTTTTCTTCTAGCAAGAACGCGATTTGATCTTTTCTTTCTTTGCTTCGCTTTCCCATGAAATGTTCTATACTCATGCTTATAATCTCTCTTTGAGGGATCATCTTGTTCGAAGAGTGCAGAAAAAGATTCATTCATTTCATCATCTTCCCTATCCTCTACCGTATCAAAGTCCGGTTTTTCGGGTAAAACTGGAATTTTAGTAGTTTTTCCATCAACTGTTATGACATTGAAAACTTCATCCTCCTGCATTTTGTTATTTGCATCACCACTCACTGAGATATCAAGGGAACTAGAAAGTTCTCTTAAAATTTCTTGAGGATTTTTTGTATAAAAATCTGAAAGCATTTCTGGAGTCATGATAAACGCCATATCACCATCTGGTTTTATATTGGGCTTATTTTGCTCAACAATCTCTAATTTTTTCCCTTTGAGTTCGAATCTGAATGTTGGTTGGGTAATTCTTCCTCTGCTTTTTGCCCTGATCCCGACATAAGTCTTAGGCATTAAACTTGAGACATAATTACCATCAACATCCCCTATTTCCTCAAACCCTGCGGGACTCAATAGGTGGGTTGCTGCTGCATCCGGATTATCTGCAAATGCTCTACTCCCAGTTAGTGCCTCGTGAACTAAATGTCTTTTGAAGTCCTCGTTATCAGATAAAAAGGTAGTGAAGTCTTGCTGTAGGTCTCTGGTGAGGGAACCCTTATACTTTTCCCAGTTGTACTTATCTTGAAGTTTACCATTCTTAAACATCTCTTGGAACCAAGGTTTGTCGCCGTGACGATCCATTGCTTCCTCTAAGTTTTTTGGATCAATCATCTTATTTGGTAAAGATTTCAAAGATTTAGACACTTTCTTTGCTGCGGACTGCATAAGTTCATTATCTTGTGTGCCGATCGCTGAGGCGAGGTTCTCCAGCGTTCTAGCGGTTGTCTGAGCACTCTCGCTGGATAGTTGAATGTCACCTTCCATTTTAACGGATATCCGGTTGTCCCCACAAATTAAGTCTGTTTTTGGTTCTGGCCTACCGAATATACCAACTTCATCTGAGTGTTTCAGACTTCCTCTGCATTCTTCTGGTATATTTTGCACTGTCTTCTTTGCCATTCCAAAAACATCTTTACCAAACGCTTTCAGATTATTTCCTGCTAATTCATCTCTCTTTGCTAATGCTTCATCGCTAACACCTGCCGATTTTGCTGCGATATAGGCAATCGCCCATTCAAACTGTACACCTCTACCCTGAGTTATATTCTTTGCAGGACCGGGATACTCGACATTATCTGGGCTCATTGGGGGTTGAGTTGGCATAAAAGGATCTAGTGCATCATACTCTGCTTGTGCTTGTTGCTCTGCTGCCGCTGCGATGTCTTCCTCACTCCCCGGATCTTCCGGAGAACCTTGTTCCGCTTCTTTTTTCTTGGCCTCTGCCTCTTTTTCAGTTTGTTTTTGATCTTTTACATCTTTCATCATATCAGATACGTCGCCAAATATTTCAATTGAAGTTGGTGTTTGCTTGAACTTCTTTTGATTTATTGCACCCTGAATGTCTGTCATAGTAGGCTTTGGTTTATCTGGGCCTCCCTTTAGAACAGAATCATCAACAGGATCTGGTCGAACCACGACCTCTACGTTACCACTTTTCCTTTTCTGCACTAAGTACAGGTCAGGTGGTAGATATTTTGCTACTTCGTTTAGTAATTCGGGCTTTTCCATAAATTCGTCGAACTCCTGTTGATCAAACCAATCGAGATGTTCTAGATGTGTAGAGAGTGTTGAGTGAATATTTCTTACCTCTCGATCAGAAAGGTGTTTTGGCATAATAGATTTAAATGATGTCACACCACTCTTCGCTCGCTTTCTGGCCTCTGTTCCAGATGCACGTTCCACTCTATCATGAGAATCTGGATCGCGGTGACCGGCAGATACTACGTTTACTGATTTAAGACCAGAGTGCTTTGCTAGAGCATCTGATTTTTTACTCATTTCCTCGTGTCTATCTGACCCCACGACTAATGTTGCATGGGAGTATCCATTCTTAGCGGCATGTTCTGCGGCATGAAACATGTTTCTTACCTTTGGATGGAAAACAACATTATGACCCCTCAGAACTTTCTTTGCTATACCGTGCTTAACGTCGGGTGGTAATGGGTTTTTCTTTTTGTCGTGAGATTGACTTAAATATACAGCATGATCCGCGTCAATTTTTTTGGCGTGATCCTTTACCGCATTTGCTAATTTCAGGTGACCAACATGTGGTGGGTTAAATCTACCAAATGTCATTACAAGGTGTTTGTCTGCCATAGTGCATTCTCCACCATATTTATAAAAAAAATAGGAAGGATGATGCCATCCTTCCTATGGACCCGAAATATGTTATTGGATCACCTCCTGCTCTTGAGTATCCGTAGGTCCATTAGTATATATTATTTTTTAGCAACGAAACGGAAATTTTTGTGGTGTTTTCTTTTTCCAGACATAACTTCATATAGAGCAGACTTGGTTAAATTGTGATCTCGGCAAAATTCTAAAACATTTTCTATCTCAAAAACCTCCCCTTCTCGCTCAAAAACAAGTATTCTTCGCTCTGGGATTTTTTCTAAAGTCTCCCATTGAAAATATCTTCCCGTTTTATGAAATTCTCCACCATAAGTCTTACAGAAGTTATTCCTGTGAAAATTTGCACGAGAATCCTCGTTAACTTTCACCCATGTTCTAGTATTTTTTTTATTTACATTTTTTGGATTGTAATCTGACATTATTATTCTAATCCATTTTTATATGGGGGTTTGTTTTCTTTTACTCTTTCGTATCTAGGTTTTCCCCATCGATCATACCATTTTTTAATAATTTTTTCTATAGGTTCGTTTGTGCATGGAGAATAGTACACACCTCTTTTTTTGCCATGATTCATGGACGATTTAATTCCCTTTGCTTTATTGTACGCTGCAATCCTTCTCATTCTGGGATTACTTCCTGCGCCAAATCGAGAGGACGGAATCTCCACGTGGTTATTTCTCATCCAATCGAGCATTTCATGGTATTGTTTGTCCGAAATGTGCTCATGTCCATATCCCTTTGTGTAACCAAGGAACTTATAGACTCGATTATACTGAACACCTTTACCATTTATGGAAGTTGTCACAATTCCCTTAAGTTCGTCACCATAATGATTTCTATATTGTTCGGAAACAGTTCTTGATGTTGCAAGCATGGCAATTAATTTACCTATGTTCCAATACCAAGAAATAGGTTGTAGTCCAACACATGTGGATAAATCAACATAATTTCTAAGCACTGTTCCTTTTTCTGATGGATCCTTTGGAAAGTTCAGGTAATCATCTCGAACACCAAGATTAATAACGGGACTAGAAATACCCATAACACCAATTAATGCTTCATCATGCCACACAGCGTACCCGAATTTTCTTCCGGGTGCAGGCCGAGTTGTTGCTTTACTTGTGTGCTTAAGAATATCGTAGAGATCGGAAACTGGAATTTTTGATATTGTTATTTGGTTGGGATCAATCTCTAGCACATCTTGAGTATATGTGATTTGATTAACCAATGTGATCTTTCCAGAATTTTTTTGTTGTCTCTACTAAGGGTTTTACCCATTTGGAAGGAGTTCCGCCAAACACCTGAGTTTCACCAGTTTCGCAAGAGACTAGTATTTTAAACTTGTCTATTTTTTTCCCAGTCATATCTTCCCAGAGAAGACAGTATGCAGTTGCTTGCATCATGTAGTTATCTACGTGTTTATTTTGTTTTTCTCTTGTGGAACCTTTGAAGTCTATGACACATAATTCACCATCATACTCTGCAACACAATCAACTCTTCCTGCTAGTCCTATCTTCGAACTATACAAGGGAACTTCGAGGGCCACTATATTGTCGATCTTGTCGAGTTCTGGTTTCAGTTGAAGGAATAGATCACACTCAAGGGGAGGAATTTCTGATAGAACCAATTTCTTGTTGTTGAGATAATCTTCTATTACTGAGTGCAACTTGTTGCCGCGTCGGGTAACTCTTTTGGCTTCTTTGGGGTTTTTTGCACGCCACTTGGCGAAAAATTGTTTTTTATCCCACCCGGTAACGGTAGTAACACTGGGTAATTTTTTATTGTTCTCGCCCAAATAATAACGACCTTCCTCTGTGGTTTCAGAGGATAAGTCGTTAAAGGTGAACTCGGATTCTATGTGGGTAAATTTCTTTTGCACAAACATAATATACCATAATTTATTCGAAAGTCAACTCAGTATGCGTCCCCGCCAACTGTTCTAGGATTAAATCTTGCAGCCTTTGTCTTCATAATTTTTACTTTATCTTTAGGCATTTCTGGTGTTGATGCACCAACACCCTTGTGTAGATCACCGGGAACTGCGTGTGCTGTTACTTGACACGATCGCATAGCCTCTGACATTATTTTGTCATAGTTGTTTTCCACGAACTCTTGAATTTCCTCTGGTGTCAGTCTCTTACCAAGAGAATCTTCCAATTCTTCAATGAGTTTATACGAAACAAATTCCGCTGCCTTTTCGAGTTGCAGTTCACCTGAGTGTGTTTTCGTCGATTCTTGGGGTTCTTCTCTACCACCAGCGACCATAGCACTGACACCTTTGACTGCTTTTTTCGCAACCCCTCGGGCGGCTTTAGACGCAACTGCTCTTGCTGCCATTCCGGCAAGTGGTGCCAACATTGGAATTTCATCAAGTTGTTCCTGCTCTCCATTTATGTTACCAGTGACCTCGCCGATCGCTTCCATGAGAGTCTTGGAGTTTGACTCAGCGGGAATTGTATGTCGAAGTCTGGTTTGTTCATCATCAGTGAGATTACCATCATCGAGACGTTTCATTTGTTGATCTTGTAACTGACGAAGCCACTGCTGGTGTGCGTTCTGAGTCATTGGTAGTTATTCCTTATATCTTGTATCTCATCCACGAGATCTTTATGTGAGTCATTTTTAATTTCTATATTTTCGAAGCCTGGTGTCATTCTTATAATCTTTTCATTTATGGCAGCATCATTTTGAATGGCAACTAATGAATATGCATTTTCATAGTCTATAGTAAGTTCCTCATCTTTATTGATATCTGTATTGGAAAGTGCGTAGATATCCTCTCCCATAAACTGTAAATTCATATTTGGTTTAGAAGAATGATTCGTCAATCGACAGAAATCCGTGCGGTCAAATGATTTGTATTCATTTATATCGGTATGTTTAAGAAAAAGAAATACAATTTCATTCTCATTAATTTCTGTCGATGCAAATGAACCAGTTCCTTGGATGGATGATTCAGCAAAATAGTGCCTCGTATCCAACCTTCCGGTATTTTCTGTGATAAATCTTCTGAATGACTTCATAAAAATATGTATAATTCAACCGGACCAGCGTCTACCAGTATCTCCCTTATCCAGACCATCTCTTAGCCTTGCAGGTAACCCCGGTTTCATTCTACTCATGAGTTCGTTCCATCGCCCACCTGTTGCGTTGTTTGCTGTAAGATTGGAATCCGCGGCAAGGGAAGGAAATCCCCCTACTGTTTTCTTTACTTTCTTTTTGTTACATTTGGGACAAGGTTCTTTGGTAGGCTTTTCCATGTTGCTCATGGATAAATTCTCTTCAAAGTGGTAATCACACGCTTCACACATATAATCATATATCGGCATAACAATCTCCTCTACAGATATATATTCGGGAATAAAAATATGAAACCATTTAAAAATTTTCTGATCGAACAAAAAGACAAGCCAAAAGTAGAAACCACCGGGCATTTGGCTCATGCGGGTGATTTTCTCTATTACGGAGATCCTGATCACGCTATTCATCATCACGAGAAAATGTTTGACCGTTTACACAATAATACAGAGGATCCAGAGCATCCGATGTCGTTAAAAGTTGACGGTGGTATGAGTTTTCTCATGGGCAAGGACGAGGAAGGTAAGCCTTTCGTGTCTTACAAGTCTGCTAAACAACGATTCTATAGTGCGAAGGACATTCTTGCAACAGGAAAACCACACTATGAAAAACTTCTGATCCCTGCACTATACTCCACTATGAAGATGAAATCTATGCCTGCCGGTACTGCAATTCAAGCCGATCATCTTTATGATGAGAAGCCAGGAACAGACAACTTCACCTCAAATACTATTCCGTATTCAACACCATCTAGTTCTGCTTCGTTTGGTTTTGCGCCACACTCACAATATGATGTTCGTGGTAAAGATTTAATCAAGACATCCAATGAGCCAGATCACTCACATTTCAAGTCAGATCAAGTATTTGCACCGAAACTTACATTCGGGGGTAAAAAATTCAATCCTATGGACGATGAGACTGTTTCTGATATCCAAACTAAAATGGGAACTGCGAGAGCAATATTAAATGATCAAGGACTTCGAAACTTTGCATCAACTCTCCCCGACGATAAGAAATTTCATGCAGCATTACAGGGTTATTCCAATCACGTTGCGAGAACATCTGGAGTGAGATCTACGGATGATCTGACTAAACATGTGGGTACGCATGTTGCACGGAGAAAGGTTAGCGATAGACTGAAGCAGAAAGAATTAGAATCTCATATGCAAAAAATTGAAGACAATAGAGAACATTTTGATTCGCTTTTTTCCGCACATAATAACTTAACCGACGTAAAACATCATATGACGCGACACCTTCGAAACCATCATGATTCCTTTGATATTCGTCCTCATAAAGATGATGATCACGAAGGAATTGTTGCAACTTCAAATTCAACAGGGACAACTGCTAAATTTGTCCCAGAGGGACCAGATGGGTTTGCTGCAAAGAATGCTGCTAGATCAGCAGAACTTAGAAAGAAGAAGTAAACCATCTCTTCCACGATTTGAGAAGGGTCTCCGACATTCTGTTTCTATGAAGTTCTAGCCATCTAGGCCTCTTCGGTTTTACACTGAGAGGCATATTACACTCTTGGGGCTTTTTGTTACCTTTGCGGGTGTTGCATTTTGCACATGCAGTAGCCAGATTCGTCCACGAGGAATCTCCTCCTCGTGATCTGGGTGTGACATGATCTATTGTCAGGTTACACCCTCTTTTGGAGTGATATCCGCAGTACTGACATGTCCACTTGTCCCGAATGAATATATTTCTTCGAGTCGGGAGTGACTGCTGATGTGGAATGCAAACATATGTCAACAGCATAATTGCTTTCGGTAAGTTGAAAGAACCTTTTGTTGTTTTTATTTCATAAGAGTCATCATATGCAGTGGGTTTTATTGCTTTTCCGGATAGAAGTAAACATATTGCTTTTCTCCAGTCAACTACGTTGAGCACTTCTTCGGATGCGTTGAGCAAAAGAACCTGTCGTTGCATGTGATCTCCTAGAAAAAACCATGCGACAGTCGCATGGTTTGATTAAAACGAGTTTTGTGTTGTTGTGCGAAATCAAAATAAACCGTAAACCTTACATGTTCCTCCGGTTACGAGGGTAGATCCACTGACAAATATATCACCATCTCCTACCGCCGATATTGGAAGAATTTCTGCTTCCCCCGGATTGAGGATCGCCGAAGAAATAACAGCAGTGACCCCCGTGGACATGGATATAACACTAACTCCGGCTGTTTCTTGTTTGCATAAAAATGCCCTAAACTTTTTACTCGGTATTTCAAAAGTTCCACTGCTGGTAAATGAAGCCACCAGTTCCGCGTCTTTGTAATATTCTCTTCCACCTGCTGGTGTGGCCATATTTCACCTACCTCAATACAATGCATAATACGTTGAATTTGTATCTGTATTATGTTTAATTTGTTTAGGGACAAGAGGCACTATTTGATCGGCGGCCGCAGAAATAACTATTTCGGTTCCGCTCGGAAACTTATAAGTGACTGCATCAGTGTCTTTATGTAATATTCCCTTCACTCTTCCTTTGGGTAAATCCATAAAATCGTCGTCGAGCGCAATCGGCTGTGCGTCCGTGTAGTATTCTCTTCCACCTGCTGTTGTTATTGCCATGTCTCGTCCTCCCTATGGCTAAAATTAGTTGGTTTCTTCTTTAGGTTTCTGTGCTTTGATCTGATCTTTGACTTTCTTTTTCAAAGCAGATTGACTTGTGCCTATTCTACGAAGCATCTTTTGGTACTCTTCTCTGCTGATCTCTCTCATCTTTACTTCTTCATCAACTTTTCTTTTTTCTTTTTTTTCTCTTTTTTTGTCTTCTTCTGCTTTTCTCTTCGCACCAAACTTCAGAGTAGCTCCACCTTCTTCGCGTGACTTCTCACAGATAGCAGCAGCCTCTTTCTCGCTCATGGACTTACCCTCTTTACGAGCCTCTGCTTTCACTTTAGAGATGCAGTCATGAAAGGTATCATCTGCTTGACCTGGCTCTTCTTTTGGACTGAAGTGCTTTGGTCCTTTTTCTTCTCGTAATTTAATTTTGTTTAGAAATATTTTAAAGGGATCCATGAAAATTTCCTGTTCTAGTTTGTATATTTAACAATTGTTGATGTTTTTGGTTGTTTTACTTGCAATCCAGTGGTTGTCCTCACAATTTTGTGTGGATTATTAAAACTGGATCGAATTACAATCTTATTCTTTTCGGTCATTTAGTTACTTCCGGTTCTACTTCAAATCTACCTTGCAGTATGCGTGTTACTTCGTTTCCCTCGATTAGTTCTAAATCATAAAGATGTCTTCCGGTTGGAATATGTGACATTGATACTGCATCTACATCTATGAAAATTCCACCAGTGTTACTCCCAGATCCTCCGGTAAAACTTGCGTTTAAGAGTATTCCACCAGTTCCCCGAACACCATCTAGACTTGAACCCACCACTCCGGGGGTATAGAACCCAGTTGATCCTCCTCCTGTAACAGCAGGTGCTGTGAATCCTGATCCGGTCAAGAAAAGGAGAATGCCTGAGTTATTTGAATTCCTGCGAACCTGCATTTCGGCTCTGTGGGAAAACAAATCAATTGCGGTAGAACCAGCAGTTTGATACTCAACAAACAACTTGAAGGTTGAACCTTGATCTGCTATGATGTCATAGCGACCTGATATCATTATGGTGAAACTCTATCTACATGATACCATGTCACTTTAACTCCACCGGCGGATCCGGCTTGACCACGGGTGACTCCTGAAGTCTCAAACCCAGATATATTCATGTTTGCGGTGACTCCTCCACCACCACCAAAGCCCCAGCCAACTACGTCTGTGAAACTTTGTGATAATCCTTCTCTTGGTTCTCCCGTTCCTCGTGGGTTTCCGGTTGCTCCACCATTACCTGCTAAGGCGAGGTAGACTTTACCCCTGTCATCGAGGCCTCTGAAGTAAACGGGACTAGGAACACCACCTGCTCCACCTAAAGTGAATCCGCCGACATTAGAGGTGACACCACCTGCTCCACCTTCAGTTACTGTAACTTCTGTGAAGTATGTTGCAGCGGGGTTGGCACTCCATGCTCCGGTTCCGCCAGTTGCCGCTATGTCCTTAGGCATAGTGTTTCCTACCGAACCGGGAAATATTCTACCAACAATATCACCGTGAGGACTGTCAACTTCGATTGTTGTTCCGTGGGTAAAGTGCATTTCGTTTGGGAATCTAAATCTAATTTCTAGATCATCACTTCCACTAATATCAACTGCTCTGTTAAATTTGTAAACCAAGTGAGCATAAGCACCAGCACCTCCACCACCCGCGGCGGCCGTTGGCTGCTTATCTTGTGCAGTCCCCACTAAAACTTCACCACCAGATGCACCGTTAGATATAACTTCAACTCGAACCCTGTTATAGTCTTTGGTTCCGCGGCCTGGCTTGACCGGAGTAGGCACCGTGCCACCACTAAGTCCGGCAGCGTTACTGTAGTTAAAAACATATTCAACTTCTTGTGGGATATCATATGCATCTTCGTTATACATCATGAATTCCATCTCTTGAATTTGTTGTTCGCTTAACACAAAACCATTATTAGGGTTAACCCAACCATTTCGTGTTGAGTCCCAATAGTGGGCCTGACCCTCAATTATTTTCTGTGCTCCATTGTGATAGTGCATTGATTTTCTCCGGATAGTACCCAATATATATCATTTTCATATATAAGGGGAACCCGAGGGATATCAAACTATGAATAACGATCCATTTAAAGTTTTTTTACAAAAACAAAGAGATAATCAAGAAATAAATGAAATTGCCGCACTCGGTCGTTTGGCTGCTCCTGCTGCCAGACTTCTTGCGAAAGGTAAGCCCGCTCCAAGGGTAGTTGGTAAATCTGCTCTGCCCGGTGCTGGTAGATTGGGAGCCACCCGTTCCGCCATAGAGAGATCAATGAGATCGGACCGCCTCCCCAAGGGAGAAAAAACAGCAATGCTTGCTCGCGGGATTGATCCCGGAGGTAAGACAAAAGAAATGCCCGGTAGGGCGGGCCGCGTTGCTAAAGCAGCAGCATTAGCAAAGAGAAAGGACCGACCGATTCGTTCCGCAATTGGTTCCGTAGCTTCTGGATTGAAAAAAGGAGTGCAGGCCATCGATACTCCACGGAATCGAGAACTTGCAAATAAAGCGGTTAAAGGTGTTGCAGCATTCGCCAAGAAGGGTGGATTCTCATCTGGATTCAACCAACTATACAAGGATGACATTACAACTGGCTATAGACAAGCAGGTGGTGCTCTCGGCGGTGGACTGAATCGCCTCGTTGGAGTCGGTACAAAGGCCGGAGATCAAGCCGAGATAGACAGAAAACGTGGGGAATCTAGTAGATCTCCGAGAGATCCATTTGCAGGACTTACACCAACCGAGAAAAGAAACGCGATGAGGTATGGTGCCGCTTCGGGTGGCTAATTCATATATAACAAGTAACCCTTAAGGAAACTAACATGTCAGACAATAATCCACAAAAAACACTTTGCGAAGCAGCAATGGAAGTTAGACTCGGCAAGAATGTAGTATACAGTGACAAAGATGCAACTACTGAACCAGTAGAAGAGGTTGTCGAAGAGACAGCAGACGCATCCGAAGGTGTTGTCTACGAATATCTTTCGTCTTACTTCGGCGTTGATCTCAATGAGTCGATCGATGAGATCACAGAAGAGCAACTCGAAGAAGCAGTCGAATCACTTAACGTCCTCTGTGCAGCAGTCAATGAATACTTCGAAATTGAAGAGAACATGTACCTTGCTCCAAAGGGCAAAGGTAAAAAAGCCGCTAAGAAGATGTACTGAATAAGCAGAGCAGGTGTCACGGTGTTTTTGATAAACACCCCAGAGCCTTTTCTCTGCGCCCTCAACCAACCATGTGCCAATTGGCACATGGTTGTATTTTTATAAATAATGGGTACAACAGGAGACTCCCATGTCAGAATCATTACAAGAAGCGATAAACCAAGTCGCTGACACTAGTTCGAAGTATGAAATAATTTCTAGTGCTTTGAAAGAGATGCGAGTATCTAAAGATGCTCTTGGATCAATGGGCACACGACCTGAAACTGAGTCTCCTTCCGGAGAAATGGCGAGAGCATACGCATCTCAGGGTAAACGTGGAACCCCAGAAGAAAGATATGAAAAGGCAAAAAAGAAAGTAGAACGTACTTCAACCCAAAGAACAACTGGTAGATCTCCTAAAGTTAAGAGAGCGACGGATCAGATGAATGCATCAATAGCAAGATCGATGGACGATGCCCGAAAGCGTGGCTTCACTACCGATTCTACTGACTTCAGTGATCGAGTCTTGCAAGGTGCTTCCGATCTTCTCGAATATAATCCAATAACTCGTGCTGCAAGACTTGGCAAATCTATTGAAGGTAGAGCAACACAAGCGGCACAGGCAGAGACAGGAAGCGATAATAAAGATCGTCTTATGACGAAACTGCACAAATCAAGAACCAAATTACTTTCATTAGGTTCTAAAGCGGCAGCAGATAAGACAATGGGCGATATTACAAGAGATCGCCTCGGGCTGAATAAATAAAAACAACCGGCGCCGGTTGATAGTTCCGACGCCGATTGCAAACCAAGGAAACGAACGAGGGGGCGCAAGCCCCCTTATTCAATGGACTAGGATTTCATCAGTATCCGCATCGATCATGATGAGAGTATCTGCGTTCTCGTTGTAGTCGGATCCGAGATCCTGAGGCAATGCACCCACGAAACGAATCGGATAGCCGTTCGCCCATTCTGATGCGCCGACTGCTTCTAGGATACCATCCAGAAGTTCATTCGCGGTGTCGATGATGTTCTGCCGCTTCTCTTCGATAGTGGCATCACCAGTCTCCATGGCGCAAATCACAACTTCGGTGGGGTTGTACTTCATACCGTTCGGCCCAACTTCGTTGAAGTGAGAGATGGCGCGAGCAATGATTCGGTACTCGGATCCCTGCTTCATAACCGCACCGTACACTTCTCGATCGGCGTCCCACCCGAATGCAGTGGTTCTACCGTAGTTATCCATGAGAAACGAAGCAGAGTCATTCTCGGACCAGTTGAGCCACTGTTCATGAGAACCATTCTTCTTCACAACCTCGGCGACGATCTGATCACGAAGGCCCTTCTTCTTTCCTCGGTACAGAATACCAACCTTCTTACGAATCTCAGACTTCTCATTCACAAGATCTCCTCGTTTAATCTGCTTGCTGAGAGTATCAACAACGGAGGAGATGTCTGCATCGAGTTGCGGAGGATGGTTGTTCGCGGCCGTCTGTGCGTCTTCTCTTGCCGTTTCATCACGGAAACTGATGAGGTGTGCATCGAAAGTCAGCATACCCAGACGAGTGAACGCGGCGATTCGGTGGTTACCGTCAACAATGTAAAACTTCTTGCCGACGTTTTCAGGATTAGTCATGTCTTCGTATGGAATTCTCTCCAGCACTGGCACTGGAATCGTTTCATCCACCCCGTTCTCTCTGATGTAATCCACCAGACTTTGAACATGATCCTCCCGCATTCCCTTGGATCGAGTCTTGTTTCGGGAAATGTTTCCGTTGACATCGGCAATCGAAATCGGAGTCTGTCCGTGATCAGTCACGCCGTCAATATTTGCAATCTTCTTGTTCAACATTAGTTAATTCTCCATTCTTCGAGGTCACCCTCTTCGAGTTCTTTGCATTCACTGTAGAGATTGGATACTACCATCTCCTGATCCCAGAATGCGTTCATGTAGTTTTCTCGCGCCCGTTCGATCGCTTCGTCTTTAGACATTCCCGCACCTCCAGTATTCGTCTGCCAGTTCATATTGCAGATCTTTCGCTTCTCGTTCTCCTTCGCCCTTCCAGTGCCCTCGTTCCCACTGCCAGAGATGCACGCACTCATGGAAGATCGTAGCGAGCGTGTCTCGGATCGACTGATCGATTGTGATGTCGATTACATAGTCGATCTTATCGCTGTGATCCCACTCGTAGCACTGACCATAGCACTTCAGATCCTTGTATTGCCATGCGTTGAGGCGAATGTTGATTTCCTCGAATTCGCCATCGAAGTCGTTCAGTTGCATGTTGTACCGATTGAGAAACCATCGCACCGCGTCGAGCATCAAGTGGCGGGTCTTGTCGTTACAGTGGGCGGGATCGTGGATGATGTAGTTCTTCTTCATGGGTTTCTTCTTCGGTTCGAGTCCGAGATATGCTGTCATGGCCTTGACTCTCACTGTGTTTTCTCCATTGCTGCGAGTACGAGTCCGAGGTTGGCGAGGGAGTACGAGATCCAGACGAGTGCCCAAGGGTAATCGTGCCGGATCAAGTACCCCACGCCAACGATCGCATACAGAATGCCTGCGATCATGGGGCACACCCTGACGAGTGTGTCAATCATGCGGACACGACCTCCGTGCCGATGATCATAGTTTCGCCGTCGTCGGCAGGGAGTTCATCACGAAGACACATATGGTGATACTCCTTGAGTTCTGGCAGGGAGTATGATCCCTTGCCAACTTGACGGGACTTGTCCTTGACAATCCATGCCGGCGCCCAATCCATTCCGCAGAATCTAGATGACATCATCTTGAGATATGAGCGAGAGTAGGCGTCGAGGAACACTACGTCTGTGTCCCCGGCATCAGTGAAGATACCCTTGTAAAGTTGCTGAATAAAGAGTTGCTGCTTGGGCTTGAGGTTGTTGTAGGTCTTGTCATTCATAGTAATAATACTCCTTGTACTTTCAGGCGTTGATGGCATAGTCGCTCATCGTGGCCCTCTTCTTAGGTTCGTAGTTGTCGAAGAACTCCGTGTTCTTCTTGTAGACTGATCCGGTGACGGTCCACGACTTGATGCCGGGATCCCACTGTGCGCCATGAGGCTTGACTTCATCCTTCTTCTCAAACGGCACATTGAGGTTGAGGATCTCATCGTCCTGAACGGACGATGAGTCAAAAGGGTTGTTCTGGCTTCCCTCCTCTTCCGTAGCGGACATACTCTCGTCCACCTTGTCGTAGAGGTTGCGGAATGCTTCCTGAGTCTCGTCATCGAATCGGGCGAGTGCCAGGTTGAGTGCAGTGGCACGATCCTTGAAGATCGAGAATGCCTTGCAGATGTTCTCCAGACGGCGAGTGGTGATGATCTCGTCGATCGCACCCTCACTGAATGCCTTGCGGGTGATCTCCGCCCACGAGGTGAGGTGTTCTGCGAAGTCAGAATCGACGTTGCCGAACTTCTCCATCTTCTTGATGAGAATCTTCTTCTCGGTCTTGCGAGGAGCGTAGTCCTGCTCCATCGTCCAGTCGAAACGATCGAGGAACGCTTCGTTGAGGACATTGGTGCCGATGAATCGTCCATCGGAGTCACCCTTACCCTTGGTGTTGGCAGTGGCGATGACAGTGAATCCCTGCTTGGGGGTGATCCATTCTCCGATCTTCTTGACGAAGACACCCTTACCTTCGAGGACGGGCTGGAGACACATGATCTTGCTGCTGGCAAGATCGATCTCGTCGAGGAGAAGAACCGAACCACGCTGCATCGCTTCCACGACAGGTCCGTACACGAACTTCGTCTCACCATTGACGAGGCGGAAACCACCAATCAGATCATCCTCGTCGGTTTCGGTGGTGATGTTGACACGGAAGCATTCTCGCTTCGCCTTGGCACACGCCTGCTCGATCATCGTGGTCTTGCCGTTACCCGACATACCAGTGATGAAGATGGGGGCGAAGAAGTTGGATCGGATCACCGACTCCACGTTCTTGAAGTGTCCCCACGCAACGTAGTCACCCATCTTGGATGGGACGAGGCTGGATCGTTCACCACCAGTCATACCCATGATGGCATTCATCACCGGAGCGGGAGCAGGGTTGCCCTGCTGGTCGCACTTGAACTCGTTGCCGTCGGCATCGTTCATAGAGTATCCGTACTTCGGGGGATCGGGAGTCTGCATCGCACGATCGAAGTCAGTGGTGCCAGTGGGCTTGGATGTAACCGCAACGTGTTCAGGGACACGGAAGAACCCACGATCGGCACGGCGAGAGGAGTCCTGCACGATCCACGCAGGAGCGTACTTCATCCCGATGCTGTTGGCGATCTCGTTGAGATCGGAGCGGGAGTAAGAGTCTGCGATTGGGGTTCCAGATGCCGCCATGGCATCGATGAACTTCTGCTGCTTCGGACTGATGGACATGGTGGTGTCTCCTTGGTTGGTTTGGTTCGTTTCTGTCATGCGTATATTCTACCACACCCTGGTCCCAATGCAAGGGCTAGGACCAATATTTGGGGTATATTTCTCAAAAATCTCCCATATGGTTGTAAGTCTAGGTGGCAGAAGGGGTTAGCGTTGATAGTTCCGATAACCACAATCTGTCCACAATATGGACGAAGGGGGTTGACGTTGGGTGTGGGTCTGGTATAATACACGCATGAACAACCCCACCCACCACAACTCCATTTCCGCATTCGCTCGACTCCTCGCAACCGAGGACATCCGAGTCCGACATTCAAGTTCCGCGTCCACGGCATCATTCGATGTCGTGAGTCGTGTCCTCACTCTTCCCATCTGGGAGAAGATGAGTGGCAACCTCTACGACATGCTCGTCGGACACGAAGTCGCCCACGCACTGTACACTCCCAACGACATTGACGAGGAGCGGGGCTGTCTTGCCTGCTGCTCGGACATCGATCCTGATGCGCCGCACAACGTCCTGCCGATCGTCAATGTCGTTGAGGATGCCCGTATCGAACGACTCATCAAGGCGAAGTACCCCGGACTCAAGAGGGACTTCACTCTTGGGTACAAGAGTCTGTACGACATGGACATCTTCGAACTGGCACAGCGTGGTGGAGTCTCCAAGATGGGATTCCTCGACCGCATCAACCTGCACTTCAAGTTGGGTATCCTTGGTATTCTGAACGTCCCGATCGCAGAGGGTACGGAGTCGTGGTTCCTCGATCGCATCGAGAACGCAACCACGTTCGATGAGGTTGTGGAGATCAGTCGAGACCTGTACGAGTACGAACTCCAGCAGCAGGAAGAGCAGTCCGACGCACCTCAGTCGATGCCATCTTCTCAGCAGGACGAAGACAGCGACGAAGACAGCGACGAGAAGTCCAAGCCCGCCCCCAGCAGTGAGAGTGGCGAGTCGCGTGGACAGTCTCCCGACAGCGACACTCAGGACGAGCAGGAGAGTGCCGACGGATCCGGTGCTGGTTCCTCCAGTGGTGACGATGGTAACAACAAGAATGTCGCCAAGCCCGAGATTCGCAGTCACACGCAGGATGCCATCGACGGAAACCTCGAAAGCCGCAGCCAGTACCGCCGCGACAACATGGACAACGAGACCAGTATCGAGATGCCCAAGCCGAACCTCGACAACATGGTGATCAAGTACCCTACCATCGTGCAGTGGTGGGAGGATCACTTCAACGTGGACGCACGGTACGACCAGAAGAGAACGCCCGAGACACGCAAGATCATGATGGACACCGCCGCCGCTGCATTCGCCGAGTGTGATGACTTCATGCGTGGTGAGAAGTCCACCGTCAACAACCTCGTCAAGCAGTTCGAGATGCGAAAGGCAGCAGACGAACATCGTCGTACCAGCATTCAGAAGACCGGACGCCTTGACACCATCAAGATGATCAACTACAAGTGGTCCGAAGACATCTTCGCCAAGAACCAGGTCGTCACCGATGGCAAGAACCACGGGTTCGTCATCATCGTGGACTGGTCCGGTTCCATGTACCAGAACCTCGAATCCACCGTCAAGCAGGCGATCACCCTTGCCATGTTCTGTCGCAAAGCCAACATTCCGTTCGAACTGTACGCATTCAGTGATCGCACCTACAAGATCAACCCCAACGCATGGCAAGATCCGACCGGTAAAGTCCAGTTCTGGGACAGTATGGACATCTTCCCCACTCCGGGACCGAACGCATACACTCGTGCGATGAACGACATGATGATGATCAACTTCCTCTCCTCCTCCTCGAACCAGCGTGAGTTCACCAACTCCTGCCGTATTCTGTACAGCATCGCACTCGCCGAGGGTTGCTACGGAAACAGAAACGCAGACCGTAAGTTCGAGCCGCACCAGATGGGTACGCCAGTTGGGTTGGATCTCGGTGGCACGCCACTGGACGAAGCACTCACCGCCCTGCACTGGATGCTGCCCGACTTCCGTCGCCGCACCAACTGCCAGGTTCTCAACACCGTTCTGCTCACGGACGGTGACGCATCCAGTAGTCCATTCAGTTCCAACATGATTCGCAATCCCTTCAACAAGGTTGAGTACGGTAGTCACCCAAGCCAGCGAAACAACGGACGAGTCGAGGATTCTACTCTTCTTCTTCTCAAGAGTCTCAAGGATAGCACTGGCACCAACCTCATCGGTATGTACCTTGCCACCAACAAGAATCCTGCCAAGAGGGGAATCAACTACAACTGGGTGGACTACTATGCCACCGACGAGAAGATTCTCAGTGACATCGACAAGTGTTACAAGAAGAACCGTTACTTCGTCGCGCCAGGAAAGTATTCAAATTATTTTGATGAAGCATATGTGATTGACGGCATCATCGAACCAGACCAGGAGATCAATCTTCCCGATTCCGTTTCCCATGCCAAGTTGCGAACTGCGTTCGTGAAGGGTATGAAGACACGAGGTATGTCACGCAACCTCATGAATCGATTCATCGAGGTTATTGCTCGATAGAATCAGTACAACGTAGAGACGGGAAGTTAACAGAGTCAGGACCCTTGTGGTGGGGGTCCTGACTTTATTTTATGGGTGGTGTGGACGGTTGTGGGGGAAAGTGGGGGATATTGGGGTGTTATCTAAAAGGTGCCATAAAGGGGGTAACGTGGGAAAGTTAGTGGCACTAAACCCGCAGTATATCTCGGTGCCGCCGCTTACTTCTGAGGTTTTTTAGTAGGTTTTGGACCGCCGTCGAGGGTTTTTGGCGGTTCTCCGCGTAAATATGTGATAGATCTGACAAACTGGGTAGGAATTTTGTCTAATCGGGAGCATTCATCGCTTCCGAGGGTGTTTAACAGGGCAATATGATCAGGGCCATGGAATACGCAGTAGCCTACGGTGTGCATAGAGGGACATGGTTTACGGGCCTCTCTCATTAATTCTGCAAGGTCATTCCATCCTATATCACCGTGCTCTATCGCGTCGATCCACACCACTTCCACTATCGGATACAGTTCGGGGGTTTTCTTTTTCGACATACTTTACAAGCCTCCGTACTTTATGTATGTGCTGTACTTTACGCTGTACTTTACGCCACCCTCGCGGACCACCCTGTACTTTACGGATACTTTACGGCGGGGGGAGTCGTACTTTATGCTGTACTTTACGTCGGTTGATAGTTCTAACGCGGTGCTGCGTTAGAACTATCAAC
>MDTG01239490.1_pt1 | contig 27476 bp, 30 predicted proteins | sample 811421 | NCBI WGS metagenome assembly MDTG01 (sample SAMN05326645, study PRJNA326480) | marine metagenome | isolation source: seawater | place: Pacific Ocean: South East | collected 2011
CAATTATCCTGAAATAACTACTACTAATCCAGAAGAATTAGTAGTTGAAAAACTTATTAGAAAAGTACATAAGCTTAATAGTAATCACTGGCATAATATTGTTCCCCATATTATCGGTGTTTCTGAAGAAACAACAACTGGAGTTGCTCGATTAGTACAAATGGAGCAGGATAATAAACTTCTCTTCTCAGCTTTTAATGTTAATGATTCAGCAACTAAATCAAAATTTGATAATCTTTATGGGTGTCGTGAGTCTTTAGCAGATGGTATAAAGCGTTCTACCGAAGTAATGCTAGCAGGTAAAACAGTTGTAGTATGTGGATATGGGGATGTAGGTAAAGGTTGTGCTCAGTCAATGAAATCATATGGCTGTAAAGTTATTGTTACAGAAATTGACCCTATATGTGCATTACAAGCTGCAATGGAAGGGTTTGAAGTCAAAAAGCTAGAAAGTGTTCTAGATAAAGGTCAGCTGTTTGTTACAACTACAGGAAATAAAGATATAATAACTCTTGATCATATTAGAAAAATGAGAGATCAAGCTATTGTTTGTAATATCGGTCACTTCGACAATGAAATCCAAGTTGATGCTTTAAATGATTCTGATGCAACTAGAGATCAAATTAAACCTCAATATGATAGATATACATTCCCTGATGGTAAAGAAGTATATCTTTTAGCTGAAGGAAGATTAGTTAATTTAGGATGTGCTACTGGACATGCAAGCTTTGTGATGTCAACCTCATTTGCAAATCAAGTATTAGCACAATTATTTCTAGCAAAAGAGAAACCTGAAGTTGGTTTGTATAATTTACCTAAAGAGTTAGACGAAGAAGTTGCAAGGTTACACCTCGAGCATCTCGGCGCTGACTTAACAATATTAACGAAAGATCAAGCAGATTATATTGGTGTAAAAATTAGCGGACCTTTCAAAAAAGACGAATATAGATATTAATTTAATATATAAAATAAATATCATCTAAATTAGTGTGAGTGATTAATGATTATTAAATCTATAAATGAACATGTATTTGCAACCAAGTCATTAATTGATCAAAAAAACATTATTAAAGACATTTCAAAAGAATGTCTAAATGCTTTAACTAGTAAAAAGAAAATTATATTGTGTGGTAATGGTGGAAGTGCAGCAGATAGTATTCATATTGCTGCAGAATTTGTAGGCAGATTTAATAAAAAAAGAAAGTCATTATCTGCTTATTCACTCGCATCTAATCAATCTAATCTTACAGCCATTAGCAATGACTTTGGATTTGATAATGTATTCTCAAGACAAATTGAAGGGATTGGTAATGAAGGGGATATCCTTATTGCGTTATCAACTTCAGGAAATAGTAAAAATATTATTAATGCAATTAATACTGCAAAAAATAAAAAAATGATTGTTGTTGGTTTTACAGGTAAAAGTGGTGGGCAAATATCTAAAAGCAACTGTAATTATTGTTTAAAAATTGATAGTGAGAATACTGCTCGAATTCAGGAAATGCATCTACTTGTAGGCCATTTAATTTGTGAATATATTGATGAAAAAATCATATAGACTTTTTACCAGTTAACGTTAAATAAATTGTAATAAAAATTATTTTTAAATTTAATAAAAAAGATTTATTCCTGATATAAGTTATATCATAATTAACTCTTTCTTGAATTTTATTTAAATCAGTTCCTCCTCTATTACCATTAATACCAGCTAATCCTGTTATGCCAGGTTTAACAGCATATCTTTCCTTATAGTTAGAAATTTTTTGATTAAAGTAAATGTCTTCATCAAAATCATGAGGCCTAGGTCCAACAACAGACATATCGCCAATCAATACATTAAAGAATTGAGTTATTTCATCTAAATTGGATTTTCTTAAAAAAAGTCCAAGATTTGAAATTTGTTTATTTGAACTCATAGATCTGTATTTAAAGCAAGTGAAATTTTTTTGATTTTTACCAACTCTTACAGATTTATACAAAATTGGTCTTCCATCGAAAAAAAGAATTAATAACATAATCAATATATAAAGCCACGAAAAAATAATTATGAAAGATAGTGAAAATAATATATCAAGTGTCCTGACTAACAACAGCCCTTCCTTCCAACTCTAACCAATCTTGTTCATCTCTATCAATATTAGTATTTCTTGACTGAGATGCTTTCAAGATATAAGACTTAATATTTTTTTCTTCAAATTGATATATTAAAGAAGATATATCTTTAGGAAGACAGGAGCCTCCATAACCTCTATTACCATCGGGCCCTGGTACTTGCCAATGACTATCCCCAAGCCTATTATCATGAGTAGCAATTCTGATCAGCTCACTATAATTTACTGATGTACTTTTACAGAATTCAAAAATTTCATTTGCAAAAGAGACTTTCATTGCGAGAAAAGTATTTATTACATATTTACATAATTCTGCAGTCTCAAAATTGGTAAAAATAATTGGTATATTTTTAAAAAAAATTCTATAAAAGATTTTTATGACTTTCAGATTCTTTTCTTCCCCTCCTAGAATTATTCTATTTTGGTTTTTAAAGTCTTCATACGAATTTGCTTCAGTTAAAAATTCAGGATTAAAAACAATATTGAGATTTTTAAATTTATTTTGAAAGTATAAGCATGTTCCAACAGGAACAGTAGACTTAATAACAAAATACTTATTTACATAATCAATATTTTCATTGCAACTTAATTGAAATAATGTTTGTTCTAAAATATCAATGTTACAACTTCCGTTATTATTCATTGGAGTTGGAAGACAAATGAAAAGAATATCGCATAAATTTACAATTTCTTCTAAGCTTTTACATGTTGAGGGAACCTTAATGTCATAAGTCTCAACTTTAACTTTTTTTTCAAGAGATTTTTTCATTGCTGAGCCAACAAACCCCTGACCAATTATTCCGCAATTACTTATTTCTATGCTCATTTATACTTTTGTTTTGCGAAATCAATCATTTCATCTAACATGCTTTCAAAAGAATATTCATGGGACCAATTTAACTCTTTAACGATTTTTGAATTATCACCTTTTAATATATCTAATTCCTCAGGACGAAAATACTTTGGATTTATTTTTAAATGTTTTTCCTTTGATAAATCTAACTTGTCAAAAACATAATCAACTAAATTTTCTACAGTGTGTGTTCTTCCTGTTGAACATACAAAATCATCTGGTTTATTATGTTGAAGTATGAGCCACATTGCTTTTACGTAGTCTTTTGCATGTCCCCAGTCTCTTGATGATAATAAATTACCTAATTCTAGTTTTTTTTGTTTACCGACACTAATTCTTACTGCTCCATCTACAACTTTGTTTGTAACAAAATTTATACCTCTTCTTGGTGACTCATGGTTGAATAGTATTCCATTTGAGAGGAAAAGATTATATGAATTTCTGTAGTTTCTAATAATATTATATCCAAATAACTTAGCACATCCATACGGACTTACTGGATGCATAGGTGTAGATTCTCTTTGAAAGCCGTCTGAATCGATGCTATTACCAAACATTTCTGAAGAAGACGCCTGATAAACTTTTATTTTAGGATTAAGTATTCTTACTGATTCTAATATATTTAAAGTACCATAAACAATAGTATTAACAGTGTAAAGTGGTTGACTGAAAGATATGCCTACATGTGATTGAGCACCAAGATTATAAATTTCATCGGGTTGAATGCTTTTTATCAACCTAATAATTGAACTCATATCTGTTAAGTCAGCATATTCTAAATTTATATCGCTAAATATATGATCAATTCTAGAAGATTGATTTTCAGCAACTGAATTTCTTTTTAATGTACCAAAAACTTCATAATCTTTTTCAAGTAAAAGTTCTGATAAGTATGAACCATCTTGTCCATTAATTCCTGTTATTAAAGCCTTTTTTTTCATGTCTATACCCTTTTTGAATAAATGTCGTATACTCTTTTAATTCCGTCTGCTAATTTAGTGAATTTAAATTCTGGAAAAGATTTTAAAAACTTTTCATTAGATACATCTTTTCTAAAATTTCCATCTTCAATAACATTACCTGAGTAAGAAACATTAACGTCATTATAACCTAAGCATTCAATTGCTAAATTAGTAATTTCATTCACTGATAAAATCTCATCAGTAGCTATATTAAAATCGGAGAAAATATCATTATCAATCATATTTTTAATTCCTCTTGCAAGATCGTCTGAATACATAAATTGTCTCAAAGCTTTTCCAGTTCCTAAAAGATTTATGGAATTATTTTCCATATTGTACAATTTATCAATTAGGGCTGAAACGAAATGTGATCTTTGAAAATCAAATTTGTCATTCTCTCCATATAAATTACAAGGAATTACATAGCACCAATTTTTCATATTATATTGATCGCGATAAGACTGAATTTGAACAGCGAGAGATCTTTTTGCATAAGCATATGAAAAATTTTGTTTAGGAGGTGGACCTTCAAAAAGCAAATTTTCATTCATAGGATATAAAGATTCATCTACGTTGTCAGGAAAAATACAAGTGCTTAAAACACCTATAAAATTTTTTACTCCAAATTTATATGCAGCATTACATACGTTTGTATTTATGTAGATATTATCTTCAAAGAATTCAACTGGAGATGACATATTAGCAACAATACCGCCTACCCTAGCAGCTGCATGTACAACAATATCTGGCCGTATTTGGTTAAAACATTCATGAGCATCTTCTTTATTAGATAAATCATAGTCTTTAGAAGATATAAATATTGCATTAGGTAGAAGATTCTGTAGTGATTTTCCAACCATACCAGAACCGCCTGTTACTAAAATTTTATTTTTCATAAAGGAGTTTATATTAAAAATAATCAATGTTCATTAATAAAGTTTAATATTATGATTTTTTTTATTAGTATTATACGATAATGCTAAAATTTTCTATTATTACTCCAACTTTCAATTCTGAAAAAACTATAAAAAAATGTATACAATCAATAAAAAATCAAAATTATGATAATATTGAGCACATAATCATTGATGGAGGGTCATCTGACAATACTTTAAAAATTATCAACGAAAATAAATTAAAAAATAGTATTATAATTTCCGAAAATGATAAAGGAATTTATGATGCGTGGAACAAAGGATTTAAAATTGCAAATGGCGATATTATAGGTGCAGTTATGTCTGACGACTTTATTAATGAATCAGATGCTTTAATGATTATTGAGAAAAAATTTATTAATAAAAACTGCGATATTCTTTATGGAAATATGAACTTTGTTTTGAATAATCGCATTATAAGAAAATGGAAATCTGGAGATTTTAACAAAAAAAAATATTATTTAGGGTGGATGCCACCTACTCCTACTGTTTTTTTTAAGAAAAAAATAATTACTGAAAATAATCTATTTAATTTAAAGTATACAATTGCTGCAGATTATGAATTTTTTCTAAGAATTTTCTTTTTGAAAAATTATAAAATATTTTATTTAGATAAGTATATGTATTCATTAAAACTTGGTGGAGCTAGCACAAAATCATTTAAAAATATTTTTAGAAGCAACAAAGAATGTTATGATGCATGGATTGATAATGAAATATCGCAATTTCCATTTTGGATTATTATAAAACCTATTTCTAAAATATTTCAAATCAGAAACTTTAAAAGTTACTTTAATTTTTATTACAGGAAAAATTTATAATTCTTTTTTAATAACATTTAAAGCCTTAATTGGATTAATGTAAGGGAGTGTATTTATTTTCATATTTATCTTTATAAATAAAAAATATAGTATTTGTGAAAAAAACAGAAAAAATCCATACGCAAATACAGCACCTTCATAATTGAATTTAGATATTAAACATATAGATAATATAATTGTTGGAATTAAAAGAATGATATGAATCTTTAGTGAATCGATATCATACTTAGTAAGAAACATCATAGAGTGACAAGGCCCTAATAAAAAATAGGGAATTAAAGAAAGTAATAAGAATCTAAATGATTCATCTACAATTATATAAGTACTGCCGAAAAAAAAGTTTATTGTTTCAGCTGAAAAAATAAATAAAATTGTTATAGTTAAGAGAGCGGTATAAAATCGTAAAGTGCTAATCATTCTTATTTTTCTTTCATATAAAATTTGGCTTATATTATTTTTAGCTAAAATTTGAGGAATTGCTATATCAATGATCATTAATGGTACATGTAGGAAAAAAATTGACTTATAAGCTATAAAGAATAGTGCTACTTGATCAACAGTTGAAAAATAACCTAAAGTCCAAATTGAAAATTGTTCTTTAAAGCTCTTAATAATACTAACCAAAAAAATACCAAAGCTAGCACTTAGAAAAGCTTTAAAATGTAAATCATTCTTAAATATACTAGAAATTATAATAGGAAAATTAATGTAGATTTTTTTGAAATTTTCAATGACAGATATAGAAATTACAATAAAAGAAGATAAAAGAATAATTAGGAAAATATTTTTTAATGTAAGCATATTATTTATAATTAAAATAATTAAAAATGTTAAGTAAGAAATCCAAAAAGTAATTCCTGCACCTGAAGATATACTATTATAGTTAAAGAATTTGAATAATTGGTTTTTAGATCTAAAAAAATCTGAGATTGATCTCAAAAAAATTGAAATTAGGATTATAAAAAATAAAATAGTAAAAGATATTTTATCATTTTGTTGAGAAAAATCAGAGAAGTAAAAAATGATGGTAAAAACAGTAAGGGAAAAAATAGTTGATGGTATTAGAACTTTAACCAATCTTGATATATGTATATTAGTATTGTTATCATAAAGCTTTGATGAAATTAGGTTTGACCCAAAACAACCAACTAAAATAATAAATGAAATAATACTTATAATTAATGAATATAGACCAAAATCGCTGGATGATAAATTTTTACTTAAAAGTGAGTAAGTCAATACTCCTCCTCCAGAAATTATAGAAGTATTAATTATAGAATAAATAAGATTTTTTTTAATCATTTATATAACATTTTATTCTTGGGCATTTTTAAAAAGGCTATCTCTTAAATAGGATTTTAATTCTGCTCTTTCAAAATTGTGGAGATTACCACCAACAGTACAATTTACTATTTTTATACCTTTATTTTTACAGTACTGATCTACTTTATTAAAATTGTAATTCATAGAATCGTAATTTGGTAATTGCCATATAACATTTTTTCCAAAATAATTTTTATCAAAATGATCTACATCATCGCCATCTGATTTAACTGCTTTGTCAGCTTGCCCAGTATTTTTAAAATTATTATCAAAACCTACTAGAATGATTTCATCAAAGCCAAAATAAATAGCTAATTGAATTGCAAAAAAAGTTACAGAACCCGCATAAGAAAGAAATCCCATATCAGGTCTATTAAAATATTTTTCACTATAAATTGTTGGGGGTACATAACTTACATTATCTGAATTACTATTTAATCTATATTTATAATTTAAGAAAATTTGACTATCATTTTTTTTAATTTCTCCTCCAAATTGCTCAAGGACAAATCGATTTATACTCACTATAAATGTTGTCGAAAATCCAATTTTTTCAAAAAGCATATAAACTCTGTTTAATCCGAAAGTATATTCATTTTTTAGAAGCGAAAAATCTACTTTTTTTAAACTTGGTCCATTTCCAATAATAATACATCTTTTTCCTGAAAAAGAATTTTGTAATTTTTTGTTCTTATTTAAAAAGTCATTTTTACCATTTTTTTTATTCAATTTCCATGATATATATGATGGAATTGATCTTATTCTTTCAATCAAAAGAAGCAGTTTAATTGGCAAGAGATTTCTTAGAAATGCTTTTAAATTTATGAATGTAACTCTAATAAATTCCATATACTGTACAAGGTGCACTATCGATACCTTCAACCATTAAAGGTATAACTATTGATTTATTAATTTTATTATTATAGTTATCCAAAAACATATCTTCTATAATCAAAATTTCTCTAGAATTATCTCCTAATAGTATTTGATGTGATTTAGTTCCTTCATCTCTATTTAAAGGTGATGTTAAGGATATAATATCCATTCCTATACATCTTAAATTTGGATAGTTTTTTTTAAGTTCATAAGCAAAATTTGATGTAAATACTGGGTATGATTCGGTGTATTCTTTTGTACTTCTTTTTTTACTAAAAAAAGTACGAAAAAAAATAATTTCTGATTTTATATTAATTTCTTCAATTATAGTTGATTTACTAATTTCATTGGTTTTGGATAAGTCGACATTTATTAATTGAGAATTGCTAAAGATTAAATCTTCTGGTTTGTAATCTGCAATTTTTTTACCGTCTTTATGAAAATGATTTGGTGCATCAATATGAGTTCCCATGTGATTTAAAAAACTTAAAATAGAAGAATTTGAAGAATCACCATTAGATATAGATTTTTCTATTTCAATCTTAAATTTATGCTTTGATCCATAAGATGGCGTATTAATTGACAGGTTGTACGATAGATTAATTATTCTCATTATTAAATACTTCTAAAATACTCGTTGCTAGTGCAAAGTCATTTTCATTATCTATATCAATATTATAGGGAAAACTAATTTCGTAAAGATAAGGCTTTTTACCAATTCTATTATTTTTTTTTAATACCGCTGAATGAAACATATAAAAATATGAATTTTCTTCATATAAAGGGTTTAGATCTTGAGTTTGTTCTAAAAATTTAGGATTATGATTAAGAGGTTTTATCTCTTCGCTATTTTCATAATGCCAAAAACGATTCTGAAACTTATTTACGGTCAAAATAGAATCAAAACTATTACCATTTTCTAAAATATTTTTTGCAAATTTTAAATGCTCAATATTTAAATAAGGCGAAGTGGCATGAACCTGACAAATAATTTCGTTTTCAAAAGAAAATTTATTAACAAAAAATTTAATTAGTTCTACTACGGATGTTTTATGTCCTAAAAGACTAGCTTCTCTTCTATATGCAACAACATTTTTATAGTTAGTTGCTTCTTTTAAAATTATGTCACTATCTGTATCTATATAAATTTCAAAATCTACTAATTTTTCAATAAGATGCTTCCACAATGGTAGCTTATCAAATATTCTAAAATTTTTATTTTTAACCCTTTGAGAGTTGTGTTTTATTGGAACAAAAATTTTCATAATATTTCATCAAGCACATTTTTCCATTTATCAAACCTAATTGCTTTATCATCAATATATGCTACAGCCCTAGGCTTTTCAGATGTAACGTCTTTGACGTAAATATCCATTTTGTATTTTTTAAGCCACTCCCAAACCATTTCAGTTCCTGTTTTTCCATTAATCTTTCCTCTATCTTTTTTAGCTTTGGCAGTAAAAATTATAATATCATATTTCTTGGAAATTCTTTTAAGTGCATCTAAAGATCCTTCAATTGGTTCATCATATACTGTTCCATCAAAAAATCCCTTTGAGTTTTTGTGAATAACTCCATCAAAATCAATACCTATATTCGTTAACTCATCTGGAAAACTATTTTTTCTAATCTTCATTTTTTACCTCCTGCATTATTTCAACAATCGAATCACCAAGCTCTCTATTTAAATTTGACGTTAAAGTATAAATTTTCTCTCTATCAAAACTAGTTGGACTAATTTTATAATGTGAATCACTTCTGCCTTTGGATATTGATTTATTATAATTTATTTTGATAGTTGAACCTAAAATATTGTTTATCAATGAAAATAAATCTTCAGTTTTAATTCTATGATTTCCAACAATGGAAATAATTTGGTTATTAAATTCTTCATCTAGAATTTTTAAGCTTAATTTGGCTGCATCTTCAATATGAATATATTCGCGAATTTCAGATCCATCTCCAGTATAATCAATCTTCCCATGTATTAATGCTTGTGAGGTATACTTTGTTATACTGTTAGTCTGCGGAGCATTAAGCCCAAATAGTGTTCCATATCTCAGAATTGTATAATCTAAATTATAAAATTGATTGTAATTTTTAATAATTAATTCAGAAGACTTTTTTGAGGTTGCATAAAATCCCCCAAAATTTCCAGAAGCATAAACACTGCTAGCAAAAATAAATTTTTTCACTTTATACTTTACTGACAAATCTATTAGATATGCATTCCCTAAAATATTTGAATCTATACAAATTAATGGGTTATCTATACATTCATCGATATCTGATAAAGCTGATAAATTATAGACAAAGTCAGGCTTAAATTCTTCAAATATTTTTTCTAGCTTTTCATGATTACTAAGGCTGCATTTCGTAAAAGAGATATCATTATTTTTATTTTCAATTATATCGATACCATAAACTTTATAGTTATTTTTTAATAATTCCCTTACAACATATTTTCCTAAAAAACCTGAACTTCCAGCAACCAAAATTTTCACAACTTTTCCTCTTCCAAAAATTTGTTAATATTATAAATAGATTCTTTCTCCATTTTACTTCGAGCTTTTGATGTAAAACTACCAATATGCGGTGTTAGTAAAACATTATCTAAATCTAAGAGCTTTCCTCTTTCATAAGGCTCGTTTTTATAAACATCAATTGCAGCAGATGCATTTTTGTTTCTACTCAGCCATAAAAAAAGATCATCTTCATTAATATAGTCTGCTCTAGCAGTGTTTACGATACAGACATTTTGTTTCATTTTATTAAAATCTTTCATATCAATTTCGCTTTCAAGTGATGGAGTGTGAAAAGTTATGATATCACTTTCAAGAAAAATCTTTTCTAATGAGACAGAATTCTCAAAAAATGGATCATTAATATATATATTTTTTGGATTAAAAGATTTTAATAGATCTTCTACTCTTCTTCCGATTCTGCCATAGCCAATAATACCAATTTTACACTCTTCAATTTCTCTTCCCATTACTTTATACCACATATCTTGTTGATGAAATTTTTTCAACAAATAAAGAATATTCGCAATAGCTAGTTCAGCAACGGAATTTGTAGGGGCATCTGCTGTTATTGCAACCTTAATATTTCGATTACTGCATTCTTGCAAATTAATTGAACTAGTTCCTACGCCTACTCTTGAAATCATCTTTAAATTTTTACATAAATCAAGTTGTTTTATATCATACTTTTCAGTGCCAGCAATTACTATATCCGGTTGATGCTCAGATAATAAGTTGTCTATTTCTTTTTGATTGTATTTTGATTTTTTTGTATTGAAAAGCACTTCATGATTTTCAATTTTTTCATTAAATGGATAAGTTGTTACAAGAATTTTCATTGAAATTAATCAAATTGCTTAAGATCCTCAGAAATAAGATTGATTTGCTCTTGAAATAAAATTATATCTGTACTGTAGCCTATGAAATTATAACCCTTGTCTTTTAAAGCTTTATACTTTTCAATATTGGGGTGTGGTAAATGGAATCCGATATTTTTATTTCTTTTCAAACATAGTTTTTCAAACCTATCTAATGCTTGAATAAAATCATTGGACTCAAAATTTCCAGGCATTCCAAGCGAAGCACTCAAATCGTACGGTCCAATCAATAGACCATAAACATCATCATTTTCTAAAAAGCATTCTAAATTATCTATTGCTTCAATATGTTCAATTTGTAAGATGATTTTTGTATTATGAATTTCTTTATTGACATATTCTTTAAATTTATTTCCATGTCTTTGCGCTCTAAATAAACCAGTTCCTCTTGATCCTTTAGGAGGGTAATATACGGAGTCAATTATACCGCTTAAATCTTCTTCATTTTTAACCATTGGAAGTATTAGACCATCCACACCGAAATCAAGAATTTTTTTTATTGAAGAACTATTTAAATCATTCATTCTAACAAAACATTCTTTTTTGTGAGCCTTTATAAATGAAACTAAATCGAAACACTCATTCACACTTATAGCAGAGTGTTCTAAATCGATTGTAAGCCAATCGAAAATATTTGATTCAATTATAATCTCGATATTGTTCTTATTGTATGAACAAATCCAAATTCCTTTTGTAAATTTTTTCATTCTTGAATCGATAACCTACTGATTATAAAAAAATAAGTCCAAGTATTTATTCCAGTTACATTGCCTTGAGTAAAACCTAAAATAAAAAAAATTAGAAATATAAATAGCGAGTTTTTAACACTATGCTGAATCAAGATTTTTCGCAGAAGAAAAATGATAATTCCTAAACCAAAAAAACCGAAATAGATCAGAAATTTTAAAGTAAAAGAATGATTTTTATCAACCAAAATATCTAGGGAAATATTATTGCCTTCTAGATAGCTAGATAAGCCCAAAGAGTAAAATTTTTCTAAAATAATATTTTCTGTTGCCTCTTTTGCTTCTATGCCAACTCCAAAAAAAGGATGTTGATTTAAAACTTCGTTTGTAATAAGTAAAGGAGCTATAATTCTCATTGTCAAAGAATTATCAAGACCATACGAAGCTTGATCAATTCTTTCTTGCATAATACTTAATGAAAAAATTGATAATAAAATAAAAAGTAAAAAATTTGTGAAGCTAACAATAATTTTTTTTCTATTACTTTCATAAAGATAATTAATTATAAAATAAATTGGTATTAAAGTAAAAATTACAGGACTTCTAACAATTAAAAATGAAATGAAAAAGAGTAAAATATATATGAAGTTTTTCTGAGAGTGATTGGTAGATAAACGCCAAAAAATAATCAACAACGAAACAGTTTCACCAACATAGGAGGGTTCTGATGTTAAAAATTTAGGACGGTAAAATAAATAATATGAAGAATCTCTATTTATTGTTTCTAAATATGAATAATAAAATGCATTAGGTGGATATAATGGCCTCATTAAATCTTCCATTAAAAACTTTAGAGGAGTTATAATTTCCAATAAAGCACCAAACAGAAAAAATATTAATACAAATAAGAAAAATTTTGAAAGGAATATTTTATCATATTTTTTTAATTCCCAAAAAATTGCATAAGAAAAAATAATTGATGTAAATATTTGAATGAAAGCTAGAAGTTTTTCTTTAAATATTAGAGGGTCTTGAGCATTAGGTCCCCAAAAAACTGAGCCAAAAAAAAACAGAATCAAAAGAGCTATTGTGTTAAATCTTTTATTGAGATATTTAGGAAAATGTAAAACTGCAAAAATTAAGCCAATAAAAAAAGCAATGACAAATGGTAATAATAAATCTTCTCCTGAAAATAATCTAAGCCTACTGTGAACACCAATAATAAATAAAAACAACAACCCAAGTCGTAGAATCATTTTACTTTTGCAGATTTAAAAATAATAGAGGATATTGAAATTAATAAACCTAGAAAACAACCTATCAATAACCATAAAATTCTGTTTGGGTAAGAATGCTTAGCAGAAATAATTGGTGAATCTAAAGATTCAATTACAGGTGAAATTTTTATTTCGTTTAACTTAGCCATTTCAACTTGTTGCAATAAAGTAATCATCACATTTTGAATAAATAATTTGTCTTGCATCAAACTTTGGTATAATAAAGTTAACTCAGGGGAATCAGTATAGTTTTTATTTTTTTCTAAAAAAGAAATAATTTTAGAATCAATATTCTCAAGCTCAGCTTCTACAGTTTGAACCCTTGTATTTAAATACTCTATTTCTTTGGTAGATAAGTCCTTAATATTCGATGAACTAAATACTAACACAACTCTTTAATATAATTTAAAATCTCAACTGAAAGCATTCTGTTCTCTGTTTCCAAGGATACAGTAATTAATCCGGTTTTTAAATCCTCATCAATAGAAATTCTTTTTTCTATGAGCTCTTTAACTGCAGCTTCTTGAATTTTTAAATCGGAATATTCATCTTTTGAAAATTCATCTAAAAAAGACTTTTTATCTAATTCCCAAAATGTAATTAATGACTTATTATCAATGGAACTCCATAAATGATTAACAATTTGAATAGATAATTTTTGAGACGATAAAATATCCTTTATGTCTAGCTCTAGCCTGTCATTAATGCTTCCACTTCCACCGCTCAATATAGTATCAACAGAAAATGATGATAAAGAACTTGTATCGTTAATCTTGAAGAAGGAAATATTTGACATAAATAATTTGGATTGAGTAAAAGAAAAAAGGAAAAATAAGCAGCCAAAAAAAATGGATGATTTTAAGATTTTAGTTTTTTTAATTTTTATTAGATTAAAAATAAAATTTATATCTAATTCATCATCAACGTTAAATAATCGATTCATTTATATTTCTCTATTTTTTAATTTAAATATTAATTTGTTTATAAATTTTAGATATTATAAAAAAGCTTATATGAATATAAATCTTTCATTTAAAACTAACTAAGAATATCTTTATCAAATTGCAGGGCCCATAGCTCAATTGGTTAGAGCAACGGACTCATAATCCGCAGGTTCGGGGTTCAAGTCCCTGTGGGCCCACTTGTGAGCAGTCATTCATATATAAAAAATGAGAAAAACGATAATATTTTTATAAATATTAACGGGGAACTTGTTCGCAGAAAAAACGCTAAGATTTCCGTTTTTGATAGTGGATTCCTTTTAGGTGATGGAGTTTGGGAAGGAATCAGATTGCATAACTCATCATTAGTCTTCATTGAAGATCATTTAGATAGACTCTTTCATAGCGCTAATGGGATTTCATTAGAAATACCATTATCAAAAAAAGAAATTGTTCGTCAAATAATAAAGTGTCTATCTATTAATAAGATGTTTAATGATATTCATATTCGACTCATTATTACTAGGGGAGATAAAATTACACCTTACCAAAATCCTAATGCAAATTTAGGTCCAATAAATTTTGTAATAATCCCAGAATATAAAAAGGCAAATCCTAATACCTACATAAACGGAATCAAAATTGGAAGAGTGCAAAATGTAAGAGCAAATAATGATATTTTAAGTCCGCAGCTAAATACATTAAGCAAATTAAATTGTATTCTAGCGAGCATAGAAGCAAACAAACTAGGTTATGATGAAGGAATTATGAATGACATTAATCAAAATATAAGTACATGTAATTCTACAAATTTATTTTTTATTAAAAATAATCGAATTCTTACCTCAACTGGTAAATATTGTTTAAACGGAATAACAAGAGGGAAAGTGATTGAAATTTGTGCAAAAAATAATATCGAATGCCAAAAAATAGATTTCAAATTTGAAGATATTATAGATTGTGAAGAGGCATTTGTAACTGGAACATTCGGAGGAATTATTCCTGTATCTCAAATTGAGTCCAAAAAATTAAATTCAACTTGTAAAACTTCTTTAACAAATAAAATTAGAGAAATGTATAATGAAAAAATAAGTGATTACATTAATAGAAAATGAAAATAGCTTGCTGGTCAGGTCCTAGAAATATATCAACTGCATTGATGAGATCATGGTCTTCAAGAAATGATACATTTATTTCAGATGAACCTTTGTATGCTTCACATCTTAAAACAAAAAATATAAAGCATCCAATGTATGAAGAAATTATTTCTTCATATGAAACTGATTACAAAAAAATAAAAAAATACCTTACAGGTAATAATCCAAAAAAAAGGGAGCTTTGGTATCAAAAACACATGGCTCATCATATTAAAGATAATGAATCCTTAGAGTGGATAAATTCATTTAAAAACTGCCTACTTATTAGAGAACCTAAATATGTAATTAGTTCTTACATCAAAAAAAATGAATTAAATTCAACTGAAGATCTTGGATATTTTCAACAAAGTCTAATTTTAAATTATTTACTTGAAAGCAAATCAGACTTTATAGTTATTGATTCGCATTGCTTCTTGAAAAATCCACAAAAATATCTTTCATTGTGGTGTAAAAAACTTAATATAAAATTTTCAAGAAAAATGTTGAAGTGGGAAAAAAAATTATATGACTACGATGGTATTTGGGCTAAACATTGGTATAGGAATGTAATTAATTCACATCAATTCTCTGAACCAAGGGAAATAATTGATGAAATACCAAGAAAGTACTCTGATATTCTTGAGGAGTGCAATTCTTACTATAGTAAATTAAGAAAATATGAACTATTTTATCGTTGATGAGTGCATTAAAAGATAGAATACATTTATACCTTAGTCAAAATCCCAATATAGGATTTATTGTTTATGAAATTGTGCGAAAAATTAAAAAATTCAGGATTCGTGGTGAACTGGATAACTTTCATAGATTAAAAACACTGGGATTCAATCCAAAGTCAATTTTTGACGTTGGTGCAAATAGAGGTGAATGGTCAAAAAATTTAATTGAAATTTTTAAGGATTCTGATTTTTTTCTTTTTGAACCGCAAGTTGAAATGGAGCCGTTCTTAAAAAGATTTACTGAACTTAATGAAGGTTCAAAGTATTTCATAACAGCTTTAGGAGATTCAGAAAAAACAGAGGAAATAGGAATTTACCCTGGGTATCATGGAACCACATTTCTTCATGATAATTTGGATCTTGAAAAAAGAAAGATCAATATTCAATCAATTAATTTTTTATTAGAAAATGAATTGGTCCCTATGCCAGATATTTTAAAAATGGATGTTCAAGGGTTCGAAATGAATATTCTGAAAGGTGCAACTAATTGTTTTAACAAAACTGAAATAATTATATTGGAAACTTATCTTTATAGCTTTTTGAGTAATCAACCAATTTTCTCTGAAATTGTAAATTACATGCATGATAATGGTTATGTCATATTTGATTTTGAACCATTTAATCGAAATAAAGGAACCAAAATGTTAAGATATTTTGATACGATTTTTATTAGAAAAGACAGTTTAATAAGAAAAAAAGCATTTTGAATTTTACTAACTTTTTTCTAATAAAATATTAACTTATGAAAACAATAACAAAAATTTGGTCTCAGCCTACATGGGTTAAGTGGCTAATCTATTTTATAATTATTTACCTACTTTTTTTAATAAAAGAAGCCTTTGCTATTGTTCTATGGATCCTCTTTTGTATTATTTTATATTACATTATCTTCGCAGAAAACGTTTTTAAAGCAAGGACTTATTATGAAAAAAAAATTTAATATTTTATTAATACTAACCTTTATTCTCTTATCTTGTTCAATGGTAAATTCAGATTTGAGACCTCATGGTTCACAATACAAATTGCCTGAACTAACAAGAAATAATGAGTTAATAGGTAATTTAAATGACAATAGATCCTCTTACAGGGTTTCATTTTATGATATAAATATAGATTTTGATATTGAAAATAAATCTATTAATGGTTTTGTTACTATAAAAGCTCAAAGCTTAAAAGATATAAATCGACTTCAAATTGATTTAGCTGAAAACTTAAATATACAAAAAATCATCTTTCAAAATAATGAAGTAGGCTTTTCTAGAGAACTAGATGCAGTTTTAGTAGAATTCCCTAATACTATAAAAAAGGATGCTATCTTTGAGTTCACCGTAAATTATAATGGAATTCCTCAAAGTGCAGATAATCCGCCATGGGCAGGAGGGTTTACATGGTCAATTGATAAAGATGGACGAGATTGGGTAGCAGTATCATGCGAAGGTGAAGGAGCTAGAATTTGGTGGCCAAATAAAGATCATATTACTGCTGAAGGAGATAGTGTAAGGATGGTTTATACCGTTCCATCAAATTTAGTTGCAGTTGGGAATGGTAAATTAAGAAGTATTATGTCTAAAGATGGTAAATCTTCTTATGAGTGGTTTGTAAAAAATCCAATCAATAATTATAACATATCAGTACAGATAGGAAATTACGTAGCAGTCCAAGATACATTTCATAAAGATGACAGTGTGCATTATATGAACCATTATGTTTTAGATTATAATCAGGAACTAGCATCCAATTATTTCCCCCAATCAAAAGAGGTAATTAGATTTTATGAAAAATACTTTGGAGATTATCAATGGTATGATGATGGCTATAAGCTAGTTGAAGTTCCATATTTAGGAATGGAGCATCAATCAGCTGTCACATATGGTAATGGTTTCAGTATATATAATGGAGTAAGGAGCAAAAGTTGGCCAATGTATGGAGTTATGGATCCTTTAATTATTCATGAAACTGGCCATGAATGGTTTGGGAATAGTGTTACTGCTTCTGACCCAACACACATTTGGATTCATGAAGGATTACAAGTCTATTCAGAGTCTTTATATTTTGAAGATAAATTTAATAGCTATGCCGTTGGAGTTCATTATTTAAATACACTAAAAAATAGAATTGTAAATGAAATTCCTATTGTAGGAAAAGAGAATGAAAATCATTGGGCTCTTCATGGAGATACTTATATGAAAGGTGCATGGGTAATGCACACTCTCCGAAGTACAATTGATAACGATAAAATATGGTTTGAAATATTAAAAGAATTTATGATTGAAAATGCAAAAGGTTTTGCTGACACTAAAAATTTCTTTGAAAAGGTATTTGAAAAAACTGGTATAGATTACTGGTATTTTGCTGAACAATATTTTTATACTCCAAACCAACCAGAATTAGAGTATTATCAAACTCAGAAAAAGTTCTATTATAAGTGGAATAACGTAAATGAAAATTTCAAAATGCCAATTGATTTACTTGTTAATGGAGCAGTAAAAAGAGTTATACCTTCTCATAAGTTTAAATCATTCGATATTGATAGACATGCACAAATAGAAGTGATGGATTGGAAATTTTATATTACTGCTACAAATAGAGATGAATAAATACATCATATATATATTTTTATTTTTATTTTCAATAAATAATCCAATCAAAGCTCAAGACAAAGATATATTTTTATCAATTCAGTTAAATCCAAACGAAAATGAATATTGGTGGAACGAGAATAATAATTATGGCGTCTCACTGGAAGGTTTTAGTTTAGTTGGTAGTATAGATATTTCAAGAGGAAAAATGAGCTATTATGCTCGTTTTTTTGGTAATCATGATTTTGAAAAAATATACTTGAATGAAGCATTTATTAAAATACATCTTAAGAAAAATTCCTTTATTAAAATAGGAAACTACTATAAAGACTTTAGTAGTTATTTTAATGATGAACTAAGCTCAGGTCACATGATTATAAGCAATAATGCTAAACCAATGCCAAAAATTGGTTTCATTTCGAATGTTAAATTTGGAAAATTCCCAAAGCTCAATTTTGATTATGGTTTCGCTCACGCACAATTCAAGAAAGAAGGTTATTATTTAGAAGCTCCTATGCTTCACGAAAAGTTTTTATATATGAATATTAAACTTAAAAAAGAAGCTAAGTTAAGCTTGGGGTTAGTTCACGAGGTAATGTGGAATGGTGCTACTCCAGAGCTAGGAAAGCTGCCTAGTAGTTTTAAAGATTTTTTAAAAGTGGTTATTTCTGCTGATGGTCCACTTCTTGATGGTGAACCACACCCAAACGCTCTTGGAAGTCATATTGGTATTTGGGACTTTCTATATGAAAAAAATTTTGGTAATAATCAATTACTTAAAGTTTATTATCAACACTACTTTGAAGATACAAGTAGTTTAAGATTTGCAAATAAGACAGACGGTTTATGGGGTGTTGAATTAAAAAACTTTATATCAAATTCAAATATTTTATTAGAGTACTAAAATACAACTAATGCTTGGCTAGATCCTCCCTATCAAAAGGATCACTATTACTGGAACTATCAATATCGGCTAGGATGGGCTTACAACCAAAAAATCATTGGAAATCCATTAGTGAAAGCATTTAAATTAGGTGAATTTTTACATCTTGGAGCTAAAGGTGAAGTATTCAGTAGTGATTATCAAATTAAAGTATTAAGGAAAATAAACGAAAATGATAAATTAAAATATAAATTATCATTTGGAAGACAGATTAATGATAGGTTGTCATTTAATATTTTTACAATGAATAGTAATAATAGTTCTAATTATTTTGGTATTTCTTTTTCTACCTTTTTTGATTAATAATAGATTATATTTACTTGATGATTATTTGGTTAACAGGACAGCCAGGCAGTGGAAAAACTACTTTAGCAAACGAGCTATTATTAAAAATTCAATCTCAAAAATCTATCAAAAAAATAATTAATATTGATGGAGATGATTTAAGAAATATTAGTAAAAATCAAGACTATTCAAAAGAAGGTAGAATTAAAAATATATCTACTGCTATTTCAATTATGAGGTTTCTTTGTAATAAAAACTATCTTTGCATTATATCTATTGTAGCGCCATACAAATTTTTAAGGGATGAATTAAAAAATGAATTCCCATTCCTGGAAGTATATCTTCATACTAGCGAAACTAGAGGAAGAGAAGATTATTTTGCTAAAGATTATGAAATACCAACAGACCCAAATACATTATCAATTGATACTGGGAAATCAACAATTAAGGAGAGTACAGATGAAATACTCGATGTTTATCGGCAGATGGCAACCTTGGCATAAAGGTCATCGTTGGTTAATTGACCAACGCTTAAATGAACATAAAAATATTCTTATTTGTATAAGAGAAGTCAGTAAAGATGATAAAAATCCTTACGATCCAATAGAAGTAAAAAAAAATATTGAAGAAGAACTGAAAGAATTAATTGATTTAAAACGAGTAAAGGTAATTATTATTCCAGATATTGAATCTGTTAACTATGGTCGTGGAGTAGGATATGATATTATTGAGCATGTCCCTCCTTCCGAAATTCACGATATTTCTGCAACAAAGATTAGAAAAAAATTATTTAATAAGTAAATCTTCAATTTCTTTAACAGAAACTAATGCTGTGGCACTTTTACCTACTACTACAGCTGCTGCTGCATTTGCTATTTCAGCTGCTTTTTCAATATCTTTGAACTTAGTAAATGATAAAGATAGTGCCGCTATAACAGTATCACCTGCTCCTGTAACATCAGGATTTTTTACTTTATGAGGAGAAATTTTCTTAAAATAATTATTTCTTCCAACAATAATAATACCCTTATCTCCCCTTTTAGCTACAATATATTCAAGATTCGCATTTTCTTTAATTAATCTTTCGCATTCAGTTCGAATTGAAAGAGCATTCTTTAATTTCACTTTTGATACAGATTGAAGTTCATTGAGGTTTGGAGTAATTATATTGGCATTTGAGTACTTTGCAAAATCACTTTTTTTAGGATCTACAAATATATTATCTTTTTCAATTTTTCTAAACCATCTATTATTTAATACGCCTTTATTATAATCTGACAAAATTACAAGATCATAACCATCTAAATTTAATTCGGCTAAAGAATATGCACACCAACTATCTAATATTTCTTCTTTATCTAGCCTAAAGATTTGTTTTCCATTAGAAAAAAATCTCTTTTTAACAGTTGTTTTAATATCAAGCAATTGAATGAATTCTGTATTGATTTTTTCTTTTTTTAAACACTCAATTAATTTAATGCCACTTTTATCCTTTCCTACATATCCAACACAAGTTATTTTGGCTCCAAGAGAACTTAAATTCATTGCAACATTTCCTGCACCCCCAGGTGAAAAATGATTTTCTCTTGCAACTACAACAGGGACAGGTGCTTCTGGAGATATTCTTTTAGAATCACCGTAAATGTATTCGTCTAACATAAAATCTCCAATTAATAACACTTTGATATCTGAAAAATCTAAATTCATTTTGTCTTTCCTTGATTTAAAACTTTTTTTTGTTTTTCCTTTAATTGAGAGTTATTAATTAAATACTTTTTATTTAAAACATTAAAATTTGTATCTAGTCTATAGACTAAAGGCACTCCAGTAGGAATATTAACTGATACAATATCTTTATCTGATAATTTATCTAATATTTTTACTATCGCTCTTAATGAATTACTATGAGCAACTATAAGATGGCTCCCCGAATTTTCTTTAATATTTCTTAAATATTGATTCCAAAATGGCTGCAATCTATCAATAACATTTTTTAAACTTTCTCCCTTAGGGTGATTACCATCAATATTTTTAAATTTTTCTTTTAATTTGGTATATCTTTCATCGTCTTGTGACAATAGTGGAGGTGGTATATCAAAACTTCTTCTCCAAATATGAACTTGCTCTTCCCCATATTTTGAGGCAGTTTCTGATTTATTTAATCCTTGAAGTGCACCATAATGTCGCTCATTTAATCTCCAAGAATACTGAATTTCGCTTTTATCAAAATTAATAATATCTGCAACAATCTCTGCAGTTTTATTAGCTCTTTCAAGAAGTGATGAAAAGATTGTATCAATTAATATGTTATTTTTGACTAATTGCTGTCCTGAAAATTTAGCTTCTTGAATACCATTGGGAGTCAATGAAACATCTTCCCATCCTGTAAATCTATTTTCAAGATTCCATTGGCTTTCACCGTGACGTAAAAGAATAATTTTCATTAATTATTTTTAGCAATAACTAATATAGCTGCAATATTTGCTAAAGTTGAAGAAAGGTCAGCTATAAACATAGTTATATCAAAATCTTCAGGGTTAGGATCTGCTGGGACAAATATTGAATCTCCTTCATACACTCTTAAAGACCTACCATTTAACATTTTTACAGTTTTAATTTCACCATTAGCTCTTATAACATATGCTCGTTTTTTTAAGCTATAAGGCTTGTATCCACCTGCTAAATCAATGGCTTTTTTAGCAGTCATTCTACCACCAGAAAAAGCTATCAGTCCAGGTTTGTAGACATTGCCACTAACTCTTACAACGTTTGATTTTTTAAGAATTGTAATAATACTTCTATCCGAAATTTTAAAATCTGGAGTCATATTTGTTACCACTTGTCTTTCTTCAAGAATATTGCCATCGATGTCTGTTCTTTCTAAAATTTGTGTTATGTTGATACCATCAATAGACCCAAATTCAGTTAAACCTTCTGCCATATTAATCGCATCGCTCAATGTGATAGAATCGTTTTTTAATGGGTAGGTACCAGGTTTGTTTATCTCTCCTACAATTTGAAATTGTAAAGGATTGAAATAATTTGGATTTTCATATACAAAAATTCTATCATTAACATTTAAAATAAAATTATCTGAATCTTTGTAACTTACAGAATACTCTTTTGAGAAAAATTGATTTTCATCTAATCTAAGAATTTTAATTTCGTCCCTTATCGTTTTACGAAACAATGAATCTTCAAATCCACCTGCCATGTCCAAAACATCCTTTAAAGATAAATTTTTCATTTTACCATCAGGATTATTATTTAATTGAGGATCAAGTATCGGATATCTTCCAGGCTCTACAACCCTTCCAAAAACAAAAACGTCTGTAGAATTATCTGCAACCTGTAGAAGTCTAACTTCAGAACCATTATTTAAAAAAATGTTTTTGGAATTATCTAAATTAACCAATCTACCATATTTTGTATTGTCGTCAGAAAGTCTTTGATTTGGAGGAATAATATCTCTTATTACAGCTTTTTTACTTGCTAAAGCTTTTAAACCTCCAGCAAAATTAATTAGGTCAAATAAAGAATCTGATTTGAGTAGTTCATAGAATTTTGGTCTTTCAACTTCACCGCTAACTTGAACTCTATTTTCAACAAATGGAATATGAATAACATCACCATCGATGATTCTATTTTTTTGAAAATTTCCTATGCCAGAAATAAAAAAAGAGTAAAAATCAATTATCTCAATTACTTCTTCATTTCTTATAAGTTTTATTGTTCTGAGTGAGCCATTCTTATTAATTCCTCCAGCCTGTGATATAGCCGTGAAAATATCTGAAAATGGATGAACCAAATTAATACCGGGTTTTTTGATTTGACCTGAAAAATAAACATTTATTGATTTTAACTTTCCAAGTTCAAGCATCAACTGGGTTGTGCTATCTTTATCTTTTAGTGTAGAAAAAATACGTGAAAGTTCATCTGTTAAAATTGATTCTGCTTCTTTTAAAGTTTTATTAGAAAGATTTATAAACCCAATATTTTTATAATAAATTAACCCTTCTTTATTTATTGTAAAATTTTCTCTTGAATTTGTTTCACCCCATAGCGATAAAATTACTTCATCACCAGGACCCAGCTTGAAATCAGACGGTGTTGGTATATTATCATAAAAATTTATCTTTTGATCAAAATAATTGTAACCAAAATAGGAATCATCACTAGTTGATTTTTTTGAAGGGGTAGAAGGGCTTAAGGCCACTGGAACTATTGGGATTTCCAAATCTTTATTATCGATTTTTGAATCAGTCATTTGCTGCCTGATTTCATCCAAATCAGCATTATTTAAATTTCTTAAATCACTTAAAGCAGCTTGACTAAATGCAGCTGTTAATAGTGATAGAAAAATTATAAGCTTATGTTTCATAGAGTTAATATAATTGATAAAAATCTGTAGACCAATATTATAATTTAAGCCATTGATTATTTCTTAGGGTCCAATTGATTGTTGATTCCAACCTATCATACGCTGAATGTGGCACCCAACCCATTTTTTTCATTTTTGAACCATCAAGTGCATATCTTAAATCATGTCCAGGTCTCTGCGAATGAAAGTCAACCATTTCATACCTTAATTCTTTTTTCTGAACATTTGCAATAAATTGTGCTAAGGACAAATTATCAATCTCATCTTTGCCTACTATATTAAATTTCTGACATTTTATTCCACTAGAATCTGGAGAAATCGATGAAATATCATAATTAAATAAAAATAGAAGGGCTTCTGCAACATCTTCCGCATGTATATAGTGTCTTGAACCTGCTATAGTTTTTTCTGGGTTTGCATGCACTGTTACAGTTTGATTATCTCTAACTTTTTTTATTACCATAGGAATAAATTTTTCAGGGTTTTGTCTTTCACCAAAAACGTTCATAGTATGGGTGATTAATGAAGGTATTCCGTAAGTATTTTCATATGCAACTACTAATTCTTCAGCTCCAGCCTTTGATGCTGAATATGGGTTAGTTGAGTTATATCTATCATTTTCTTTATAATTAATTCCCTTAGGAGCTGGACCAAAAACTTCATCTGTGCTGAAGTAAGCAAATCTTTCCAAGTTATCCAATTTACGTGCGTAATCTAAGATGTGTGCAGTACCAACAACATTGTCCATAACAAATTCTAACGGATAAGTAATAGATCGATCAACGTGTGAACCAGCTGCCAAATGACTTATGAAATCAATTTTTCCGATGGTTGAAGAAATTTCGGGGTTTAATTCAGCTTTTAAATCATGATGGACAACCTTAACCCTTTTTTGCTCTAATTCAGGATAAGAAGAGACAACTTCTTTAAGACGATTCAAATTACCACTAAAGTCAAGTCTATCTAAGGTAATAATTTCCCAGTCAGTTGTAGATAAAATTTTATCTATAACATGATGTGCAATGAAACCGGCACCACCAGTTATTAGAATTTTTTTACTCATACTATTTTAACCCTTCAGTTTTTTTATAGTTTTTTATCCAACTTATTAAATCGGTTGTAGGTTCCCAATCTAATAATTTTTTTGCTTTATTAATATCTGCTAAATTTGCAAAAGGCTCATTTAAGGGTTTATTGAAAACTACTTCACCTCCAATATTTTTAGCAAGTTCATTGATTGATATATTTTCACCATTACCTATATTTATAACCTCACCTTTTCCTACATTTTTAGATCTTGCAGCAAAAATATTTGCACTAACTACGTCGCCAACATATGTAAAATCTCTTCTTTGATTACCATTGCCATTTATTGTTAATGGATTTCCGTTTTTAAAATGATCTAAAAAAATACCCACAACTGTTGCATAAGCTCCTCCTAAATTTTGTCTTTCTCCGTAAACATTGAAATATCTCAAAGATACTGTTTCAATATTGTAAACCTTAGAAAACATCTTACAGCAAAGCTCTCCATAATATTTTTGATTGGCGTATGGAGATATTGGATTTGGTTCATCTGTCTCTTTAGATGGGAGTTTTTTAGTGGATCCATATGCTGATGAGGAGGCGCTATATACAAATCTCCTTACACCCTTATCAACCGAACATTTAAGCATATTCATAGTTCCTATAGTATTATTTACTTCATATTTAATTGGATTTAAAATTGAAGGCTGAACTCTAGCCAAAGCAGCACAATGAAAAACTGCATCACAACCATCAAGAACTTTTTCTATTGTGCTTAGATTGGCTACATCTGCAATATTGATGTCATGATACTTCGCATTTTCATTGCAATTTTCTCTTTTACCAGAAATGAAGTTATCAATAATATGTACTTCATGATTTTGACTAACTAATCTGTCAACGAGATTAGAGCCAATAAATCCTGCTCCTCCTGTAACTACATATTTCATTATTTTTTTTGAATTATTTCAACAATATAATCAATATCATTTTTACTTAAGTAAGGATGCATGGGCAAACTCGTGATTGAACTTGATAAATTTTCTGAAACAGGCAAGGATCCCTTTTGGTATCTCAAATATTTAAAAGCTTCCATCAAATGGATAGGAAACTTATAATATATTACAGATGGAATTTTATTTTGTGAAAGCTTGCCAACTAAATCGTTTCTTTTGCTATTTGATCCTAAAACGATAGAAAATAAGGCGTGGGCAGATTTATAGTCTTTAGGATGATATTGAGCGTTATTTAAATATTTACGATAATGTAAATCAACTTCATTTCTCATTTCAAGCTCTTCATCAAAAATAGATAATTTTTCTAATAATACTGCTGCTTGTATACTGTCTAGCCTACCATTTAATCCAATCATCTCACTATTGTATTTATCTTTTTTGGTTCCATGAATACGAATAGCCCTACACTCGTCTGCTAAATCATCGTCATTTGTAAAAATTGCACCTCCATCGCCATAGCAGCCAAGTGGCTTTGCAGGATAAAAAGAAGTAGCTGCAACATCTCCAAATACACCAACTTTTTCATCTCTTATTGAGCCTCCAAAACTTTGTGCTGCGTCCTCAATGACTTTCAAATTATATTTTTTGGCAATTTTATCAATCAGCCTATATCGTGCAGGCAATCCAAATAAATCTACTGGTATAATTGCTTTTGGTTTAAGCTTGCCTTCGTTAATAACTTTATTTATTTCAATTTCTAATTTTTCACAATCAATATTATAAGTGGATTCATAAACATCTACAAAAACAGGAGTAGCTCCTAAGATTGAAATTACTTCTGCAGTAGCTACATAGGTAAAAGGTGTAGTAAAAACTGCGTCTCCTGACCCTATGCCCCATGCCATAAGCGGAATTAATAATGCATCAGTTCCAGACGAACATGAAATAGCATGTTTCACTCCACAATAGTCAGCTAATTTTTCTTCAAGTTCAAATACTTCAGGGCCCATGATATATGCTCCATGGTCTAATATTTTATTAATTCTCTGCTCTAAAGGCTTTCTAATTCTTTTTTGTTGAGTTTTTAAGTCTAAAAATTTCATCAGACAAATTAATAAAAAAATTGTCTGGAATATATGTTTTAAAAAATTTTAATAAAAAATAATTAATCTTTGGAATTTAAAATTTAAAAGGAGAAATTCCTCGTAGGATACTCGCGTGTATCCTGAGTTAATATATTAATATATG
>MDTG01214241.1_pt1 | contig 27473 bp, 24 predicted proteins | sample 811421 | NCBI WGS metagenome assembly MDTG01 (sample SAMN05326645, study PRJNA326480) | marine metagenome | isolation source: seawater | place: Pacific Ocean: South East | collected 2011
CCTTGGAAGTCCAATAATAAAAATAGGTGAAAAATCATCATGTATTAATTTATCTTTTTTTAAAATACCTATACATTCCTTTTGTTCATCAAATAAAGCTAGCGGCATGCTTTTTACCTTAATAGGAGGAGAACAATTTATAGAACAATGAAAATTTGTTTTAAAAAAAATACTCTTGGCTTTTAAGAGTGAGTTAAATTCATGAATAAACTTCTTTGTTTTAAAAAATTTTTTCGACGATATTAAATTTAAGTAATAAAGTTTATTTAAAAAAACTTTCTTATTATTTTGATCCAATTCAAAACTTGAAATATCTTCAATAAATCGAATTTTTTTTTGTAAGAGACTTAATGAAATTTTATCTATAAAGCTTGGATCAAGACTAATTTTCTCATAATCAAACTGATCTTCATCAATTTCATTTTTGATATCATGAAGTGAATCCATTTGTTTTTTCAAATTTCCGATAAAAGAATTAATATTAAAATATAAAATCTTAAAAATACTTTCTGAGAGATACCCAGAATTTTTTAACTTAATTAGTTCATTTAAACCAAGCTTAGGATCATTAAGAAAGAAACTTTTTATATAAGACTCAGCAAGAGCTGAGGACCCAAACTTTTTAATTGATTGGGCAAGAATTCTTCTACCTCTAGATAAGTCCCCAAAGAAATAAATATAATTTTCTGCTAAGTTTTTATAACCTTCTTCAAAGCTTGGAAATCTTTTAACGGATTCTAAACAAAATTTTAAACTATTTTGATAATCTGCAAAAACGGTTAATAGGATTTTTGAAAAATAAGAAAATATATTAGGATCTTGATCTAAATCAACATACTTTTCTTGCTCATTAAAAAATTTAATTATCAAATTATATGCTTTTTTGAATTGACCAGTTTTTACAAAATTATTTACTTTTCTTATCAATAGTTTTATCGAATTTGGTTTAATCTTATCTACGGTTTCCAAAAATTGATTTGATAGTTCAAATTGAGATGAATGAACTGCTATATCAGAAAGATCAAAATAAGATTCGATATCTAAAGGATCACTACCTAACTTTTCATTGCAAACTTTTATTTTATTTTCTAATAAATGTTTATATATTTCTTTCTTTTGTTGTAAATTTTGTTCTGACAAATTTCTCATAGTTAAATTCAGCAACTTTTGTGCCACTCAAAAATTTAAAATAAGAGATTTAATTTTAATGGAGTAGCTAATCTTGGCATTACAAGTCTCTTAAAATTAGTTAAGAAAGAACAAAAAATTATATAAAGTCTGACTTCATCGAAAAAGATACTTTAGAAATCAAAACAATTTAATTATCTCCATTTTATACTACAGCCTGATGAGGGGTATTGAATTTTTGGTCCCTTCTGTGTTTCTGAAATAATTTTCATTGCTTCAAAAAGTTCAATTTTATCACCTACTAATTTAAGATTTTTCATTTTTGCAAATCTACCTCTATACTGCAACTGATTCAATGAATTATATCCGAAAAAGTCGGGAGTACATACGGCATCAAATTTTTTTGTTGTTGATTGATCTTTATCTAATAAATAATTAAATGGGAATCTTTTTTTTTTTGAGATTTCTTTCATACTTTCAAAATTATCTTCAGGATACTTATCAAAATCGTTTGGCATGATTGCAACAGATGAAATATCTAGTTTTTCTAATTCCTTTACGACTTTTATAAGATCATTAATAATTGCTTTCACGTATGGACAATGATTACATATAAACATAATCAAAGTACCTTTTTTACCACAAAGCTTCTTTGATGAGTATTTTATTCCGTCAATATTTAGCAACTCAAAGTTTGGCATTTGTTCTCCAAATTTGCATATAGGGGATTCAAGTAAAACCACTCACACCTCCAATATATGTACAAGAACTTTTCTATTATGTGTTGCCACTCTGTGCTCCATAAGAAAAATTCCTTGCCATGTTCCAAGAATTAATTTTTTTTCTCTGACACTTAGACTTAAATGTGTTTGAGTTAATAAAGATTTTAAATGTGCAGGCATATCATCAGGACCTTCAGAATTATGAAAATATTCTTTTTCGGGCGCCATAAAGTCTAAAAAATCTTTTATATCCTTTTGTACTGATGGATCAGCATTTTCCTGTATAAGTAAAGAACAACTGGTGTGCATAATGGATAAATTGATAAGAGCATTATTAACAGAATAGTCAGATATTAAACTGTTAATATGATTTGTTATATCTAAAAAGGCTTTATTGGATGTTTTAAAAATTAATTCTTTAAAAAATTGGGGCATTTTTTTTGTTTATTGACACGATTATATTCACATAATAGTATAAACAAATCGGAAGGATATTAAAATGGCAGATAAAATAAAAATCGATCCTAAAAAAGTCAAAAAAGAGGAGCTTCAGGGAATTTTCTCTAAAGTTTTAGATAAACTTAAGTCTGGAAAATAATTAAATGGAAAAACTTTGGATTGAGTGTCAAAAATGTGGCTCAATCTTCTGGATTTACTCTGATGAAATAGGAACCATTTATCCCAAAAGATCTATCGACTATCAGATTTGCTCTAAATGTGAACAAGAATCCTTTAAATAAATGTATGAATTTATCTTATCCTTAAAAAATGAAATTGGATTCTACTTTAACTTACTTAAATTACTTTTCTACTTTCTCACAGGTGCAATAGCTGTTGTCTTAATAGGTAACATATATAAATTAATTATTTTTTTTTTTTCAAAATTTGATAAAAAAATAATTACCAATAATATAATTTTCCTACTTCAGCTTTTAGTTCAAATTATTGGTGCTACAATTTTAGGCTGGATAATAATATCATTAATATTTTAGTTTTTTATGAAATTTAGTACATACCTATCAATTTTCTTAATTGGAACTTGCTATTCTTTCTTGTTAATAAATAAAATTATTTTTGGAATAACAATTAGTATTGGTTTGATTACTTTAATTTTTTTAAATAAAGAATTTGTGTATCAAAACATAAAGATTCATTCAAAAAGAATTAATAAAATTGAACTTTTAGTACTCTTTCTTTTTTTGTCCTCATTTTTTTTCTCAGCCATTAATTCTATAAAAATAGAAAGATCTCTTCCTGTAATTATTTACTTAATACTTATAGCTTCCTTTTCATTTATTCTCTATTTGATTTTTAGTAGGAAAAAAGATTATTCTTCGCTTCTTTTCAAAATATTTTCAATTAGCTTTTTAGTAAACAGCATTATTGTTTCAATTTATAATTATGTAAATTTTGATCTTTCTGAATTTAACGAAGTTATCAGATTTAAGGGATATTTAAATATAATGACAGTTTTATCTATCCTAATTTTCTTCCTATCCAAATCAAAACTAAATTTTATTCCTCTCATATTTTTAATTCCAAATATTATTATTAGCAACTGCAACTCTGCTATATTAGGTATTATAATTGGCACATTATTATGTTTATTATTTTTACTTTTCAAAATTTTTATTAAAAAAAGTTTTGTTAGAATTTTCGCAATACCAATTAGTTTTTTTTGTTTGTTTTTGTTAATAAGCTTTTTTATAAAAAATCTTCCAAAAGAATTTTCAATAAAAAATACTCAAAACTTTCAATTTACAATTCCTAAAAATTTAATTGATCCTCACAGACAATTTATTTGGGGATTCTCAATTGAAAAAATTAAACAAAAACCACTATTTGGATATGGTCAGGATACCTCTAATTTCATTGAAGGAAGTCAAAGAGAAATAGGCTCTCCTTACACTGGTGATATGTATTTCATTCCAAGTCATCCTCACAACTTCATTTTAGAACTTTTAATTGAAACTGGATTTTTTGGATCATTTTACTTTATTTTGTTTGTTTATATGATCAATTATAGAATTTGGAAAATTAATAATTGTAATATATCTAGAATGTATTTGATATTTTTTAATGGTTATTTTTGGAGTACCTCATTGGTGAATTTCTCATTTTGGCTAGGTTGGTGGCAGGCCAGCTATTATTTGTTTCTAGCGTTGATAGCAGTGAAAATGAAAAATAATCAATTAAATGATTCTAGTGAAAAAGAAATAAAACAGAATTAAATATATTATTTTCATCAACTTTATTTAAAGAATTCATAATTTTTTCGTTAAATTTATATTCCATGTTTTTATAAAACTTTAAGAAAAAACCATGATGTTTTGAAACTTTTTGGATTGGTTCAGTCAAATCAGTTATCTTAACATCACCTTGATTATTTGAAATTTTTGAAATAGAAATTAATTTTGAAAGCGATGCACAAAAAATGGTTATATAAAATCTATTCCTACAAAATGGTGTATTATTGGTAAAGATCTGCGCGTGACTTAGCATTTCATTTTGAAAGTATTTTCTGTAAATATGTTTTTTACTATCAAACTTATTAAGTAAATTAAGTGATTTATTAAAATTTTCTTTGACTTCATCAAAGCTTTTAAATTTACCAACTAATTCTTCGTAAACTTGTTTTAATAAATGCTTAAACTTTTCATTTGATTTATTATCATATGTTATATTATTTATAAATCCGTATACATCTTCAAGAAAAGTTAATTTAAAAATCAAATTATCAAAATTGACAATATTAATCGGAATAAATTTATTAACTAAGTGCTTCGTTATATCTTCTAGTTTATCTTGATGAATAGTCAGATTATTTTGTTCATTTAAGAATTGTTCAGTAATAAAAAGAACATTTGTAAGACAAATATTTTTATCTTTCAGTAATGTAAAAGTTTTATTAAATAATTTCTCTCCGACTGTATTATAAGAGTCCTTGAGTTCTTTAGGAACAATTTCAATATAATTTTTTTTTTCATAGTGATTGTCTTCGAAAATTTTCATTGAATCTTCTTCAGTCAAACATAATCTTGCAGCTTCTGGACAAGCCATTGAAAGAGTTCTTATATTTTGGCTGTCAGAATATTTAATATTTCTTCTTGGAAATGTTTTGCATGTTGAGGATAAATATTCTTCACCATAATTTTTTTGAATATTACATAAATTTTTGCCATTGAGAAATGGACAAAATCCATCCTTTTTCATTTTAATTATTCCATGAAAGTTTTCTGTAGGTTCAGGCATTTTATTAAAGTGAGGGTTTTTATGAAACATTTCATCTTTTAAAGATTCATATTTTTGGTATGTATTTTTATCTATACTTATAACCCATCCTTGGCAGCAAGTTTCTTCGCATTTTTCACCAAGACAATTAAACTCTTGGTAGTATTTCGGTGTTATATCAGCCATAAAAAAATTTAGCAAATAATGTGCCAAAATCATTAAAATAAGTTCAGCCTAAACTTAGTTATTGGCACGAAATTTGTAATATTGATGATAAGGAGTCTTAATTTGGATAATGATTTGATTTTTAAAGTAAATTCAAATGTTGAATTAGCAAAACAACAGCTTTACGTTTTTGGTAATAAAAAATACGCTTTAGATATTCTTAATGACTGCATACAAATAAAACCAACTGATCATAATATTTGGCAACTTCTGGGCTCAGCATATCTTATGAATAAGAATTTTGAGATGTCAGAAACATGTTTTAAAACTGCATTACAAATAAATCAACATTCAGTTGAAGCTAACTGCGGAATAGCTTGGTATTACTCTGAGATTGGTAAGTTTAATAAAGCAAAAAGAATTCTAAAACAATTTATTTCTTTTAATGAAAATGCCAAATTACCAAAATTTTATCTTTCAATGATAGAAAAATTAACTGGAAATAATAAAATAGGAAATAAGTTGTATGAAAACAGAGAGAAACTAAGATGGCTTAAAAAATATTCCAATATTAATTTTTTTAAAAAACTAAAAAAAATTCCAGAACTCAAGATCAATATTAATGATCTTAAATCAAGTAAAAATATTATTGTGATTAGCGAACAAGGTTACGGTGATCAAATCATGTATTCGAGATATCTTAAGGAGATTTATGAATTAGGTCACAAAGTTATATTTATTGTAAATGAAAAACTTTATGATCTCTTTAAATCATCTAAAGATTTAGAAAATGTAATAATTCAAGAAAAATTATCACTAGATTTGATTAATTCTGCTGATTTTTTAATTTATCAAATGAGCCTCCCTTATCTTCTAGACGATAACAATAATAAAACCACTCTTCCTTTATCAATACAAATATCTAAAGATAAATTTAAAAATATTCGTGGTAAACTGTCTACAAATTTTAACAATCTTCTAGATAATAATAATCTTAAGATTGGAATAGCATGGTCAGGCAGACCATCGCAACCCAGAGAAATATTTCGTTCGCTAGACCCTTCATTAATTGAAAAATATTTAGATATAAAAAGTGTAGATTTTTTTTCATTACAACAACTTAATGGATCAGCAAATCTTGAATTGATTATTAAAAAAAATAATTTTCATGACTGTAGTGAATACATCGATACTTTCATAGATACCGCTTTTTTTGTCGATAAAATGGATTTAATAGTTTCAACATGTACATCATTAGTTCATCTTGCAGGTTCAATGCAAAAAGAAACTTATCTTCTATTATCAAGAATTCCTGATTTTAGATGGGGGTTAAGAGGTTCACAAAATCATTATCCAAGTGTAAAACTTATAAGACAAAAAAAATTGAATAATTGGCAATATCCACTTTTAAAACTTAAAAATATTATTAAAGAGAGAATTGTTTAATATCAAATACTTCCATGGCATATAAATTGCTCAGAAATTTTAGATGGATAAAAAATTTATAAACGACGATTCTTTTCTAACATTAAATGAAATTAAGAGTTTAAATTATAATAGTCTAGAGGTTCAAAATCTCAACAGCCAACTTTTGGTTTTGATAAAGGATCTTCTTATTAAGAATTCTAGATTATTAAGAGAAAAACAATTTCATAATCCCCTTAACAATTATGGAAGAAAATGCTTTTCCCAAACAGACGAGGATGGGATTACTCTTGAAATAATTAGACGTTTAGGTATTGATAAAGGTAATTTTGCTGAATTTGGAGTTGGGAATGGATTAGAAAATAATACATTAATTCTATCAGCATCTAAATGGAAAGGCTTTTGGGTAGGCAGTCAAGATCTATGCTTTGATCATATGAATAAGAAAAATTTTTATTATAATAAGAAATGGGTTGATTTAGATAATATTATTCAAATTACAAAAGAATCAATGAATTATTTATCTATTGACAATTTAGATCTGCTTTCTTTGGACCTGGATGGTAATGATTATTTTTTCTTAACTAAATTATTGAATAATAATATTTTTCCAAAAGTTTTTATTGTTGAATATAATGCGAAGTTTTTTCCACCCATAGAGTTTGTTATTGATTATGATAAGAATCATAAATGGACTGGAGATGACTATTTTGGGGCATCTCTGACGAGTTTAGAAAAATTATTTAAGAAATTTGATTATAAATTAGTTTGCTGCAACGGACAAACAGGGGCAAATGCATTTTTTGTTAAAAACAAATATAAAAATTTATTTAAAGATGTACCCGATAAAATTGAAAAAATTTTTATAGAACCAAATTATGAGTTAACTACCAAATATGGCCATTATCCTTCACCAAAAGTCATTAAAAATATTTTTAAGGAAGTTAATTAATGAGAGAAGAATTGATTGAAAGAACAATTTCAAAATACGGGTATTTGGAGTTTTATAGTTCAGATATATTTATTGGTAAAAGTTTAAAAGAATATGGTGAATACTCGGATATAGAACTTAATATTATGCTAAATTTTATTAATCCTGAAGATTTTATATTTGATATTGGAGCAAATATTGGTGCTTTTTCCATTCCTTTTGCAAGGAGAGCTGGCTTGTCAGGAAGAGTTTTTTCTTTTGAACCGCAAGAATACATTTTTGAGTTACTCAAGAATAATATTTATGTGAATAACCTTGAAAATGTAGAAATCTTTAAAAATGGATTGGGACGTAATCATAAAAAAATAAAAATAGAAAATATTAATTATTCAGAATTAGGAAATTTTGGAGGTATCAGTCTTAAAGAAAAAAATGATAAAGAAGTCAAAATAGATAAAAAAAAAGGAATGCAAAATATTAAAATTTTAAAGCTAGATGATTTCTTAAATGTAGATCGATGTAATTTTTTAAAAATAGATGTTGAGTCAATGGAAATTGATGTCTTAGAGGGTGGAAGAATATTTTTAAGAAAATTCAAGCCTATTATTTGGATTGAAAATCACAATAGCTATCCAAATAAATTAAATAAATATCTTATAAATAAAAATTATAAAGCTTACTGGGTTAAATCACGCTTGTTTAATCCAAATAATTTTTTTAAAAATAATGTAAACTATTTCAATCAAACTTGCACTCAAAATGTTTTAGCATTTCCAGAAGATAAAGATCCAAAATTAGATTCAAAATTATTTGATAAAATAATAGATGAAAATTCAGAGCCTACTAAAGTTTTTACTAGTTTATAGTGGTCTAAAAATTGCAAGAATTGAACATGTTATTAAAAAAAGAAATAGAAAATCAAGGTTTATTGATTGATAAATTCTCAAATAAAAATTTTTGGGAATCTTTTTCTCCAGATTTAGAAATTGAAAAGAAAAAATTAGATTACAAAATAAATTTTAGTACAAAAGAAAAAAAAGAAAACATAAATAATGTTATATATCAAGGGTATACGCATATTAAAAATCCTGGATTGAAAATCTCGCTGGATCCTTTGAAAAGAACAATTAATGCTCTCGCCGAATTGAATCTTCCACCAGTATTTATTTTTGCTTATGATGAACTTTGGTGTCTGCAGTATCAAATAAATAATTTTATGAAAAAATTATTAAATGAAGATTATTATCAATTACCTGACTTTTGGGCTTGGAATGTTAGACCAGGTCAAGCTGGTTGGACACCTCATAGAGATAAGTCAGGTGGAACCCTATATGAAAATAATAAACCTAAATCGATAACAGTCTGGATTCCTTTAACTAAAGCAGTTCCTGATAATAGTTGTATGTATATCCTTCCAGCGAATCATGATAAATTCTATAATTTAGAGAAACCTTTTAGTCTTGATTATGGTTTCCCAGGAAACTTGACTGACATTAGGGCATTACCAGCTGAACCAAAAGATGTTTTAATTTGGACACAACATGTTCTTCACTGGGGATCAAATTCAAATGCAAAACATATTTTTGAGCCACGAATTAGTGTTGCCTATGAGTTTCAAAGAAGTGATGTCTCTCCATACAACAACCCCTTAATAAATCCTAGAGAAATTCCATCGTTTGAAAAACGTATGTGGTTAATTGCGAAACAAATATTACAGTACACTCATATGTATGGTTTCAAAGATGATTTAGTCAATTTAGCTAATTTATTGATAAAAGAATTTGACTAGATGATTTCAATAAATTTTATTTCTTTTTGAAAATTAAAAATATATTATCCTTTGGTAATATTCTCTGTAAATAAAAGAATATGAAAAGAAAAGTTTTAAGAATTTTTTTAAAAAAATAGTTGTTTATTAAACTGTCAAATCTTTCTTTGCTATTAAATGCAACTGTATCTAAATGACCAGAATGAATAATTTTGAAATTATGTTTGATAAGGAGGTTGCTAAGATTTCTTGCATTGAAATAACTTAAATGTGGAGATGAAAAACCTTTCTGCCAAAGTCTATTATATATTGTTGAACTTCCAAGTATCATTAAAAACCTTGAAAGTTTGAAAGCAATTCCGTTTGAATTAGGCAAATTAATAATTATAATTCCATCATGAGTTAGAACCTTACTTATACATTTAATTACATCATCTAATTTTGATAAATGTTCAAAAACATCATTAAAAATAACAATATCAAAAGAATCTTTTGATTTTTTTTTGATATTTTCAGGCAGACATAATTTAAATATTTGATTTTTAAATTTGGATTTTAATTTTTTAACACTCTTATGGGATGCCTCAGAACCAACAATTGAGAGTTTGTAATTATTAGATTCTTCGATAAAATAACCATCACCGGAGCCAATCTCAAGAATTTTTGGTTTATTTTTTAATTCAAGAATAACTTTAATAATTTTCCTAAAATTTTTTTTTCTCAGAAACTCAATACCATATACGTCTTGACCAATACCAGGCTTTAAGTTTGAAAAATAATAATCACATACTTTACACTTAAATGAATATTCATTTAATCTTTTAATCTTTCCAGAGCAGATAAAACAATTTAAATTCATAATTAAAAAATATGTTAAAATTTTATTTTTCTATTCGAATTCGATCGTTCCAGGAGGTTTCGATGTGTAATCATAACATACTCTATTAATACCAGGAACATTATTAATAATCTCATTTGCGCATCTTTCAAGAAAATCACTTGTAAATTTATAAGATTCTGCAGTCATCCCATCAACTGATGTTACAGCCCTAAGAATACAAATCTTTTCATAAGTTCTATTATCTCCCATGACCCCGACAGAATTAACAGGCAATAAAACACAAAAAGCTTGCCAAATTTTTTCATAAAGTCCTTCTTGTTTAATCATCTTTATAAAAACATTATCTGCTTCTCTAAGTATTTTAATACTATTTTTATCAATCTCTCCTAAAAGTCTTATTGCTAAACCTGGTCCTGGAAAAGGATGCCTTTTTATAAAATCATTAGGTATATTAAGTTCTTTACCAAGCTTTCTTACTTCATCCTTAAATAGCTCCTTTAATGGCTCTAATAGTTTAAGTTTCATCTTTTTGGGGAGTCCTCCAACATTATGATGCGATTTTATTGTCACGGAAGATTTTCCCACCTTAGATAATGATTCTATTACATCAGGATATAATGTACCTTGCGCCAGAAATTTAATATCAATTTGACTGACAGCAAAATTTTCAAATATTTTAATAAATGCTTCACCTATAATTTTTCTTTTTTTTTCTGGATCTTTTTGACCTTTTAGTTTTCTAAAAAAAATCTGGCCAGCATTTATAACTTTTAGTTTAATATCAAAGTTTTTTTTAAATAAACTTTCAATTAATTTTCTTTCGTCTTTTCTCATTAATCCAGTATCTACAAAAACGCATGTTAGTTTTTTCCCAATTGCTTTATAAATAAGTGCGGCTGTAACCATGGAATCAACTCCCCCAGATAATCCGCAGATTACTTTACTATTTCCTACGACATTTCGAATTTTTTCTAGCATTTCTATTTTAAAGTTTCTCATACTCCAATCTTTTTTACATGCACAAACTCTTAACACAAAATTCTCTAAAATTTTTTTTCCACCTATCGTATGAATCACTTCAGGATGAAATTGAACTCCAAATATTTTCTTTTGAACATTATGGATTATTGCATATTGACAATTTTCACTTGAAGCAATTGTCTCAAAACCTTTAGGAATTTCCTTTACTTTATCTGCGTGACTCATCCAAACCTGATGTTTTTTTTTTGGAGAAATTACCCCATGAATAAGAGGAGAGTAATTTTTCAAAAATAAATTTGTCTTCCCAAATTCTCTTTCATCTGATGGAGAAACAATGCCTCCAAAACTTTTTGTAATTAATTGTAGCCCATAGCATATTCCAAGAATTGGCACATCCATGTTGTAAACAAACGAAGAAATTTTAGGTGAATTTTTTTCATTTACCGATTTTGGACCACCAGAAAATATTATACCCTTTACATTTTCTTGGATTATTATTTTTTTCTTTATTTTATTAAATGGAAGGATTTTACTAAAAACTCCAATTTCACGAACACGTCTTGCAATTAATTTTGTTACTTGAGAACCAAAATCAATTATTAAAATAGACTCTTTCATTTGTTAAGCTGATAATTAGGGGACTCTCTAGTTATGGATATACTGTGGACATGACTCTCATTTAAACCTGCTGATGTTATCTTTAAAACCTTAGTTTTATTTTTGAAATCACTTAAATTTTTATTTCCTGTATAACCCATTGAAGCTCTTAATCCACCGACTAATTGTTCAATTATTTTTACAACTGTTCCCCTGTAGGGCACTCTTCCTTCTACACCCTCAGGAACAAATTTATCATGATTTGCTATTTCTTCTTGAAAATATCTATCTGCAGAACCCTTTCCCATCGCTGAAATAGAGCCCATTCCTCGGTACGATTTATAAGTTCTGCCATTTGATAGGAAAACTTCGCCAGGCGATTCATCGGTTCCAGCAAATAGTGATCCAATCATTACAACATCAGCTCCGAATGCGACTGCTTTAGCTATATCACCAGAATATTTTATTCCACCATCAGAAATTATGGGTATGTTATTTTTTCTTGCAACTTTGTAAGTTTCAGATATCGCATGTAGTTGAGGCACACCAACCCCTGCAACTATTCTTGTTGTGCAAATTGATCCTGGACCAATACCAACCTTAAGTGCGTCGGCTCCTTCATAGATTAGATCTTTAGCAGCCTCAGATGTTGCAATATTTCCAACTATTATCGGAAGTTTAGGAAAAAGTTTTTTTGCTTTTCTTAGTGTTTCAATTACATTTTTCGAATGCCCATGAGCAGTATCAATAACAATTACGTCAACTCCGGCTTTCTCTAGAAATTTAATTCTCTTTATACCCTGCTCTTCGCCAACTCCAACTGCAGCTCCTACCATGAGTCGTCCTAACATATCTTTTGATGCGAGTGGAAATTTTTCTGCCTTTTCAATATCCTTTACTGTTATGAGTCCAACACATTTGAAACCTTTATCAACTACCAAAAGTTTTTCTATACGATGTTTATGAAGAAGTTTTTGTGCTTCATTCATTGAGATATTTTCTGATACAGTGACTAAATTATCTCTTGTCATAAGAGAACTTACTTTTTGCTCTAAATTTTTCGCAAATCTAATATCTCTATTTGTTAATATTCCTATTAATTTTTTAGAACCAACTTCGACTACAGGTATTCCGGATATGTTGTTCTTGTCTTTTAATTTTATTGCATCATCTAAGGAATTATCAGGATTTATAGTAACTGGATTAACAACCATCCCAGATTCAAATCTTTTAACTTTGCTTACCTCAAGTGCCTGGGATTCAATATCTAGATTTTTATGTATTATTCCAAGGCCACCCATCTGAGCAATTTTAATAGCTAGTTTGGATTCTGTAACAGTATCCATTGCAGCTGAGATTAAAGGTATATTAAGTTTTATTTTATTCGTAAGATTTGTGGAAACATCAGTCTGTGACGGTTTAATCGAAGATTTAGATGGAATTATGAGAACGTCATCAAATGTTAAAGCCTCTGTTAAATTCTTCATAGAATAATTTAATCTAAAATTTTATAATTTTAAACTAAATAATTAATTTTTTTTTGCTACCAAGTAAGTTTCAGGTGATTCTTTTCTGGAAGCCTTAGGTTTTATATATTTAATATCGTTTAGGTCATTTTTCATCAACTTAATTAATTCTCCTTGTGCTCCACCTTGAAAAATTTTAGAAATTAAAAAACCCTTTGGCTTTAACATTTCTTTTGATATTTCAATTACACGTTCAACTAGTGATATAATTCTGAGGTGATCTACACTTTTGCTTCCAGATGAATTTGGTGACATATCACTTAATACTAAATCAACCTTGTTATTAAAATTTGGGTATAATATATCTATAATATCATAATCAAAAATATCTTTTTTAATGAATTTAATACCATTCATATTTTCAATCTCTAGTCGATCTACACCAACTATAATACTATTTCTCGGAGTCAAGGATTTTACTACTTGTAGCCATCCTCCAGGTGCGCAACCTAAGTCAAGAATATTCGAACATTTATTAAGGATTTTAAATTTTTGATCTATTTCTATTAATTTGTAGGACGATCTTGATCTATATCCATCAACTTTTGATTTTCTTACATACTCATCATTCAAATGTCTTGTTATCCATTTTGTACTATTAACTCTTTTATGTTTCTTTTTTAACTTAATTTTTTTCATTGTTTCAATAAATCAATTACTATCCCGTCTCTAAGTCCTTTTTGACTAACTATTATCATTTGAATTGGAATAATTGATAATATGTATTTAAGTATTTCCACGCCATTAAGTAATAGATTATAACGATTTCCAACACATGGCATTTTTTTTAATTTCGATTTACTTGTAACGCTAATCATATTAGCCGTGTTTAACAATTCTCTTCCAGACATACAAAAACCCTCAATTTGTTTTAGATCAAAATATAATAATTCTTGAAAAACACCGCACAATGTAGTCACTGTACTGCAAGAGCCAATTGAGAAATAATTTGATTTATTATCCACAAAATTTTTACACATTTGAAAGTGTTTTTTCAATTCATTATCAACAAATTCCGAGCCATAAACTTCTTTTTTTTCAGGAAGGTTTATGACACCATATGAAATCGATTTTGTTTTAAATATTTCTTTTTTATAATCAAAAAATGTCAATTCAGTACTTCCACCACCAATGTCAAAAATAAAACCTTTTTTCCTCATTTTATCAATATATCTATCACAACTTTTTAGCGAAAGTTTTGCTTCCTCGTAGGAAGAAATAATTTCAATATCAATTCCGGTTTCATCTCTTACTTTTCTTACAAAAAATTCTGGATTAACAACTTGTCTGCATGCCTCAGTTGCTATACATCTATAATTATCCACTTTAAATCTTTTTATTTGCTCTGAGAACTTCTTTAAACAATTTAAAGTGCTCTCTATGTTAATGTTGGTAAATTCGTTGTTGTATGAAAGGTTCTTGATCAAGTTTGTTCCATGCGAATAGTTGTGAAGAACCTTAAAATTATTCTTATTTTTTTCAACTATTGTTAATCTACAATTATGACTACCTATATCGATTGCTGCGAGGATTAGATTTTTCAATGTATTAATTTATTAATTAGACTATATTTTATTAATAATTAATAATTTAATCAAATTGGGAATGAAATTCTTTAACTTATGAGAATAATAATTTTAATTTTAGTTTTTTCTGTAGGCTCAATTTTTCTTTTATTTAAAAAAGAAGAGACAGTTGAAAATGTAAAAAAAGAGGAAATTCTAAAGAAAGTTGAAGTTGAAGATTTTATTGAGAAGAAATTTTCAAAAGTTATAAAATTAAGAGGATTTAGCAATGCTTCAAGAATTGTAATATTAAAATCACAAGTTGAGGGTAGGATTAGTTCAAAACAATTTGATAAAGGAAAGTTTTATAAAGCTGGAACACAACTTTTAATAATTGACCCTGAAGATAAAGTTGCCAAAGTAAAAGAAATGGAAGCGTTATTAAACCAAAGAAAAAAAGAATATGAAGTAGCAGAAAGTTTGTTTCAAAAAGGATTTAGGTCAGAGGTCAAACTTAGTCAATCAAGAACAAATTTTGAAAATGCACTTGCTCAGTTCGAAAAAAGCCAAGTTGAATTAAATAATACAAAAGTTTCAATGCCATTCGATAGTTCTATCGATGAAAGTTATGTTGAACTCGGTGATTATCTCAAAAAAGGTGACCCAATTGCAAAAATAGTTGATTTAGATCCAATTTTCATAAATACAAGTGCAAATGAAAAGGAAATTATTAATATTAAGCTTAATCAAAACGCTTCAGTAAAAATAGGAAATATGTTGCTAGAAGGAACTGTTAACTATATATCAAAAACCTCTGATCAAAACACACGAAATTTTAAAATACAGGTTAAAGTGATGAACAATCAGTTTAAAATTTTGAGCGGATTATCAAGTGAAATTGAAATAAAATCAAAACCAACAAAAGCATTTTTTATTCCCTCTTCTCTAATTACACTTAACAACGCAGGTGAAATTGGTATAAAGATTATTAAAAACAAAAGAGTGAAATTTATACCAGTCTATATTTTGAGTGATAATGGAGATGGATATTGGATAAATATCAAAGATAAATATATGAAAAACTCATTAATTACTATAATAACTCAAGGACAAGATTTCACAGTTGACGGTGAGAAGGTTGAAATAATAAAAAATAATGATTGAAAAACTTCTCAATCTCAGAAAATTAATTTTAACTTTTCTTTTTTTCTTTATTTCTTTTGGATTATATAAATACATAACACTTCCTAAAGAATCAGATCCTGATATAAGCTTACCTGTTATTTATGTATCAATTTCTCACAAAGGTATTTCACCAACAGATTCAGAAAGATTATTGATAAAACCTTTTGAAAGAGAACTTAAAAATATAGAAGGTGTAAAAAAAATATCCTCAAATTCATATCTTGGAGGTGGAAACATTATTATTGAGTTTGATGCTGGATTTAATTCAGATAAGGCACTCGCAGATACAAGAGTAAAAATAGATGTTACAAAAAGTAAATTGCCTGATGAAACAGATGAACCTAGGGCAACAGAAGTAAATTTGTCAAGATTTCCGGTTTTAGCAGTTGCAATTTCTGGTAAAATTGAAGACAGAGTTATTCAAAAATATTCAAAATATTTAAAAACAAAAATTGAATCATTTTCAGAAGTACTTGAAGTTACCACGTTAGGTGATTCAGAAAGAGAGGTTGAGATAATTGTCGATCCACAAATTGTTGAAAATTACGGATTGACAGATAAAGATGTACTTTCTTCTATAGCAAACAGTAACCTAATGATTCCAGCAGGAACATTAAGCAATGAAAAAGGAAGTTTTAATCTAAAAATACCTAGTTTAATTGAAACAAGAAATGACTTACTAAATATACCTATTAAATCAAATAGTGACTCAGTTGTGACACTTAATGATGTTGCAGAAATTAGAGATTCATTCAAAGAGAAAATTGGTTTTGCAAGGAACAATGGTGAAAATGCTATAATTCTTGAGATTTCCAAGAGGACTGGCGAAAACATAATTAAGACTATTAATAAAATTAAAAAATTACTGATTAATGAAAAATTACAAATACCTGAATTTTTTAATATTGATATATTTCAAGATGAATCAGAAAAAATTAAGAACCAAATAAAAGATCTTGAAAACAACGTGATTCTTGCATCTCTTATTGTACTAGTAATAATTGTTTTTTTTATGGGTTGGAGATCTGCATTATTAGTAAGTATTTCAATACCGTCTTCTTTTTTATTATCAATGATAATTCTTTCCTTTTTTAATGTAACGATAAATGTAGTTGTTCTTTTTGCGTTAATTCTATCTGTGGGCATTTTAATTGATGGCGCAATTATAGTTGTTGAATATGCAAATAGAAGGTCGAGTGAGGGGATTGATAATAAACAAGTTTTCATTTTGTCTGCTAAAAAAATGTTTATCCCTGTTTTAGCATCTACACTGACAACGTTGGCTGCTTTCTTTCCTCTCATTTTTTGGCCAGGTGTTGCCGGTGAGTTCATGTTTTTCTTACCAGTAACTCTATTAGCAGTACTTTCATCCTCATTGTTAATGGCTTTAATTTTTATACCAACAATAGGAGGAATTTTTGGATTTGATAAGCCTTTGTCCCAAAAAAGTTTAAAAAATTTAAACTTATTAGAAAAAGGCGATCTTAAAAATGTTAGAGGAATTCAAAAAAACTATATAAATCTCATAGAGTATTGTTTAGATAACCCAAGAAAATTAATTACATTAACGATAGTTTTTTTAGTATTTATTCAAATTACTTACTCAAAGTTTGGTAAAGGGCTGGAATATTTCCCCCCAATAGAGCCTGATTATGCTGAAATTGTAATTCATGCTAGAGGCAATTTCTCACCAATTGAAAAAGATCAAATTGTAAAAAGCGTTGAGCAGGAAATTTTAAAGAATAAGTTCGTAAGAAATATCTATTCTAGAAGTGGTTATATAAAGGGACAAAAAAGAAGCGAATCAGATGATGTTGTAGGAAGCATTAAAATTGAACTTAAAGATTGGAAAAGTCGTCCCAAGGCAAAGGATATTTTACTAAATTTAAAGAATAAAACTGATAATTTCCCGGGTATATATGTCGAATACATTGAAAAAAAAGATGGACCTCCTAAAGATAGGGATGTTGAAATTAAGATTGTAAATAATAATGTAAAATATTTGTTGGATGATTCATCAAATTTATTTTCATTTCTTAATGAACAACCATGGATAAAGAGTATCGATTCGGATATAGATAACCCTGGTATTGAGTGGGAGTTAATAATAGATAGGGTTCAAGCAGATAAGCATGGTGTGAATATTCAAACAGTTGGAGATGCCATACAAATGCTTACTCATGGTTTAAAAGTCACTGAGTTTATGCCATCTGACAGTGATGAAGAGATTGATATAGTTGTAAAATATGATAAAAAATTCAGAACATTAGATGAATTAGATGACATATTAATTGAAGGTGATAATGGACCTGTTTCTTTAAGTTTGTTCGTAGATCGTGTCCCTCAAAAAAAAGTTGGTAAAATAACTAGATACCAAAACCAAAACTCAAAAACAATCAAGTTTGATGTAAACGATGGAATTATAAGTAATAATAAAGTCAAAGAAATTCAGAGGTGGTTAAAGAATAACAAAGATAAGTTTAAATCTGAAATAATTTTTAGTGGACAAGAAGAAGATCAGAACGAAGCAAAGAAATTTTTAATTAAGGCATTTTTCATATCTATTTTTCTAATCACTATTATTTTAATTGCAACATTTAACAGTTTCTATTATTGCCTGATAATATTAAGCGCCATTATATTTTCTACAATTGGTGTGATGATTGGTCTATTGGTATCAGATAAACCATTTGGAATTGTCATGAGTGGAATTGGCATAATTGCTCTTGCTGGAATTGTTGTTAATAACAACATTGTACTATTGGATACATATAAAAATCTTAGAAAAAGAGGAGATGATATCAGAAGCTCAATTATAAGAACTGGTGCACAACGACTTAGACCAGTAATGCTTACAACTCTTACAACATTTTTTGGTCTCATTCCAATGGCTTTAGGTTTAAATATAAATTTTATTGATTTTGAGTTAAATCTTGGAAGCCCTAGTTCTCAATGGTGGATTCAATTGTCTAACGCAATGGTTTTTGGTGTTATGTTTTCTTTTATTCTTACGCTCATTATTACACCTTGCTTAATATATGTTGGTGAAAAATCCAAGTTGTTCAAATCTTTTTAAATTCATATATTGCGAAGGGGATACTTAAAAAATAAACAATAATTAAAATTATCATTGCAAGCCAGAAATCAGTCAAAAGAAGAGATAAAAAGCTAGCTAATAATATAATTAAAAAAGGCAATAATTTTTTCTCAAATTTTATCCCCTTCAATGAATATGTTGGTATGTTTGTAATCATAAGAATAGCAGGGATAAAAATATAAAACTTTATCAGATATTCATTTATATTTAATGTTGGACTAAATCTAAAATAAAACATCATAGGTAATAAAGTTATTCCAGCTGCGGCAGGGGTTGAAATTCCTGAAAAGAACTTTATTTGATTTATATCATTTTTATTTTCAAAATTTGATAAATTAAACTTTGCCAGTCTAGAAGATGAACAGATTGCATAGAAAATCACGAATGCCCAACTACTCTCCAAAAATAGAGACTTTGACCACAGATAAACAATTACAGCAGGTGCAATTCCAAAACTTATGAAATCAGCTAAGGAATCAAGTTCAACTCCAAAATCTGAATTAGTTTTAAGTAATCTTGCTAATTTACCATCGATGTTATCTAAAAAAGATGCAAAGACTATAAGTGATACTGATATTTGCCATTTTTCTTCAATTGCAAATTTAATTGCTGTTAATCCAAAAGTTAGTGAAATAAATGTAAACAGATTAGGGATGAGACTCCTCAGTGATAATTTTCTCATTTTACTTATTTTTAATACTCTTTATTGAGTGCTCTATTTTAGCAAGCACAGTTTCTCCTGCTATTGTAGTTTGCCCTTCTAATACTTGAAGGGAGAAATCATTTGGTAAGTAAACGTCAAGTCTACTCCCAAACCTTATAATACCAAACCTTTCTCCAATTATCACATTCTGATTCTCTTCCAAATCACATTTTATTCTTCTTGCAATGAGACCAGCAATTTGAACAACGTAAATAAATTTATTATTTTTAATTTCAATTTTTGATATCATTCTTTCATTATCTTTACTTGATTTATCAAGTGATGCATTAAAGAAAGCTCCTGGAATATATTTCAACCAAACTACTTTCCCAGAAAAGGGTATTCTATTTACGTGAACATTAAAGACATTCATAAAAATGGAAATTTTATTCATCTTTTCATTCTTTACAGTGCTAAGATTTTCAGGACACATTTCGTTTTTTATTGAAAGAATCTTCCCATCAGCTGGTGCGACTAATATATTCTCATCTTTTGGTGTAACTCTATCAGGATCTCTGAAAAAATATATACACCAGATTGAGAGAATCAATCCTAACCACCCCAAAAAATCTGAAAATAATGAAAATATTAGCGTTACAACAAAAAATAAAATAATGAATGGATAACCAGATTTATTTATTGAGGGTATGAAGTCTTTTATAGATTCAGCATCTTTGAGTAAATCGCTTAATTTATCAAAAAAATCTTTATTTTTATTCATAAAAAGTTTTTCTTTGGATATTTGGCATATTAAACACTTGTCCAGGATAGATTAGATCTGGGTTTTCAATTCTTTGAGAATTATGAAAGTAAATTTCTGAGTAATATATGCCGCCACCAAGATTTTTTCTTGCAATTCTCCAAAGACTATTTCCCTCCTCGACAACAATTTTCTTATCTTCAAATTCTAAATCAGTTACTTTAGCATATTCATTTAAATTTAACTGACTAAAGGGTATTATTAAATTTTTTCCATTAATATTTGTTTCGATACTGACAATAGAAATTAAGTCAAATTTATCAATAGTAAAATTCCATTCACCATTTTTATTTGAAACAATTTTTCCTACTATTTTAGATGAATCTCGAAAACTCACCTTTTGATTTGGTTTTGTTCTTCCTTTTATCGATAAAGAACCATTCGGATTATAATCAACTATGTCCAGAGACAACCCATCGCTGATTGAATCAAGATTTAACATATCAATTTCATAATTTTTCTTATCCAAGACCTTTGCTATTATTGGTTTTGATTCTGATTCTTTGTTATTTAAAATAACAATTGTCTGAGTAGACTCGATAAAAGTTCCATCTCTTTTTTTATGTTTTAATCTAAACTTTTTTATTCCTCTACTTAATGGCAAATCACTTACCCATATCCATTCTCCATTACCATCAGAAAAAAAATTCGCAATTTCTTTATCATGATTTAATAACTGAATTTGAATATTAGGTTCTGACTTGCCTGCTAAAATTGCATCATTTTTTTTTGAGATTCTTACAATATCAAATGTTAAATTAATTTCATTTTTTTCGGACAATGTGTTGCTTTTAACTGATTTATTAGTTTCACTCTTTTCCTCTAATTTTTTAAAAGTGTCTTTTTTTATGTTTTCTTGAAAATTAGGAAATAAAAAATAGACTAAGACAACTATCGAAGATAAAAATGACAATGTTATTAATTCTTTTTTCATATCTAAAGTTTTTATTTAATAATATATCCAAATTTTTACTTTCCAATGCTAATTATTATTTTTTTACATGCTTTAATTACGATAAGTTTTATTGTGACCGTTGTTTATTTTTTTTTAGATCAAAATATTATATTAAAGTTAATTAATTTTTAAATGCCAAAAATTCTTGTTCAAAAACCAATTGTGGATATTAACGGTGATGAAATGGCAAGAATTTTATGGAATAAAATTAAAGAGGAGTTAATTTTTCCTTATCTTGATATTAAACTCATTGAATATGATCTTTCAATAATAAATAGAGATAACACTAATGACAATGTTACAAAAGAAGCAGGAGAGTCTATAAAAAAGAATTTAGTTGGGGTAAAGTGTGCCACCATAACCACAGATGATAAAAGAGTTAAAGAATATAAATTAAAAAGAAAGTATCCATCTCCCAATGGAACAATAAGAAATATTCTTAAAGGAACTATTTTTCGTGAGCCTATTATAATTAATAGAATACCAAAAATTGTTAACCATTGGAATTCTCCAGTTGTTATAGCTAGACATGCATTTGGTGATATTTACAAATCAAAAGAGATTTTTACAAAGAAGAATAGCAGGTTGGTTTTATACAATCATGATGACAAAGGTAAAAACGAAGAAATAGAAATACACAAATTTGAATCAGATGGAGTTGGATTGGCATATTTTAATGAATTTGATTCAATAAGAGATTTCGCTAATTCTTGTTTTAATTTTGCTTTAAAGAGAAACTTCCCTTTGTATTTATCTACCAAAAATACTATTCTTCAAAAATATGATGAAGCATTTAAAAATATATTTGATGAAGAGTATAATAAAAATTTTAAAAATAAATTTGAAAAGCAAAAATTAATATACCAGCACAGACTAATTGACGATATGGTTGCTTGTCTTATGAAATGGAGCGGAGGCTTTGTATGGGCATGTAAAAATTATGATGGAGATGTAATGTCAGATTTAGTTGCACAAGGTTTCGGTTCTCTTGGATTAATGTCCTCAATGCTACAAAGTCCTGATGGAAAAGTTCTCAAAACCGAGGCTGCTCATGGAACAATTACAAGTCATTTTCGACAACACCAAAAGAAAATTCAGACTTCCACAAATCCAATCGCATCAATCTTTGCTTGGACACGAGCTCTTTCACATAGAGCAATTTTGGATTCTAACAAAAAATTAACTATATTTTCAGAAAAACTTGAAAAAGTTTGTATTGATGTGCTCAATTCTGGACATATGACAAAAGACTTAGCTTTAATGTGCGGGCCTGATCAAAAATGGTTAACAACAAATGAATTGTTTCAAATTATAAAATCCAAATTATAATTAATTTACTATTTCTATTATATGTTTTTTAATATTTTCAAAATTTTTGTTTAAAGGAGCACCACCCTGAGACAAGTCCTTTCTTCCCCCTCCACCCTTACCACCAAGGAATGAAATTATATTCTTTAAAATTTCATTTGAGTCAAACTTATCAATTAAACATCGAGAAACTGATACTACCACTGAAACTTTTTCATCATTAAGAGTCGTCAAAATTATAATGCCACTAGAAAAGCTTTGTTTTATTTTATCTGAATTATTTCTTAAATCTTTTGGGGAACATTTCAAGTTGTCATAATAAATTTCTACATTAGATTTCTTGATGATATTTGATTTTTTGAAAATAATATCCCCAAGTTCCTCTTTTTTTTGTGATATAATCGATTGTTTTTTGAGTAGTTTAATTTTTTCAATTATATTCTCATTCGACGCTTTTAGTATTTTTTTTATTTCGTCAAGAATTTCAGATTTTTCTTCAAAAAACTGCTCAGCATTTTCTCCTGTTAATGCTTCTATGCGCCTTGTTCCAGAAGAGACTGAGACATCACTAAGAACTTTAAATAAACCAATTTGCCCTGTGTTTTCTACATGAGTACCACCACAAAGTTCTATCGATGATAAAATATTATCAGATCTTTTATCATTCACAATTCTTACCACTCGAGCTATTTCTGGATATTTTTCCCCGAAAAGTGCAATTGCCCCACTCTCAATTGCATCTCTTATTGGCATTTTTTTTATTTCAATATTAGTATTTGAACGAATTGAATTATTCACTAGAAATTCAATTTTTCTAATCTGTTTGGTCGACAACCTTTCATTGGAAGTGTAATCAAACCTTAATTTATTTTCACCAACTAACGATCCTTTTTGACTAACGTGTCCTCCGACAACTTGTCTTAATGATTCATGCAGTAAATGTGTTGCAGAATGGTTATTCGTAACTTTATCTCTTTTTAATTTATCAATTATTAAAGTATATTTTTGATTGATTTTTATTTTTCCACAATCTTTGCTTAGAAAATGTAAAAAAACACCTTTATTGTTTTTTTTAGTATCAAATATTTCGCCAATTAAATCTCCATTGGGGTCTAAAATTTTTCCTGAATCTCCAACCTGCCCTCCAGATTCCGCATAAAAAGGTGTTTTATCAAAAATAAGAATAGAGTCACTTTGTGGGTCAGCAGATTTCACGAACACTCCATTATCAACAATGTTGGTTAACATTGAATCACATGAATCTTTTTCATACCCGCAAAACTCAGTTTCTGGAAGTTTCTTAATAAATTCATTATCTGTAAACTTGCTAAAATTTCCGGTTTTACCTATCCATGATTTTTTTTGATTTTGTTTATTCGATTCAATTAAAAGTCTATATTTTTTCATATCTAATTGAATCTTTCTTTCTGATAGTATCGAATTAGTCATATCTACAGGAAAACCATAAGTGTCATAAAGCTTAAAAGCTACTTCAGGTTTAAAATTCTTATTGTTTAGATTTTTAATTTCTTTATTAAGAAGTTCAAGTCCGATTGAAAGGGTTTCTGAAAATTTTTCCTCTTCGTTTTTTAAATTTTTTTTTATAAATGAACTCGCCTTTTTCAATTCATAATAGACATCTTTGTATTGCTCTATTACTCCTTCAACAAGTTTATTTAAAATTATCTTTTCAGAATTAAGTTTATTGACACTAAGTAATGCTCTTCTGATAATTCTTCTCAAAACATAACCCCTTCCTTCATTAGAAGGCAATATTCCCTCTGACATCATAAAAACTATTGATTTCATATGATCAGAAATAATTCTGAAATGTATTAAACTTTCTTTGTTTACTTCAGTTTTGCATTCCAAACTAATTTTTTTAAATAAGTATTTAAATAAATCTGTATCATAATTATTTGATTTACCTTTCAAGACAGCAGAAATACGTTCTAAACCCATGCCAGTATCTACAAATTGTCCAGGTAATTTTTCAAGATTTTTACCTCTCTTTTCAAATTCCATAAATACTAAATTCCAAATCTCTATATATCTATCTCCGTCTTGATCTCTTGTTCCTGGTAATCCACCCTTTATTTTCTCACCGTTATCGTAAAATATTTCACTACAAGGTCCGCACGGACCTATATCACCCATCGACCAAAAATTATCATTAGTAGAAATCTTTAAAATTCTATTATCAGAAAATCCAGAAATTTTTTTCCAAAGATCAAATGATTTTTCGTCCTCTTTATAGACTGTGATTATCAACTTTTCCTTATCTAATAAAAACTCTTTGACTAATAAGTCCCAAGCAAAATTTATTGCCTCTTCTTTAAAGTACCCACCAAATGAAAAATTTCCCAACATTTCAAAAAAAGTGTGGTGTCTCGGTGTGTATCCAACATTTTCTAAATCATTGTGTTTTCCTCCAGCTCTCAAACATTTTTGGACAGTTACAATATCTTCACTTAAGGGTTTTTCTTCACCTGTAAAACATTTCTTAAATTGAACCATACCTGAATTAGTAAACAGGATAGTTGGATCGTCCTCTGGAATTAATGGTGATGACTTGACTTCTGTATGATTATTTTTTTTAAAGAATTTTAAAAAAGTGTTTCTGATATCACTTGAGTTTGAATCAAAGTTTTTCATATATTTATGTATATGATTATAATGAAAGATTTAGTAATTAATCAACCTTGATTTCTTTATCAGAAGAATCCTGACCTTCATTTTCTGTAGTATTATCAACATCCGATTTTTTTGAACGAATAATCCCTTCAATCTCATCTGAGATTTTTGAATTTTCTTTCAAATAAATTTTTGCATTTTCTCTTCCTTGTCCTATTCTTTCACCATTGTAAGAATACCATGCTCCTGCTTTTTCTACCAAACCGTCTTTAGTAGCTAAATCCAGTATTTCTCCTGTTTTAGATATACCTTCGCCATACATTATGTCAAACTCAACTGTCTTAAATGGTGGAGCCAGCTTGTTTTTAACTACTTTAACTCTTGTTTGATTTCCGATAACCTCATCTCTGTCTTTTATGGCACCAATTCTTCTTATATCCATTCTAATTGATGCATAAAATTTTAAGGCGTTACCGCCAGTAGTGGTTTCTGGGTTACCAAACATGACACCAATTTTCTGTCTTATTTGGTTAATAAATATTACCAATGATTGAGATCTAGAAATGGAACCTGTGAGTTTTCTTAGAGCTTGACTCATTAATCTAGCGTGAAGACCCATGTGAGAATCTCCCATGTCTCCTTCAATTTCTGCTCTTGGAACAAGAGCGGCTACTGAATCGATAACTAGAACATCAATTGCATTAGAATTGACCAATGTATCTGCTATTTCAAGAGCTTGTTCACCATTGTCAGGTTGTGATATTAACATTTCATCGGTATTAACTCCAAGTTTTTTTGCGTAAACTGGATCTAAAGCATGTTCAGCATCTACGAAAGCACAAGTGCCACCTACTTTTTGTGCTTCTGCAATTACATGAAGTGCTAAGGTGGTTTTACCTGAGCTTTCAGGTCCATATATTTCAACAATTCTTCCTTTTGGAAGACCACCAATACCAAGTGCCATGTCTAGGCTAAGAGATCCAGAGGAAATCGCATCTATCTCTACCACATCTCTTTCTCCTAGCTTCATCACGGAACCTTTACCAAAGTTCCTTTCGATCTGACTAATCGTTGATTCTAATGTTTTAATTTTGTCCATAAATGTTCTATTAATGTTCTCTAATTATATTAGCACTTCTTTTATCGATTACAACAGATAAATTAATATTCCTTCTCTTTGTAAATTTTCTCAGATTTTTCATGAGATTCCTGGGCTTCTAATGACAACGTTGCAATAGGGCGTGCTATCAATCTTTTAATTGAAATTGGTTTATGAGTGTCTTCACAGTATCCATAGGTTCCCTCATCAATTTTCCTTAAGGCTTTATTTATTTTACTTAAAAGCTTTCTTTCCCTGTCTCTTGTTCTTAATTCCAGGCTTCTTTCAGATTCAATGGAAGCTCTATCAGCATTATCAGGTTTGTTAGATGATTCTTCTTTAAGATTGTTAATTGTTGTGGATGATCCAGCAAGCAGATCCGTTTTCCATTCATTTAAAAGATTTTTAAAATATTCAAGTTGCTTTGGGTTCATAAAATCTTCTTTTTCTGTTGGTTTGTATGATCCATTGATTCTATTTTTTTTCTTTACCATCTATCTACAAATTAAATTTATGCACTATAATTATATTCGAAAAAAAATGAATCAAGAAAAATTTAAAAAAATTGAAAAAGCATGCTTTTTAGATAGAGATGGGGTTTTAAACAAAGATATTGGCTATCTTTATAAGATTAGGGATTTCCAGTGGGTTGACGGAGCCATAGAGGCAATAAAATACTTAAAAAAAAAAAAGTTTATGATTATTGTTGTCACAAACCAATCTGGTGTAAAAAGAGGTTTCTATAAAGAAAATGATATAATTAGTCTCCACAATTGGATGAACGATCAATTAAAAAAAAATGGATCCGTAATCGATGATTTTTTTTTTTCAGTTGAATTGCCATCGGATAAACCATTAAGAAGAAAACCGTCACCTAAAATGATAAATGAGGCTGTTAAAAAATATAATTTA